>ULMF01019641.1_pt1 | contig 31920 bp, 18 predicted proteins | sample 1951581 | NCBI WGS metagenome assembly ULMF01 (sample SAMEA4835543, study PRJEB28245) | human gut metagenome | biome: gut microbiome; material: fecal sample | place: Denmark | collected 2008
CGATAAAAAAGGTGAGTGGACAGAAAAAATTAATCAAATCCGTGTGTACTCCGGAAGCCGTTTTGAGACTGTGGCACAAGCAGTTCCGGGTATGATTTGTGCGCTGACGGGGCTCACAAAGACGTATCCGGGCGAGGGACTTGGTGCAGAGTTTGACAGCGGTGCACCGGTATTGGAGCCGGTACTGACTTACCGCATTTTATTTCCGGATGGAGAAGAACCGGCAAAAATGCTTCCAAAACTTCGTGAGATTGAGGAAGAGGAACCGGCGCTTCACATTGTCTGGAATGAAGAATTACAGGAAATTCATGCGCAGGTGATGGGAGAAGTGCAGATTGAAATTATTAAGCGGTGGATTTTGGAGCGGTATGGTGTTTGTGTCACATTTGGAACCGGCAACATTGTTTACAAAGAGACGATTTGCGAGCCGGTCGAGGGTGTCGGGCATTATGAGCCATTACGGCACTATGCGGAAGTTCACTTGTGGATGGAGCCGCTTGCCGTGGGGAGCGGTGTTCAGATTTCGACAGACTGCAGTGAAGATAAGTTGGACAAAAACTGGCAGCGGCTGATTTTGACGCATTTGGCAGAAAAAGAACATAAAGGTGTGCTTACGGGAGCCGGACTTACCGATGTAAAACTTACATTAATTGCCGGCAGAGCGCATAATAAACATACCGAGGGCGGAGATTTCCGTGAGGCGACTTATCGTGCCGTGCGTCAGGGACTGATGCAGACAAAATCGGTATTGTTAGAGCCGTATTATGAATACCGACTTATTGTGCCGGAAACGTCAATTGGACGGGCGATGACAGATATTGAGCGCATGGCGGGGAGTTTTACCCTGCAGCAGAATTTACCGCAGACAAATGGCGAAGGGGCACAACCGATGGCAGTTCTTACCGGAGAAGCTCCTGTCAGTACCATGCGGGATTATACGCAGGAAGTCACCGCCTACACAAAAGGACATGGACAGTTGTTCTGCTCGCTTTTAGGATATCGTCCGTGCCACAATGCAGATGAGGTAATTGCCGCAAAACAATACGATGCCGACCATGATGTGAAAAATCCGAGTGGTTCGGTATTCTGTGCACATGGTGCCGGATTTTTTGTTCCATGGAATCAGGTGTTTGACTATATGCATATTGATACGTCAAAACGGGCAAACAGAGATTCTTCTGAAATGGAAAATGACGTGACAGAGAAAAAAGAGCCGAAAAAGCAGGAAGAAGAATGGCTGGATGTATCAGAGATTGATTCCATTTTGGAAAGAAGTTCTTTTGCCAATCGTAAGCAGGGGGTTGTTTCACACAAAGGAATTTCTGCAAAGCGGGTAAGTTCTGTCAAAGAAAAGCCGGTTGGTTTGTCAAAGCCAAGAAAAAAACAGATGCCGGATGTTAATTACCTGCTGGTTGATGGGTATAATATTATCTTTGCATGGGAAGAATTGAAAGTGCTGGCGCAAACCGACATTGCGGCGGCAAGAGGAAAGCTGATGGATATCCTGTGTAATTATCAGGGTTTTCATAAATGTGAGTTGATTTTAGTGTTTGATGCATACCGTGTGGTAAATCACAAGACAGAAATTTTGGATTATCATAACATTCATGTGGTTTACACAAAAGAGGCGGAAACGGCAGACCAGTACATTGAAAAGTTTGCTCACGAAAATGGTAAAAAATATCGTATCACCGTTGCGACATCCGATGGGTTGGAGCAGATTATCATTCGCGGAGCCGGGTGCAGGCTTTTGTCTGCCAGAGATTTTGAGGCGGATGTGAAACGCTCAGAGCAGGCGATACGGGAAATTTTAAAAGATCAATAAGAATTGGAGGAATGACAAATGGCAGCAATTGAAATAACGAAGGAAAATTATGAAGCAGAAGTATTACAGTCGGACAAACCGGTACTGTTAGATTTTTGGGCATCCTGGTGTGGACCATGCCAGATGGTATCACCGGTAATTGAGCAGATTGGAGAGGAAAATGATTCGATCCGCGTCGGTAAAGTAAATGTGGATGAACAGGGTGAACTTACGATGCAGTTTCGTGTCGTGTCGATTCCGACATTGGTTGTTATGAAGGGTGGAGAAGAGGTAAACCGAATTGTTGGGGCTGCCTCGAAAAGCGAAATTTTAGCAATGCTGTAAAAGCAAAAGAAGGGGGAGTAAAAAATGACAGCGAAAAAGAAACGATTGCTTTTCATGGTGCTTGGCGTTTGTTTGTGTGCACTTATTGCGGTGTTGATAGGGGAGAGGGCAATATCAGACAATAAAAAAGAATACGCAGAAAGATGCAGTGAATTCGCTGGGATTTGGACAGATAAGGATAAGACGATATCTCTTGAGATACAGCGGGTGACAAGTGAGGCTATTTTCTTTTCTTTAGATGAAAAAAACAATCGACTGTTTTCTGGAAGAGCAGTAGGGGATGAAACCTATGAATTCACTTATAATTCGACGGGGAACATGTATCGGATGTCAATCCGGCCGGGAACGGAAAATAAGCTGACAATTCAGTTGTTAGACAAAAAGGTCAGATTAAATTTCCCGGGTGGAGGAATGAAAAAACAGAAACCGCCAAGATTTAATGGCATGCTGACGAAAAAAACGTCATTGGTGAATCAAAAGGCTTATTCGCTTTCCGATTATTTGGGAACAAAAAAGGAGCCAGCGAGAGCATTGAATCGGTATTGCTCGTTTAGCCGGTTAGAGGATGGCACGATATGGCGGGTGCATACGCTGCTCGACGAAACAGGGGAATATTTTAAAACGGATTTATTGGGAATTACCATGAATTCAACATTGTCTGAGTGTAAGAGGACACTTGGAAGGATGATATCTGAGCAGACACTTGTTTGGAAAGGAATACGGAGACAGTATGAAAATGACAAGTATGTCAGCACCATTGTAACCAATGAATTTGGTGTTATAATAGAAATGGATTGTCAGCTTAAGAATCTGCCCGGAGCAAAGAGAGAAGGGGAATTTATTCTGAAAGGAAATTCCTTGTATCGGTTTGCCGGGGATTATACTGGCGGAATAAAAATTACGATACCGGCAAAATGTAACCGGATTTCTTCGCATGCTTTTGATGCGGGGGAATATGGGTATTCACTCAATGCAAAGCGGAAATATACAAGGAACATTACAATTCCCAAAAAAGTATTTGTTGAGGAGGATGCGTTTGCAAATTGTGGTTCTCTTACGATAAACATTGCAGAGGGAACGACAAGAATTACGAAAAAAGCATTTGCTCATATGGTTTCAGAAGAGTCCATGGAAAATAAAGTTAAGTGGGTAGAGGTGAATCTTCCTTCTACCATCACGGTTGTGGAAGAGGGAGCGTTTGCTTTGGGAGAGTCCACAGGCAAACTGCGCGAATTCTGGCAGATATATTCCGGGAATTCAGAGAGCATACCGGTACATATAAATACCTTAAAGGTAATGGGCGAATTTACACTTACCTATATAGGAGATAATGCGTTTTGGGGAATTGATATGGATGGACTTCCACCGGGACTGACTTATCTGGGGATTAATTATACGATTCAGCTGCATCGTTCGGGTTATGATCCGAATAGTAAGCTTGCACTGCCGAACTCATTGAAAAAACTGAAATCTCATAACATTTATCTGCTGCATACTTTGGATAAACTGTATCTGCCGGAGAATTTGGAGATTTTAGAGGATGATGCAATTTTTGGAGACAATGTGCGGCAATTTGTATATAAAAGCAGGTTAAATAAGTTCAAACAGGAAAAAACATTTGGACAGTGGATTCGTTCGAATGATGGCAGTGCTCTTTACACAACGAATATGATAGAATATAATACGAGGTCAAATAAGATGGAAATGGCCTCCGGTGATTCTGAGAAACTGCCAAATAAATATTACGAGAAAAATAAAAAGAATCGTATTGTAGTGAACGTACCGGAAGGTGTTAAGGAAATTTGGGGAATGGCAAACCTTTCAACTTATTATAAGGTAGTGCTTCCGAAATCGTTAAAGAAGGTTCATATCAAAGGTGTTTTTTCAGACTTTACCGAGCAAGTAGTGTTCCGTGGTAATCATGTGCCGGAATTTACAGGGACAATAGATATTATTGAGGTCGAAAAATTTCAAATCCGTGTAAGAAAAGGACTGAAACAAAAAATGTATGAGGCACTGAAAGGTCATTTGATTATGCCAGAAGAATCAAAAGATTTGAGAAAATATATTACAACTTTTTGACAAAACAAAGAATTAAACTATAATAGAATGTTGGGGGATAATCAAATTTTGAATTTTAGACCCTGGGCAGTATAAGATAGAATGGAGGAAAAAAGAAATGAAACAATTGGTAAAGGGAATTGTCTTTGCGGCAGCAGCACTTATGCTTATGCAGGCACCGCAGGCACAGGCAAAGGTAAAAGTAAAAAAGGTAACGGTAAAGAGTAATTATGGAAGTAGTGTCCATGTTGCGGTTGGAAAAAAAGTGAAACTTACAACGACTGTGAAAGTATCACCGAATAAGTCGGCAAATAAAAAAGTTTCCTATAAATCTTCCAATAAAAAGATTGCAACGGTTTCATCATCAGGATATGTGAAAGGAATCAAAACCGGAAAATGTAAAATTACCGTGACATCCAAAAAGAATAAAAAGAAGAAAGCAAAAATTACGGTAACGGTCGTAAAGAAAGTAACATCCGTTGCGATTGAAAAGCCGAAAAATCAGTTATATGTAGGAAACAGTCTGACTCTGAAAGCGACTGTAAAACCGGCAAGTGGAAGCTATAAAAAGGTAACTTGGTCATCTTCGGACAAAAAGATTGCGACAGTTACAAAAGCCGGTGTGGTAAAAGGAATCAAAGCGGGAAATGTCACAATCAAAGCAACTTCTGTGGAGGGAAGCAAAAAAAAAGCAAGTTTGAAAATGACTGTGATGGCAACCAACAGTGTCGGTATTGCCTCTGTGGAGGTGCTTAGCAACGATGTTGTCCGGGTATCTCTGGATAAAGCGAAGGCATTGACAAACAAACAATTCAAAATAGAAGGAAAGCGCTATTCTTATGGAACATATAACCGCACCTATTCCGTGTCAAATATTCGCAACTATGATAATCGTACCTATGATATTAAGCTGACGGATGATTATAGTGTAGAAAAGGATTCCTATGTCCGCGTCACAATCTCGGATTTGCCGGGTAATGGTGTAAAAACGATGGAAGCACAGGCACTGTTTACCAAATTAAGCGAGCCAAAAGAAGAAAAATGGCTTGGAGTCGTTGGTGATGAGTGGAATAAAACAGTGGATTTAAGCGAGTATGGCTGTGGAAATCTTTCCTATCAGATTACGGGCGAGATTCCGGGAATTACCCGCAAAATTAAAAATAATGAAATCATATTCTCCGGCACATTGACAACTGTGACCGTGGGAACGGATATTACCATTAAGGCAACCGATGAAATGGGTACGAAGTTCACAAAAGTGATTCATGTGTATGTTGGAAACGAGTCTGCTATCGTGGCGAAAGCAGAGGATATGACGGTTGTGACCGGCACCCAGTTAGATGCAGTTCCATTTCTTGAGGTCCTTGGCGGCAGCGGTTCTTACAGCTATTCTGCAATTTCTCTGCCGGCAGGTTTGAAGATGGATGCGGAAACAGGAACGCTTAGTGGTAAAGTGTCCGGTGTTGGCGAATACCGTGTGCAGATTACGGTAAGTGATGAGAAAAATACAAACCGCATGGTTGAAACTTCTGCTCTTATCCGGGTGGTTGACCAAAGAAGAGTTGCCGGTCTTGTAGTAGATGAGAAAGGAGCGCCGGTAGAAGGTGTTTCTATCGTCTGCGAGAATTTGACGGATGGCAGCATTTTTACTTCGACAACGGATGAAAAAGGAAATTATGTTGTAAATGTCGGCGAGGGAACCTATCAGATTACGGCTTCGCTCGGCGAAAGAAAAGATGCCGTATACCAGTTTACAATTGGTTCCGGCGGAAGAGAACTTAATTTTACATTATAATAAATTGTAGTAGAAAGGAATTATTTTATGCTTGCAAAAATCGTAAGAGAATGTTATGGCAAAGAAATCAGTGAATGCGGGAAGGAAGAACTTTATCATGCTCTGCTTACGCTGGTGCAGAAAAAGGCAGGGGAAAAGGAAGAGAATACAGGAAAGAAGAAACTGTATTACATATCAGCAGAGTTTTTGATTGGAAAACTGCTCAGTAATAACCTGATTAATCTTGGCATTTACGAGGAAGTAAAAAAAGAACTTTCCGATGCCGGTAAAAGTCTTACAGATTTAGAAGAATACGAGCCGGAGCCATCACTTGGCAACGGTGGTTTAGGAAGACTGGCAGCCTGCTTTTTAGATTCCATTGCGACGCTTTCTCTGCCGGGTGATGGTGTCGGATTAAATTATCACTACGGTCTGTTTCGCCAGGAATTTAAGAACAGAAAACAGATGGAAGAGCCAAATCCATGGATGAATAAGGACAGCTGGCTGATTCGCAGTGACAAATCTTTTACGGTTTCTTTTGGCGGTTTCGATGTGAAAGCATCGTTGTATGATATTTTGGTGACCGGCTACGAGAGCCGGACGAACCGCCTTCACTTGTTTGATTTGGATTCTGTGGATGAAACGATTGTTCATGATGGAATTGAATTTGACAAGGAAGATATACGAAAAAATCTGACCTTATTTTTGTATCCGGACGATTCTGATGACAAAGGCCGTCTTTTGCGCGTGTACCAGCAGTATTTTATGGTAAGCTGCGGTGCACAGCTGATTCTTTCGGAAGCAAAGGACAGAGGCTGTAATCTGCATGACCTTGCAGACTATGCGGCAATTCAGATTAACGACACGCACCCATCCATGGTGATTCCGGAATTGATTCGTCTTTTGATGAAAGAGGGAATTCCATTTGATGAAGCAGCAGAAATTGTAACAAATACCTGCGCCTACACGAATCATACGATTTTGGCAGAGGCATTGGAAAAATGGCCAATGTCGTTTATCGAAGAAGTGGCACCGGCGATTGTTCCGATTATTCAGAAATTAAATGAGAAGATAAACGCACAGTATCACGATGAAAAAGTAGCAATTATTGATGGTGAAAATCGTGTTCATATGGCACATATGGATATTCATTTTTCGCACAGTGTCAACGGCGTTGCCTATCTGCATACAGAGATTTTGAAAAATACGGAACTGCATAATTTTTATACTCTGTATCCGGAAAAATTTAATAACAAAACCAACGGTATTACATTCCGCCGCTGGCTGCTTCACGCAAATCCACTGCTTTCTTCATTCTTATCGGAAACGATTGGAGAGGAATACAAGAAAGATGCGGAAAAATTAAATGTACTTTTTGATTATCGTGATGACAAAGCGGTCTGCCGGAAATTATTAGAAATTAAAGACGCAAATAAAAAAGCACTTGCTTCTTATTTGAAACAGACACAGGGAATCAAATTGTTAGACAATGCGATTTATGATATCCAGATTAAGAGACTGCATGAGTACAAGAGACAGCAGTTAAATGCGTTGTATGCAATTCACAAATATTTGGAAATTAAGGCAGGTAAGATTCCGAAACGTCCGATTGTTCTTTTGTTTGGCGCAAAGGCAGCACCGGCGTACGTTATTGCCAAAGATATTATTCATTTGATTTTGTGCTTGCAGAGTCTGATTGAAAAAGACCGTAAGGTGAGAAAACATCTGCAGGTTGTTATGGTAGAAAACTACAACGTCACAAAGGCTGAAAAACTGATTCCGGCATGTGATATTTCGGAGCAGATTTCGCTTGCCTCGAAAGAAGCAAGTGGTACCGGCAACATGAAGTTTATGTTAAATGGTGCAATTACTTTGGGAACCGAGGATGGTGCCAATGTGGAAATTCATGAGCTTGTCGGCGATGATAATATTTATGTTTTCGGAGAGGACAGTGATACGGTAATTGCCCGCTATGAGCGTGGAGATTACTGCTCAAAAGATTATTATGAAAAAGATTCGGAGTTAAAAGGAGCCGTTGATTTTATTGTCAGCAAGAAAATGCAGAAACTTGGTGACAAGACGATGCTTACAAGACTTTATAACGAGTTATTGAATAAAGACTGGTTTATGACATTCCCGGATTACAGAGCGTATGTGGCAGCCAAAGAAAAAGCCTATGCGGATTATGAAAACAGGGAAGAATGGGCAAAGAAAATGCTTGTCAACATTTCAAAAGCAGGTTTCTTTTCCTCTGACCGCACGATTTCGCAATACAATGATGAAATTTGGCACCTGTCAGAAGGTACTAAGTAAGGAAGGAATATTTAAATAACCCCATCCTTGGCGTGTGTGGGGGAGAGAAAGATCCGTGCTGGAGTTTTTCAGCCGGATTTTTGTCTCTCTTGGGCTCATGGAAGGATATTTACTTAAAAGCAGGGCAATGGCACCGCTCACAATTGGTGTGGACATGGAGGTGCCGCTTTTCTTTGAGTAGAGAGAGCCGTTTGTTTTGTCGGGAGGGCAGCAACTGATAATATGAGAACCGGGCGCAACGACGTCCGGTTTTTTGATGCAGGAAAACGTAGGACCTGCGCCGGAGTGAGAGGAAGGAATTACATCGGTTCTTTCGGCAAAATCATACGAGCCAACGGTGATAATTTTTCGGGAGTTTCCGGGTGCACTAATAGTCTGTGGGTCAGGTCCCTGATTACCGGCTGCAGCAACCACGATAATACCGGCATCCCAAAGCTGATTAACTTTGCGGACAAAAGCACTGTCTTCGGGATAGGCATGCCGGTCATTGGTGCCAATGGAAATATTTACAATGCGGATTTTTAAGCGCTCCTGATTTTTAAGAATCCACTGAAGCCCATTCATGATGTCATGAATGGTGCCGTTGCCTTTGTTGTTTAGCACTTTAACCCCAATTAGATTTGCCTGCGGTGCGATGCCTTTGTATTTTCCATGAGAAAAGGTTCCTGCTCCGGCGGCAATCCCTGCAACGTGGCTTCCGTGGCCGTTGTCGTCATAAGGGGCAGGCTTTTGATAGAGAGCATCGTACCATCCGGTGATGCGTGAGCGGTAATCCGGATGCGGAAAAAGCCCGGTGTCAACAATCGCAATCCCGATGCCCTTTCCTAAAATTCCTTGTTTATGCACTGCTTCTGAAAAAACCGCTTTACAAACTCGATTCATCTGCTGACTTCCCCCGTAACTGTATATTGGTAATATATGCATTTTGTGACGAATCGTGTCAATTCAAAAATTTTTCAAATAAATGGTTGACCGTTGGTCATTTTTGTGTTACACTGCATATAGTTAAAGTGACTGATGGTCATTTTTGAAATTATTTATCAAAAAGTAGGAGGCGTACACGATGGTAATTAAGTTTGGTAAATGGCTTACCAGACACAAAGCAGTTGTCCTGATTATCGCATTTTTATTGTTAATCCCTGCGACAATTGGTTATGTGTCAACGCGAATTAACTATGACTTGTTAAGTTATCTTCCGAATTCCCTTGAGACAGTATCCGGACAGGATACGATGGTAGATGAATTCGGGATGGGAGCCTTTTCCATGATTGTCGTAGAAGACATGGAGAAGAAGGACATTGTGGCTCTCAAAGAAAAATTGAAAAAAGTGAATCATGTGGAGGATGTTATCTGGTATGATGACGCAATGGATATTACAGTTCCGACAGAGATGCTCCCGGATAAACTTAGAGAGGGCTTGTTTAATGGGAACGCAACGATGATGATTGCCCTGTTTGACAATACAACATCGGCAGATTCAACGATGGATGCGATTACTGAAATGCGTGGTATTGTAAAGAAACAGGCATTTATCAGTGGTATGAGCGGTGTCGTTACCGATATTAAAAATCTGGCGATGGCAGAGATGCCGATTTATGTTGTTGTAGCAGCGGTGCTTTCGCTTCTCATTTTGTTACTGACGATGGATTCCCTGGTAACACCATTTATCTTTTTGCTTGGTATCGGTATGGCGATTGTTTATAACATGGGAACGAATATGGTATTTGGAGAAATTTCCTATATTACTCAGGCGCTGACAGCGATTTTACAGCTTGGTGTAACGATGGATTATTCCATTTTCCTTTTGGAAAGTTATGAAGCCAATAAAGTCAGGTATGACGGGGATAAAAACCGTGCAATGGCACATGCGATTTCCAATACATTTACTTCCGTTACCAGTAGTTCGGTAACAACGATTGCCGGATTTGCTGCACTTTGTTTCATGACCTTTAAATTAGGTATGGACTTAGGTCTTGTTATGGCAAAAGGTGTTATCATCGGCGTTATCGTATGTTTGACTGTTTTGCCGGCATTGATTCTATGCTTTGATAAAGCAATCGATAAAACCACCCATAAGAATCTAATTCCAAATCTGGATGGTTTGTCGAAAAAGATTGTAAAGAGATGGCCGGTTGTCTTAGTATTATTTTTAGTTTTACTGGGACCTGCGATGTACGGAAACAGCAATTACGAAATTTACTATGATATTGCAGGGGCACTTCCACAGTCACTGGATTCTGCCGTTGCAAATAAAAAACTCGAAGAGAAATTTAATATGAACAGCACCCATATCGTATTGATGAAAAATGGTATGGCATCCAAAGAAAAGAGTGAAATGTTAAAGAAAATTGAGGATGTGAAAGGTGTTAAATGGGCACTCGGAATTGATTCCTTTAAGGGGGTCAGCATTCCAAGCAGTATGATTCCGAAGAAACTGGAATCTAAACTAAAGAGTGATAACTATGAGATTGCCTTTGTCTGCTCCGACTATAAAGCAGCAACAGACGAGGTAAATTCACAGATTGCTGATATAAATAAGATTGTTAAGAAATACAGCAAAGATTCGATGGTAATTGGTGAGGCACCATTGACGAAGGATTTGCAGGATGTAACCGATATCGACTTAGTAAATGTAAACTATGTTTCGGTTGCTGCGATATTCCTTATAATTCTCATTACCTTTAAGTCCATTTTGATTCCGGTCATTTTGGTTATGGTAATTGAGTTTGCGATATTCTTAAATATGTCAGTGCCATTTTATACACACGAGTCGCTGCCGTTTGTGGCAAGTATCGTAATCGGTACGATTCAGCTCGGTGCGACTGTAGATTACGCAATTTTGATGACGAGCCGTTATCATAAAGAGCGTGTGGTACGAAGAAAGAGTAAGAAGGAAGCAATCGATATTGCACATAAAACTTCAATTAAGTCCATTATGATAAGTGGTATGTGTTTGTTTGCTTCAACATTTGGCGTAACGATGTCGTCAAGTATTGATATGATTAAGTCAATTTGTACGTTGTTGTCCCGTGGGGCAGTGATTAGTACAATCGTTGTTATTCTTGTTCTGCCGGCGATGCTGACAGTGTTTGATAAATGGATTTGCAAGACCACATGGGATATGCGGAAAATCGATTATTAGTTTGGAGGGACGATGACTATGAATAAGAAATTGAAAAAAACTTTACAATGTACAATGTGTGCTGTGCTTAGTTTTGGTATGGTAGTGTGCAACAGCTCCTTTGTAGAAGCGAAAAAAATCAAAAAACAGGAATCTGTTTATGTCAACGCGGCAGCAGATGGTTCGGTATCCAAGATTACCGTATCGGACTGGCTGAAGGGTGCAAATGAAACAACCGGAACCATTAATGATATTTCCGATTTGAAAAACATCTCGAATGTCAAAGGAGATGAGACGTTCAAACAGAATGGTAAGGACGTTGACTGGAGCGGCGCCGGAAAAGATATTTACTATCAGGGTGAATCGGATGAAAAACTTCCGGTTGATATGAAGATTACTTACAAATTGGATGGTAAAGAAATTGCAGCAAAAGATATGCTTGGCAAGAGTGGAAAAGTGGAAATCCATGTTACCTATACGAATAAGTCCAGCCGGAAGAAAAAAATTGATGGTAAAGAAACAACAATTTATACACCATTTGTTATGGTGACCGCAATGGTTCTTTCTTCTGACCATTTTGAAAATGTCGAAGTGGATAATGCAAGAGTAGTCAATGATGGTGATAATCAGATGATTATCGGCATGGGTGTTCCGGGAATGGCTGAGAACTTAGATTTGAGTGATGATATGGCAGATAAAATCCCTTCGGATTTTACGGTAACTGCTGATACAAAAGATTTTACAATTGGTAATACATTTACCTACGGAAGTGCCAGTCTTTTGAATGATTTGGATTTAGACGATGTGGATGAGTTAGATGATTTGGAAGAAAAACTGAATGATTTGACTGATGCTTCTGACAAATTAGTTGATGGCTCTGATGATTTGTATGATAATTTGAAATTGTTTGACAGCAAAATGGGCGAGCTTAACACTTCTGTGAAGAAATTCCAGAAAGAAGGCGTAAACCGGTTGGCAAATGGAATCAGCACACTGGCAAAAGGTGCTCCGACATTAGTAAAAGGCGTTACCGATTATGCAAATGGTGTAACAACATTTGCCAAAGGAACCACAAGTTATGTAGATGGCGCAGCAAAAATTACAAATGGATGTGCCTTACTTTACAAATCCGTAAAGGATATTCCAACTCAGATTCAGAGTTTTGATACCGGACTGAAGACCTACACCGGAAGTGTCGACAAACTTGGTTCAAAACAGAATGTTACGGCATTGAAATCCGGAGCAAAAGCGGTTAGTGATGGTGTGACATCGTTAAATACCAATCTTGTAAGTTTGGAAAAAACGTATGAGACGACGGATTTACTGTTAAAGAAATTGAAAGCGACCGGTGCAGATGCAACAACAGTTGCAACGTTAGAGCAGGTACTTGCCGGACAGAAACAGGCAATTCAGGCAATGAAACAGGCAACTTCCACAACCGGTGATTTGAAAGTTGGTGCTGAAAAAGTATCCGGCAGCGTAGCAACAGTAATGGACAGCTTGGATAAATTGTCTGCAAACTCCTCAACTTTGACAGAAGCTTCTACAAAATTAAAAACCAGTATGCCGACATTAGTTTCCAGTGTGAAGACATTGAAAGAGGGCGGCGATACACTGGCAAAGAACAATAAGAAGTTAAAGGGTGCGTCAAAGAAACTTGTGAAATCCGGAAAGACATTGAAAAAGAGCATTAAAACGGTAGGAAGCGGTGTGAAGAAGTTAGACAAGGGAAGCAAATCCTTAAAGAGTGCTACCGGAAAATTGTCAACAGGTGTTGGTAAACTGGATACAGCGAGTGGTAAGCTGAAAGATGGAAGCAAGAAATTAGCCGACGGAATGAGCGAGTTTAATAAGGATGGTATTGAAAAAATCAATGACACATATGAAGATGATGTCAAAGGTTTGATTGACCGTCTGAAAGCCGTTTGTGAAGTTGGAAAAGATTATAAGAGTTTCAGTGGTCTTCACGGTTCTATGAATGGTGAAGTGAAATTTGTCATTGAGACAGCAGCCATTGAAAAAGAGGACTAGGTGATTTTGTATGGGAAAATTGGATGATAAGAAAAAGCAAAAGAGAGATTCTCTGCTGATGGCAGCATTTACTCTATTTACGCAGAAGGGAATAAATGACACATCCATTTCCGATATAGCTAAAAAGGCAAATATGGCAAAAGGAACATTTTATCTTTATTTCAAAGATAAATTTGATATCCGCGACAAATTGATTGCGGATAAGGCGAGACAGGTGTTTTGCCGTGCATTAGAGGAGATGAATCGGGTGCAGCTGGATTCATTGGAAGACCATGTAATCTTTTTGATTAATTCTGTTATTAATCAATTGAACCAGAACAAAAATTTATTGAAATTTATTTCAAAAAATTTAAGCTGGGGAGTTTTTCAGAAGGCACTTTTGTTGGAGAATAATGAAGATGGTGACAGTTTTTATCAAAGATATTATTTGCTTTTGGATCAGTCAGGAAGGATGTTTCGTAATCCGGATTTGATGCTGTATATGATTGTGGAGTTTGTTAATTCAACTTGTCATAGTGTAATTTTGCAGCAACAGCCGGTGACGTTAGAAGAATTAAAACCGGAGCTTGCCGGTGTGATTTGTGATATCATTCATAGGCAGGAAATTCGATAAAAAAGTCAGACCGTGTCTGTCGGTGTTTCGTAAGCCGGCAGGCACGGTTTTATTTTGCAAAAGATACATGGTTTGTTTAGAAAAATCTATTGCAAGAATTGTTTTCCTGCTTTACAATAGCCAAAAGAGTAGTTAATGAAAGCAGGGGGAATTATCATGAAGAAAAATCAACTGCCAAAGCAGGTATTAAATACGCTTTTGGCATATCAAATAAAATCCGATGATATTTTAGATGTTTGTCCGTTTGATTTATCTTTTGATTCGGAATATATCAGTGGATATTTGTTCTTGACAAGTACGAAAATCGGCGTTGCCAAGAGCCGCCATGAACAGATGACGGTTCGCTATTTCCGTGGAACGAAGACGGCAGATATGCAGTATGCAGAGGATGAAAAAGAATACATGCTGGAATGGTTTGATTTGGCGGATACTTCGCATATGAGAGTGGAAAAGCAGCTCGCGACAAATCTAGTCACAATTGATTATAAGGGCAAACCACTTTTATTAGCGGCGCTGACAAATCTGTATTTTGAACAGATGAATTTGTTTCGTAAAAGTTATAATAAGATAAAAAAATATCCAGAGGAAGCAGAAGAAGTGGAAGCGTCTGCGGATATTCAGGAGCAGAAAGCACAGTATTGTCCAAAGTGTGGAACGATGTACCCGGATCCAAAAAGAAAAATCTGTCCGAAGTGCATGAATAAACGTTCGATTTTTGGAAGAACGATGAAATATTTTCTTCAGTACCGTTTTAAGGTTATTATTATTTTTGCCTGCTATTTTCTGGCGGCCGGATTGAATCTTGTATGGCCTTATTTAAGCGGTACGGTATTGTATGATGAGATTCTGCCGGGGAAAGTTTCACAAAGTGAAATCGGGCGGTATGGTTTTGCTCTTTTGATGCTTGTGCTTGTAATGGTGTTGTCAAAACTTGTACAGCAGGGCGTCCAGCTTGTACAGGGAACTTTGATGGCACAGGTGGTTGCAGCGACTGTGCGTGACATGAAGCAGGATGTATTTTCCAATATGGGAAGATTGTCACTTGGATTTTTTACAAGCAAGCAGACCGGTGGACTTATGACACGTGTGTTAAGTGATGCAAACCGTGTGACCGACTTTTTCTTAGATGGATTTCCGTACATATTTGTGCATGGCTTTACCATTCTTGCTACGTTTACGGTTATGTTCCGTTTGAATTGGCAGATGGCACTGGTAGCCTGTATTCTGCTGCCACTGTTAGTTTTTATGAGCGTGAAATTAAAGCCGAAATTGTGGAGTTTGTTTGGCAGACGCCACCGGGCAGAGCGTGCGGTAAATAACCGTGTCAATGACAATTTGACCGGTTCTCGTGTGGTAAAAGCTTTCGGACAGCAAAAGCAGGAAAAAGAGCGTTTCAAAGCGCCAAATGAGCGTCTGAAAGAGGCGGAAATACGCATTGTAAAATACAATAATAAATTTACGATTTTATATAATTTAGTGCAGGAGATTTCAAATATCTGGGTTTGGATTGTCGGTGTGATTCTGCTTCTGAATACGCATACCGTGGAACTTGGTGTTTTGATTACGTTTGTTGGCTATGTGGGGCAGTTAAACGGACCGATGAATTTCTTTTCCCGTGTATTTCAGATGTGGTCGGACAGTATCAATGCTGCCCAGCGCATGTTTGAAATTATGGATGCCATTCCAGAGATTGAAGAAGTGGAAAATCCGAAGCAGATTAAAAATCCAAAGGGAGAAATTACACTTTCTCATGTGAGTTTTGGCTACGAGACAAATCATCCGGTTTTGAAAGATATCAGCCTTCATGTAAATCCCGGTGAAATGCTTGGCATTGTGGGGCGTTCCGGTGCCGGAAAAACGACGCTTGTAAATTTGATTTCGCGTCTTTATGATGTGGATGAGGGAGAAATTTATCTGGATGGTATTCCGGTAAAGGAATTAGCTTTTCATGATTTACGGAAAAATGTGGCGATGGTATCACAGGACACTTATATTTTTATGGGAACGGTGGCGGACAACATCGCTTATGCGAATCCGGAGGCGACGAGAGAAGATGTAGTGCAGGCTGCAATTTTAGCAAGTGCGCATGAATTTATCGCCAATATGCCGGATGGTTATGATACCGTGATTGGAGCATCGGGTAAAGACTTGTCGGGCGGTGAAAAACAGAGGATTTCGATTGCCAGAGCAATTTTAGCAAATCCGAAAATTTTGATTTTAGATGAAGCGACGGCAAGTGTGGATACGGAAACCGAGAAAGCAATCCAAAATTCACTCAATTATCTGGTGAAGGGAAGGACGACATTGTCCATTGCACACCGCCTTTCCACACTGCGGGATGCGAACCATTTAGTTGTAATTGATGGTGGAAAAATCGTCGAAGAGGGTACGCATAAGGAATTGGAAAAGAAACAGGGAATTTATTATAAACTGATGGAGTTACAGACGAAATCACTGGCTTTGAAAGGGGAATCGTTATGAGTGAAAATCAAGTCATCACAAATATGGAAAATGAAGTCGAGGAAATGACGGCAATTCACTATCTGAATCAGGACAATGCTGTTTTTGAGAGAACAGAGGGCGGCTTTTTATCTCTTTCTTACGAGGGAAAGAAGTGGGATAGGATTCAGGTGATTCGCCTGTTTCCATTTACTGAGCCGGATTCTTTTCTTTCGATTCGGACGGTAGAAGAACGCTCCCATGAAATTGGGGTAATAAAAAATATCAAAGAGGTAGATAAGAAAACGAGAAAAATGCTTTTGGAGCAGTTAAATCTTCATTATTTTACCCCGGTAATTCAGAAGATTCTGGATATCAAGGATGAGTATGGTTATGCCTATTTTCATGTTATGACCGACCGTGGGGAGTGTCGCTTTACGATTAACATGGGAAGTAATGCGGTGGTTCGGTTAAGTGACTGCCGTCTTCTCATCACTGATTTGGATGAAAACCGGTTTGAGATACGGGATGTATTTGCTCTTTCGCAGAAGGAACAAAGAAAACTGGATTTGTTCTTGTAGGATAGAAAGTTTGAGGTAGCAGTATGATTTTAAGATATGAACTGCCAAAAGAGGCAGAGCAGGTTATTTCGCTTACGGACAATGAACGCATTTACTATGCGGTTCCGGTCGATATTGATGATGCCGGAAATTTTTTGGAAGACTCCTTTTTTATTGTCACAAACCGCAGACTTTTTGTTGTGGAAAAGGGCAGTATCAAACAGGAATACGATGTTTCCAAATGTATCGATGTAAAAGCAGAGGCAAAAATCGGTGGCGGACTTTTAGTAATCAATTTTGACGGTGTGCCAAAGCACATTGTTCATTATTCGGCGAGACATTTATCGCGTTATGCTTACATTGCCAGAGGAATCCATATTCTGGCATCCGGCAGAGAGGAAGAGGTAGTCAGTACGGAATACGAGAAAATATGTCCGAAATGCCACCATGCGATACCGGGTACGAAATATTGTCCGCATTGCTCCAAAGAGGGCGGGTTCTGGAAAGGCTTTTTGAAAATGGCGGCACCGTATAAGAGAAAGTTTGCGGGGATCATTGTGTTAATGATTCTGGCTGCCGTTGTGACACTCTTGAATCCGGAAATACAAAAGCATTTGGTGGACGATGTTTTGAAACGCAGAGAGGGTGGAATTTCAACCGCTTTTATCTGCCTTGGCATCATGTTTTTGTTAAGTGTCGGAATTGTTGTGATTAACATTTTAAAAACGTATTACTGTACGGTTTTAGGCGCAACTATTTCAAAAGATTTGCGGCAGCGGATGTTTTCCCACATTCAGATTTTATCGCTGAATTTTATCAATGACAGAAGGCCGGGCGAATTGATGAACCGAATTGTTTTTGATACGGGAAAGATTCGTGAATTTATGGAGCGAACTTTCTGTAATATGTTTACGGTCTGTTTTATTTTTGCCTGTGACATTATTTTTATGGTGTTTCTCAATGTAAAACTTGCACTGCTTGCGTTTGTTTTCATTCCGGCGGCAGTATTTGTGACGTATGCGTTCCGAAAGAATATTCACAGACGGTTTCATTTGCAGTTTAAGAAGAGCGATGAGGTAAACAGCAGTTTGCAGGATGTGATATCCGGTATGCGCGTGGTGAAATCCTATGGAAAAGAAGAAAATGAGCGAGATAAATTTAATATGCTTACGGATGAGTTCTGTCGTGTACAGACAAAAAATGAAGTGTTTTGGGCTGTGTTTATGCCGATGGTAAGCCTTTTGATGGGAGCTGGTGTGTTCCTTGTGATTTATTTTGGTGGATTGGATGTATTAGGCGGCAGGATGACGACTGGTGAACTGCTACAGTTTGTAACATATACACAGCTTTTATATATGTACCTAAATTGGATGACAAATATGCCGAGGGAACTGATGAATCTGATTAGCAGTATGGAAAGAATCAATGATGTTTTGACACAGGAACCTTTTATTGAGGATGTGCAAAAGCCGATTCGCCTTGATGTGGAAGGAGAAATCCGGTTTGAGCATGCCTCGTTTGGTTACAAATCGTATCAGCCGGTTTTGGAAGATTTGAATCTTACGATAAAGAAAGGGGAAATGATTGGTATTGTAGGCGCATCCGGAACCGGAAAGTCTACGATTATCAATCTGATTATGCGTCTTTATGAGGTGGATGATGGTAAATTATTGGTCGATGGGCATAATATAAAGGAAATCCAGTCGGATTATTTTCATTCACAAATTGGTGTGGTGTTACAGGAGACATTTTTATTCTCCGGGACAATTCTTGAAAATATCCGTTTTGCCAGACCGGATGCCTCGTTAGAAGAAGTAATAATGGCGGCAAAAACGGCAAATGCACATGAATTTATATCACAGACGCCGGATGGCTATAATACATATGTGGGAGAAAAAGGACACAGTTTGTCCGGTGGAGAGAGACAGCGGATTGCGATTGCGAGAGCAATTTTGAATGAACCTAGACTGTTAATTTTAGATGAAGCAACGGCAAGTCTTGACACGGAGAGTGAATTTATGATACAACAAGCATTGGAGCGTTTGACCAAGGGGCGTACTACCTTTGCGATTGCGCATCGTCTTTCAACGCTAAAACATGCAGACAGACTTGTTGTAATTGACGGACATCGTGTTGCGGAAGTGGGGTCTCATGAAGAATTGATTGCAAAGAGAGGTATTTATTATCGACTTGTAAAAGCACAGTTAGCAATGCAGGGAGACGAAAATTTACCACTAGGAGGAAAGTGTGAAGCAGTTATTTAAGTTTTTAAGTTCATACAAAAAAGAGTGTATTTTCGCCCCGTTGTTTAAATTGTTTGAGGCGACGTTAGAATTATTTGTACCGCTTGTTATGGCAGCAATTATTGACCATGGAATCGGAAGCAGAGATTATGGTTTTATTGGATGGATGGGAGGTATATTGGTTCTTTTGGCAGCGGTTGGTTTGACCGCTGCTCTTGTGGCGCAGTATTTTGCGGCGAAAGCAGCTGTGGGATTTGCCGCCGGACTGAGACAGGCGTTGTTCCGTCATATTCAGTCCTTATCGTTTGGAGATGTTGACCAGGTAGGAAGTTCTACATTGATTACCCGTTTGACAAGTGATACGAACCAGTTACAGGCAGCTGTTAATATGGCACTTCGTTTGTTTTTGCGTTCGCCGTTTGTAGTGCTCGGTGCGATGGTTATGGCGTTTACAATTGATGTCAAGGCTGCGCTTGTTTTTGTAGTTGTCATTCCATTATTATCAATCGTTATTTTCGGTGTGATGTTTGTCAGTATTCCGATGTACCGCCGTGTGCAGGAGGCACTTGATAAACTGTTAGGAAGAACCCGTGAGAATTTGTCCGGTGTCCGTGTGCAGCGTGCTTTTAATAAGCAGGAACAGGAGAAGGAAAAATTTGCGGAAGAAAATCAGGCATTAAATAAGTTCCAGATGGTAGTGGGAAGAGTTTCCGCACTTACAAACCCGATTACCTATCTGATTATCAATGTCGGAGTAATTGCGTTAATCTGGATTGGTGCGCTGAAAGTAGATGCCGGTTATTTGTCTCAGGGACAGGTGGTTGCGTTAGTTAATTATACGGCACAGATTTTGGTAGAATTAATCAAACTGGCAAACATGATTGTTATGGTAAATAAAGCGATTGCCTGTGGTGACCGTGTGCAGGAAGTCTTTGAGAGAGAACCGGGACTTTCTACGCCGAATGAGGAGACAAAGCCGGGGGATGGCGACATTGCTGTTTCATTTGAACATGTCGGTCTTGTCTATCCGGGAACCCATACGGAATCCCTTACCGATATTCATTTTTCCGTGAAAAAGGGAGAGACCGTTGGCGTTATCGGTGGTACCGGTTCCGGAAAAACATCGTTAGTTCATTTGATCCCGAGATTTTATGATATTACATCCGGTAAATTACTTGTTGATGGCGTAGAGGTTCATAAGCAGTCACTTGCCTTGTTGAGAAACCGGATTGGTGTTGTGCTTCAGAAAGCCGTTTTGTTTGAAGGAACCATCCGCTCCAACCTGCAATGGGGCAAAAAAGATGCAACGGAAGAGGAAATGTGGAAGGCGCTTGAAATTGCTCAGGCAAAAGAAGTTGTTCTTGGAAAACCGGATGGACTGGATTCGGTTGTGGAGCAGGGAGGGCGAAATTTCTCCGGCGGACAGAAACAGCGTCTGACAATTGCCAGAGCATTGGTGAGAAGACCGGAAATATTGATTATGGATGATAGTGCCTCGGCACTTGATTATGCAACGGATGCCGCTCTTAGAAAGGCAATTCGCGAAGAATTAAAAGATATGACACTTTTTATTGTTTCCCAGCGTGCGGCTTCGGTGCGGAATGCGGATAAGATTGTTGTGCTTGATGATGGCGTGATTGTAGGAATGGGAACGCATGATACGCTGATTGATTCCTGTGAGGTCTATCGGGAAATTTATGAATCCCAATACGGAAAGGGGGCAAGATAGTCATGACGCAGAAGGAAACGATAAAAAAGGTGCTGCATTATATCCGCCGCTATCGGTTTTTCTTAATTGCCTCTCTTGTTCTGGCGCTGATTACGGTTGTGCTTACCCTTTACGTGCCGATTCTTACCGGACAAGCAGTGGATTTGATTGTAGGAAAAGGACAAGTTGATTTTGCCGGTGTTTATCACATTTGTGTGAAAATCGGAATTGCTATTTTGCTTACGATGGCGGCACAGTGGGTGATGAATGTTGCCAATAACAAAATCACTTACAGTGTTGTGCGTGATATCCGTACGGATGCTTTTGAGAAAATTCAGATACTTCCGCTTAGTTACATTGACAGTCATTCTTATGGTGGAATTGTGAGCCGTGTTATTGCGGATGCCGACCAGTTTGCCGACGGATTGTTGATGGGATTTACCCAGTTGTTTACCGGTGTAATTACGATTTTAGGAACGCTTGGCTTTATGCTTAGTGTCAGTGTACCGATTGCATTAGTCGTTGTGGTTTTGACACCGGTATCTCTGTTTGTGGCAGCGTTTATTGCGAAAAGAACATATCAGATGTTTCGTATGCAGTCAGAGACCAGAGGGGAGCAGACGGCGCTGATTGAAGAAATGATTGGCAACCAGAAAGTAGTTCAGGCATTTGGACAGGAGAATGAAGTAGGAGACCGTTTTGATGAAATTAATGACCGTCTTTCTAAGTATTCGCTTCAGGGAACCTTTTTCTCATCCATTACCAATCCGTCCACTCGTTTTGTCAATGCGCTTGTGTATGCGGCAGTTGGTGTGTTTGGTGCTTTTTTCGCGATTCAGGGCGGTATTTCGGTTGGGCAGCTTTCCTGTTTCTTAAGTTACGCAAACCAGTATACAAAACCGTTTAACGAAATTTCAGGTGTCGTGACAGAACTTCAAAATGCGATTGCCTGTGCCGGACGAGTGCTTGAGTTGATTGAAGAAACACCGGAGATTCCGGATTCAGAAGATGCCATAAAGCTTGGCAAAGCAGATGGAAAAGTGGAAATTGAAGATGTGTATTTTTCTTATGAGCCGAATCAGAAATTGATTGAGCATTTTAATTTACAGGTAAAGCCCGGACAGCGTGTAGCAATTGTTGGTCCTACCGGCTGTGGTAAAACGACGTTAATTAATCTCTTGATGCGGTTTTATGATGTAAATTCCGGTGCAATTAAAGTAAGTGGAAAAGATATCCGGAAAGTGACGAGAGAGAGCCTTCGTGCTAATTATGGTATGGTGCTTCAGGAAACGTGGTTAAAGCAGGGAACCATCCGGGAAAATATCGTGATGGGGCGTGAGAATGCGACGGACGATGAAGTGTTAGCAGCGGCAAAGGCAAGTCATGCACACAGTTTTATTAAGAGACTTCCAAACGGTTACGATACCGTGATTGGTGAAGATGGCGGAAGTTTGTCGGCAGGACAAAAACAGTTGTTATGTATTACAAGAGTAATGCTTTGTCTGCCGCCAATGCTGATTTTGGATGAGGCAACTTCATCCATTGATACGCGCACCGAGATGAGGATTCAGAAAGCGTTTGCTACGATGATGCAGGGTAGAACGAGTTTTCTGGTGGCGCATCGTTTGTCAACCATTCAGGAAGCAGATGTGATTCTTGTGATGCGGGATGGAAAAATCGTGGAGCAGGGAAATCATGAAGAACTGTTAGCTGCAAATGGATTTTATAAGAATTTGTTTGATGCTCAGTGGAGCTAAAAGAATAAAAAAGACCTGCCGTGTGGTTTACTGCACGGCAGGTCTTTTCTTTTTTATTAACCCATTTGTACGGTTACAGAAACTTGTTTTTTGGATGCGTCATACGGAATTACGGTTGTCTGTCCAAGACTTTGTCCGTCAACAATTAATTCCTTTACACCCTTTTCAATATTATCCGGATTCTTTACTTCAATGTTGTATTCAACACCGCGGAATGTACGGGTAATTGTAAAGTCACCAAAGTTTTTCGGAATACATGGATTCACGCTCAATCCTTTTAATGTTGGCTCAACACCTAAAATGAATTGGGATACATTTAAGAAGGTCCAGGCGGCAGTTCCTGTGAGCCAGCTGTTTTTCGCCTCACCAAATGTCTTAGCATCTTTTCCGGCAATCATCTGGGAATAGACATACGGTTCGGTGCGATGGATTTCACTGATTTCTTCTAAATAAGCCGGGCAGGTTTTGCGGTAAATTTCAAAAGCTCTGTCACCGCGTCCAATCTGTGTTTCAGCAGCGGAAATCCAAGGGTTATTGTGACAGAAGATACCGGCATTTTCTTTGTATCCCGGTGGATAAGAAGAAATCTCACCAAGGTTTACATAGTATCTTGTATATGGTGGCTGCAAAAGCACAATACCATATTTGGTATCCAGTTTTTCTTTTACGGAATCCAATGCTTTTTTAGCAAGACCGTTTTCTACGCCGACACCTGCCAATACACAGAAGCCCTGAGGTTCAATATAAATCTGTCCCTCTTCACATTCTTTGGAACCGACTTTGTTGCCGTCTGCGTCGTAAGCACGTAAGAACCATTCGCCGTCCCAACCGCTTTCTTCAATGGCTGCGACCATTTTTTTTACTTCTTCTCTGGCTCTTTTGGCTTCTTCCGGTTTATTAATTGCGTCGCAGAGGTCAGCGTATTCTTTACCGTATTTGACAAACATACCGGCAATAAATACCGATTCAGCAACCGGTCCTTCGCTTGGGCCAAAGGTCTGGAAGGATTCGCCCGGTTCTTTGGAAAAGCAGTTCAAGTTTAAGCAGTCGTTCCAGTCAGCGCGTCCAATCAATGGAAGATTGTGCGGTCCTTTGTGGTTGACTGTGTAGTTAAAGGAGCGTGTCAGATGTTCAAACAAACTTGTTGCCACGCTAAAATCATTATCATAAGGAACGGTTTCGTCCAAAATGGAGAAATCACCGGTTTCACGGATGTAAGCGGAAGTTCCGGCAATCAGCCACAATGGATCATCGTTGAATCCGCTACCGATATCACTGTTTCCTTTTTTTGTTAATGGCTGATACTGGTGGTAAGCACTGCCGTCAGCAAACTGTGTGGATGCGATATCGATGATTCGCTCTCTGGCGCGGTCCGGAATCAGGTGGACAAAGCCAAGCAAATCCTGACAGGAATCACGGAATCCCATGCCTCGTCCGATTCCGGACTCATAATAAGAAGCGGAACGCGACATATTAAAGGTAACCATGCACTGATACTGGTTCCAGATATTTACCATGCGGTTTAATTTTTCGTCCTCTGACTTCACCGTATAGTGGGAGAGGAGACTATTCCAATGCTCATTCAATTCGTGGAAGGCATCGCTTACCTGCTCTTTCGTTTGGTATTTGTTAAGCAGTTCGTCTGCCGGTTTTTTGTTAATTACATTTGGTGCTTCAAATTTATCATCCGGGTCATTTTCGCAGTAGCCGAGAACGAATACAAGTGTCTCACATTCACCCGGTTTCAGTGTCAGATTAATCTGGTGTGAACCAATCGGATACCAGCCGCTTGCGATCGAATCGGTAGCATTTCCCTGTTCGATGGCAAGAGGGTCTGCAGCACTGCGGTATGCACCAAGAAAGGCGTCGCGGCTTGTATCAAATCCGTCAATATCATGATTTACGGCAAAGACCGCATAATGGTTGCGGCGCTCGCGGTATTCTGTTTTGTGGTAAATGCGGGAGCCGATAATCTCTACTTCTCCGGTATTTAAGTTTCGCTGGAAGTTTGTCATATCATCCATTGCATTCCAGAGACAGAACTCAATATAGGAAAATAAAGTTATGGTGCGCTCGCAATCTGTTGTGTTGGTAATTGTGATTTCATTGATTTCACAATTGTCGTGAACCGGAACAAAAGTCAAAAGATTTGCATTGATTCCATCTTTTTCAGATATAAAGCGGGTGTAACCCATGCCGTGGTGGCATTCATAGGAATCCAAATCTGTTTTGACCGGCATCCAACCGGGATTCCATACGGTATCACCGTCTTTTATATAGAAGTAACGGCCACCCTCATCGTTTGGAATGTTGTTGTAGCGGTAACGTGTCAAGCGCAACAACTTTGCATCTTTATAGAAACTGTACCCGCCACCGGTGTTGGAAATCAAAGAAAAGAAATCCGTGCTGCCTAAATAGTTAATCCAAGGCAGTGGTGTTTTGGGGGTTGTAATCACATATTCACGATTGGCGTCATCAAATTTTCCGAATTTCATAGAACCTCCATTCCGATGCTTTGCAAAGCATCCTTATAATAGTATTAGCATAATGTCCCCAGGCGGAGTGCTCCGCAGCTTTGTTGCACAAATCGCTTCTTCCTCATATTTTGCGGTTATCAAGGTCAACGTTTCTTTCGTGCAAGCACGAAAGTGTGGACATACGAGTGGGAATAACGTCCCCAGACGGAGTGCTCCGCAGCTTGCGCAGCTTACGCACTCCTGAAAATATTCGGAATCCACAGATTTGTTGCACAAATCGCTTCTTCCTCATATTTTGCGGTTATCAAGGTCAACGTTTCTTTCGTGCAAGCACGAAAAATCGTTGACTTTGATAACCTGGGGACTTACGAAAACGATTTCGTGATAATTTCATTATATAGGAAGTCGAAGGGAAATGCAAGCAAGATATTTGTGCAATTCTAACAAAAAAATTTAAATTAGTATTGACTCTTTGTGAAAAGTGTGGTACAGTAGACTTACGAAAACGATTACGGAAAACGAGGAATGCTCATGGTATCAATGAAAGACATCTCAGAGACATGCGGTGTATCGATTGCGACAGTAAGCAAAGCATTGAATGGACGCACTGATATAAGTACTTCGACAAAAGAACGGGTGCTTGAGGTGGCTAAGAAGATGGGCTATGTACCAAACTCATCCGCTCGTGCACTGAAGACAAACCGTACTTATAACATTGGAGTGTTATTTGCGGATGAAGCGCGAAGTGGTTTGACCCATTCCTATTTTTCTCCGGTGCTTGACAGCTTCCGACAGGGAGTGGAAGAAAAGGGATATGATATAACCTTTTTGGGAAGGCATGTGGGAAAGAGTGAATTGTCCTATAGTGAACATAGCAAATATCGCGGAGTCGATGGTGTGATTGTTGCTTGTGTGGATTTTGAAGCGGAAGAAGTAAAAGAATTGCTTCAAAGTGGTATACCGGTTGTGACAATCGATTATATATTTAATGACAAGGCATGTGTTATGTCGGACAACATTAGAGGAATGGAACAATTGGTTTCTTACATTATACAATGTGGACATAAGAAAATTGCTTATATCCACGGCGCGGATTCTTTTGTTACTAGAAGCCGTATCGGAAGTTTTTTGCGGACGATGAAAAGGTATGGGATAGAAACCGAAGACAGATATATTCGGGAAGGTATTTACCACGCACCGGATGTATCGGCAAAAATTACTCACGAATTATTATCATTGGAAGATAGACCTACTTGTATTGTTTATCCGGATGATTTTTCTTGTATCGGAGGTATTAATGTGATTCGAAGCAAAGGACTTTCGATTCCTAATGATATCTCAGTAGCCGGTTATGACGGACAAAGAATTGCCCACGTGATTGAGCCGAAGATAACGACTTACCGGCAGAATACAGAACAAATCGGAAAAGTCGCAGCAGCAAAGTTGGTAGAGCTGATTGAACAGCCGGAACTGGCACTTGTTGAAAGACTTGATGTACAAGGAGAATTAATACGAGGATGTTCAGTTCTTTCGATGAAATAATAAAAGTTATTCCTTAAAGGAATGACACGAAACTGTTCACAACTTTCATGAAGAAATTTGTGGAAGAATTAAAAAAATTATTATTTTAGGAGGGTATTGATTTATGAGGAAAAAATGGTTAGCGCTGGCATTGTCTATGGCTATGGTAGTTGGTTCAATTACCGGATGTGGCGGAAGTGACAGCAACAAGGATGCAAGTAATTCATCAAAGAGCAACGATTCAGCAAAAGTGGAAACCGTAGCTGATGGTGGCGGAAAAGTTCTTAACATTTATGTTTGGAACACAGAGTTCAAAGAGCGTTTTGAAAAGTATTATCCGGATTACAACAAAGATACACAGAGTATCGGTGATGTAAAAGTTAAATTCGTGACAAACACAAACGAAGGTGGTGTTTATCAGAAGAAACTGGATGCTGCTTTGAAAAAACAGGACAGCGCAAGTGCAGATGACAAAATTGATATGTTCCTCTGCGAGATGGATTATGTAAACAAGTACACGAATACAGACATGGCTCTTGATATTAAATCACTTGGACTTACCGATGATGATTTGAGCCAGATGTATGATTACACAAAACAGGCTGCTACAAAGAGTGATGGTACTCTTCGTGCTGTTTCATGGCAGGGCTGCCCTGGTGGATTTGTTTATCGTCGTTCTATCGCAAAAGAAGTATTTGGAACAGATGATATCGAAAAGATTCAGGAGCAGGTATCTGACTGGGATAAGTTCGCAGCAGCAGCTGAGACTTTGAAGGGCAAAGGATATAAGATGCTTTCCGGTTATGATGATGCACTTCGTGTATACTCAAACAACGTAAGCCAGAAATGTGTAAATGATGAAGGTGTTATCCAGATTGACCCATCCATCGAAAAATGGATTGACACAACAAAAGAGTATACTGACAAAGGTTACAACAACGGAACAAGCCTTTGGGCTGAAGAGTGGACTGCTGACATGGGCAAAGATAGTAAAGTATTTGGTTACTTCATGCCTGCATGGGGCATTAACTTCTCCATGGCAGAAGGATCCGGTGCTAAGAAAAATGATGACGGTACCTTTACACCGGGCGGAAGTTACGGTGACTGGGCTGTAGTAACCGGACCACAGTCATTCAACTGGGGCGGTTCCTTCATCTGTGGAGCAGCTGGAACAGATAATGCAAAATTGGTTGCAGACATCATGAAGAAACTCTGCTGTGACAAAGATATCATGTTCAACATCAGCAAAGACACTTCAGACTTCGTAAACAACAAGGCAGCAAACAAAAAGCTGGAAGAGAAAAATGTAACATCTGACTTCCTTGGTGGACAGTCTCTTGTAAAAGCTTTAAGTTCAGCAGCTGACAACATCAATTGCAGCAACGTATCTCCTTATGACCAGATGTACATCGAAAGCTTGATGGCTAAGATGAAAGATTACTATCAGGGTAAAGTAAGCAAAGAGAAAGCAATTGACAACTTCAAGAACGAGGTAATCAAGAGTTATCCGGATTTGAAAAAATAATGGGTAACAGCTTAGAAACGAATTAGTTTTCTGGCGGGACGGGGTGCCCCTGTCCCGCCATTTTTATCAAAAGGTAAGGGGGATTTTATGGCTGGAAAGAAAGATGTGACGGCGTATAAACGTCCGCACAAATTAAAGTATGGCAAATGGGGCCTGATTTTTATCCTTCCGTTTTTCATTTGCTATGGTATATTTCAGTTATATCCGTTAATTGCAACATTTTATCGAAGCTTTTTTCATGACAAAACGGATATTTTCCTAAATAGTGTATTTGAGTTTGCCGGGTTTGAAAATTATATCGACCTTTTTACCAAATATGATATTGTAAAATATTTTGGTAATACGATGTTATTGTGGCTGCTTGGATTTATTCCGCAGATTATTGTATCATTGCTTTTTGCATCTTGGTTTACTGACATTCGATTAAAATTGAAAGGTACTGGTGCGGTTAAGGTTATTTTGTATTTACCGAATATGCTGATGGCCTCATCCATAGCAGTATTGTTTGGTAAACTATTTGCAGTAACCGGACCAATCAATCATATATTAGGAACGTCCATTCACTTTTTGGAAAATGAGTGGGGCATTCGCTTAATCATTGCCTTTATCAACTTCCTGATGTGGACGGGTAATACGACCATCCTTCTGATGGCAGGTATTATGGGAATTGACCCAGCTCTTTATGAAGCGTCTGCAATTGATGGCGCGAGTGCGAAACAGCAGTTTCGATGGATTACCATGCCGATGCTGAAACCAATTATGTTGTACGTTATGATTACTTCCATGATTGGTGGTTTGCAGTTGTTCGATATTCCGAACCTGATTGTAAACCGTGGTGGTACAAATGGCGTGGCTTCGACTGTTGTTATGGATATCAGTACGAGAATCAACTCATCACAGGGTGACATGGGTGTTGCCGGTGCTGAATCCGTTGTATTGTTCTTGGCTGCCGGTCTGATTGGAATCTTTATGTTCCGTATCATGCAAAGTGATGAGGATAAGGAAATAAAGGCTCGTAAAAAAGCAGAACGAAAAGCCAGAAAACAGGCAAAGGGGGTGCAGTAAATGGCAAAATATGCAAATTTGTCAGCGGACGAAATCCGCGGTCACCGTATGCTTGTCTTTCGTCGAACGGTTGCCTATATTGTTTTGATATTGGTATGTATTATCTGTATCTTTCCGTTTGTTATGCTCTTGGTAAATACAACAAAAGATACATCGACATTAAAAACGACATTTAGCCTGCTTCCGGGCGGTGATTTTGTCAGAAACTTTACGAATGCAATTAACGAGACAAAAGTAGCGGTTCTGCATTCGATGTTTAACTCATTAATTGTAGCAGTGATTTCATGTGTTACCAGTGTGTATATTGCGACACTTACTGCTTACGGATTATATGCTTACAATTTCCGCTTAAAAAAGGCAGCATTTGTGTTCATCATGGTTATCCTTATGGTGCCGACACAGGTTTCTGCACTCGGTTTTGTGGAAATGATGGATGCATGGGGAATTAAAGATTCATTTATTCCTTTGATTTTCCCTACCTTGGCATCTCCGGCAGTATTCTTCTTTATCAAACAGTATATGGAGAGTTCACTGCCACTTGAAATTGTGGAAGCCGGTCGAATTGACGGTGGACATGAATTTTACATCTTTAACTTTGTCGTTATGCCGATTTTGAAACCGGCATTGGCGGTGCAGATGATTTTCCAATTTGTTGCTTCTTGGAATAACTATTTCCTGCCACAGTTATTGATGGATAACAGTAGTGAAAATGCTACACTTCCATTGGTTGTGGCAAGTTTGCAGGCAGAAGCTTATCTGACGGATTTGGGCGAGATTTATATGATACTTGGTTTCGCAATTATTCCGTTGATTGTTGTATACTTGTGTCTGTCAAAATTTATTATTCGTGGTGTTGCCCTTGGCTCTGTAAAGGGTTGATGACAATCAGAAAACAAAAAGTGCTTGCGTAGAAATAAAAGTAGGATCGGTGCGATACAGAATTTTTGTATGAGTTCTCTGTATCGCATCGATTTTATTTTATGATAAAAAACTTTACTATTTTGTTAAAGAATGATAAAATTTATCAGTAGGTATAATTATTGGGAAATGAGAATACCAACAATTTTTTTTAGCCGAAAGGAGAAGGAATGTGAACGAACAGCAGCAACAAAAACTGGACGAAATTCTGAAAAAACATGAGTATAAAAGCAATCTTGTGATTGCGATTATGCAGGACGTTCAGAAAGAGTATCACTATCTTCCGGAAGAGGCATTATGTTATATTGCCAAAGAGTTGAAGATGAGTGAGGCGAAGATTTATGGGGTAGCGACATTTTATGAGAACTTTTCTTTGGAACCAAAGGGTAAATTTGTCATTAAAATATGTGACGGTACAGCATGCCATGTACGAAAATCAGTGCCGATTTTGGAAGAGTTTCGTAAAACGCTTGGGGTTACACAAGAAAAGCCTACTTCTGATGATATGCTTTTTACTGTTGAAACGGTATCTTGTCTGGGAGCCTGTGGTCTGGCACCGGTATGTACGGTAAATGACCATGTGCATCCATCCATGACACCTGAAAAGGCGCGGGAACTTATTAAGCAGTTAAAGGAGGAGGCAGCGAATGAAAATTAAGAATCGTGAGGAACTGATTGCGAAGCAAGAGGAATATCGTGCTTCTTTAAACAGTCAGAGAAAACAAATCCTGATTTGTGCCGGAACCGGCTGCGTAGCCGGAGGCTCATTAGAGATTTACGCAAAAATGAAAGATATCATTGAGGGCAAAGGATTGAAATGTGCTCTTGTTCTGGAAAAAGATCCGCATGGAGACAGCATTGGATTAAAAAAGAGCGGCTGTCACGGTTTTTGTGAGATGGGACCGCTTCTTCGTATTGAGCCGATGGGATGGCTGTACATAAAAGTGAGTCTGGATGACTGCGAGGAAATTATCGAAAAATCCATTATTGGAGATGAAGTTATTGACCGTCTGGTGTACAAAGACCAGGAGGGAAATCCATATGTGAAACAGGAGGATATTCCGTTTTACAAGCAGCAGACTCGTATTGCACTTGAGTACTGCGGACATATTAATGCGGAAAGTATTGCTGAGTATTTAGCTCTTGGCGGCTATAGTGCCGTGGCAAAAGCTTTATTTGATATGACGCCTCAGGGCATTGTCGATGAGATTACGGAGTCCTGTCTGCGTGGCCGCGGAGGCGGTGGATTCCCTGCAGGAAGAAAATGGCAGCAGGTGTTAGACCAGAAGGAAGAAGAAAAATATATTGTTTGTAACGGTGACGAGGGTGACCCGGGAGCCTTTATGGATCGTTCCATGATGGAAGGTGAGCCGCATCGTGTGATTGAAGGTATGCTGATTGCTGCGATTGCGACGGGTGCGCGTCACGGTTACATTTATGTGCGTGCAGAGTATCCGCTTGCTGTTGAGAGACTTCAGACAGCCATTGACAAGGCAATGGACCGCGGACTGTTAGGAAAAGATATTTTAGGTTCCGGTTTTGATTTTGATTTACATATCAGCCAGGGAGCCGGTGCATTTGTCTGTGGTGAGGGAAGTGCGCTGACAACATCAATTGAAGGAAACCGCGGTATGCCGCGCGTGAA
>ULMF01050734.1_pt1 | contig 31480 bp, 31 predicted proteins | sample 1951581 | NCBI WGS metagenome assembly ULMF01 (sample SAMEA4835543, study PRJEB28245) | human gut metagenome | biome: gut microbiome; material: fecal sample | place: Denmark | collected 2008
AACAACTCCCGGTTCTTCACTATTTTTTAAGAGTGCAAAACCACTGACATAGCCCCCGTCTTCGGTAAGCGCAGCAGCAACGGATTTCTCTCCTATCTTTTGTTTATAAATTTCGCTATTAAAGTTATCCTGCCCAATCCAGTAAACGGCATCTTCATATACGTCGTAGGATGAACCACATGCGATTTGCAAATCTTGTGTCTCCCCACCGTCATAACGCATAAGCGTTCCATCCTGAATAAAGTAAATCTTTCCATTGATGCATTTTACTGCCTGCATTCCGGTATCCGCAGTTGCAATTGTTTCACCATTTATCAAAAGAGTCTCCCCCTGAACCATAGCCAGTGAAAATTCGTCTCCAACATAACCATACGCAAAGTCACTGATTGTATCATCGGTACGGTATAATTCTTCCGGAGCCCCCCAACTATCCTCAGTCAATTTGCTTCGATAAATCTTTGTCTTACCTTCTTCCAACAATGCATCACCAGAAGAGTTTTCGCCCCAAACGGCATACAAATCTGTTCCGTCTGACGCAAACTGGTATTTATAACTCCACTTTTTTCCTGCTTCACGCAATGTAATAACCTTATCGAAAGTTTGGCTTTCTTCATCATATCTTGCAACTTTTAATGTCAGGTGCTGCAGGATTTCCTCCTCGGACATATCTTCCGTAATTGCCACATCACTGTTTTCGTACATCACGTAAGTAAATCCATTGTGAGAAAACATCTGTGCTGCCGTATCCAGCCGTCCCGTCTTGTCAACCGGTTTGCCATCACTCCATGCACCATTTTGATACAAACGGTACATCAGAGTTGTCTGACCACCAGCATTTTCCTCGGTATCATCCAAATAAGTCATAATTGCCGTTCCATCCGCAAATGTCGTTATCGTCGGCTTTGCATTTTCATAAACAAGCGATTCCTGTGCCGAATCCAGCAGATTCTGACTCTTTTTAACCGATTGAATCTCTTTTTTTGTCACAGGCGAACTTCTCTTATACGTCATTTTGCCGATACTTTTTGTCGTCTTACCTAAGTTTGGATACAACTCCAATCGGGAAAATTTCCAGTCTTTATACCCTGACAATCCCGGCACTATCGTATCTGCCTGAATATAAAGTTTTCCTGTCAGATAAGCTGATACGGAATTCGAAAAACTCTTCCATGGAAAAGAAGCTTTTCCACCGATTTCTCCCTCAATACCACCTTTTATATCAATGACTACAGCGTCCGCGCCCAAGGCGATATGCGGCTTGATTGCAAGATTTAACTCTCCACTTGGTGTAATGACTTTTTGCGGATTCATCGTAAGACAGATTTTTCCATCGACGCTTCCGGAAACACCAAATTCCGAATACACAATCCACCAAAGCGGCACTTTTACACTTCCGCCGGCTTCCAGTGCCGCCGTCATGCCACCTTCTTCAAAACCAATCACGTTGCAATTATCATCTAATTTTAACTTTACATAACCTACCGCATTACCATTCACATGAAACGCTGCACTTCCATTTACTTTCTTTAACTTTCCGCGTAGTTTAGAAAACTGATTCCATAGTTTTGTTGTATTGACTTTTCCACCACAAGATTTAACCAGCGATTTTACGTCCTGGTAAGATTCACGCCAATAGGTGTCATTCGGATCTTTTTTCACAGTAGCACTATTATTCGACTTAATTCCTAATAATACTTCCGCCGTCTTATTCTTGGCATCAATATTCACTGTCATGTTAGCTGCATCGAAAAAGGATAAATCCATCGACATCTTTTGTTTGAAAATATTGAATGTATTGTTGCCAATACTGATTTCCGGTCCTTTTAATTCGGCTGAGCCAAGGTTTGAAAAATTAGGCAATGACTTTTCAATGTTAGTGATATATTTTTTGTCTTCCGCACTAACATATGGTGTTGATGTAGGCTGTGAAGAGCCACCTCCCCCTTTCGCAGTGACTTTTCCTGCATAACTCCAAAGAGTAGAAGAGGAAAGATTTAAATGCAAAGCGGGTCGAACCGCATCACTACCATAGTTGACACTACCGCCAATGTCATTGCCGTAGCCACTGTAATCCACACCGGATGCAAGACTACTACCACCGCCCGGCGACCGCAGCCACCAATAGCCGTTCCCCTCGTACTCCGTACTCGTGGACGTCCTCGCTCCGCACTCTTTTGCATATGCCGTATTCTTTGCCACTCTTGTTTCACTATACGTTCTAAACTCGCCATTAAATCCATAAGCCGTATTACTTGCTTCTGCAATGGACAAAAGATACACTTTATCAGTGGTATTCTCCCCACCTTCTGTTCCAAAGTATGGATTATCCTCGTTCACAACGGTTGTATTCTTAATTGCCACCTGTTCTGCCGATGTAAATGCCGTATTTAAAAATATTCCATTCAACCAGGTACGAAGAGTACACGTTGCCCATGTTACATCCGTATATATCTTGTTATACAACTTAGAATCGAGATTCTGGTCTGCCAGCAAAAAGGCATCATTTCCATTCACGGAAAGGACTCGCCATTTAATTGGTTCTTTTGTTGAACTGTTACTTTGATAGTAGTTTCCAAAATAGATGCAATCCCATGTTGTTACACCATTTCCATCGGTGGTTGGATTTTGTAAACTAACTGCGGCCTTAGCCGGCGCAGATTGTCCCAGCGTAATCTCGCACAGGGATAACACCATTACCAATGCAAGCAATTTTGCCAACAGACGTTTTGTTTTTCTCTTCATAATGATTCCTCCTCAACTCAATGCTTCAACTTTCATTCTAAATCTCTAAAAGAAGCCCTTCTAATATGTGTTTTAAACGCACGGTTCCTTCTCTTACACTTTCTTTGGTTTCAAACTCATGTCCCCTTACCATTTCAGTTCCTTCACCCTTTCATATAACGCCTTAAAACTATTTACCCTGCACTCATCCAGATCATGGCACTCCAAATTCCACGCAGCCGTATAACAAATCACCTGATTGTTTTTACGAACCTCATAAAGATTTTCCGGGCTGTCATCTACCATAACATCAATGTTGTTTTCCTTGCAGACGCGCAATTTATCCACTCCGCTGCCTTTTTCCTCACAGAAAATAATGTCGTCGTAAGTCATATGGTTTTTCTTTAACCAATGCCTTAACATCCAGCGGAATAATTTGCCGGTAATTCCGGTTTCTGTTGTGTGAACTCTGCTCGTTATAATTACAACTCGGTGTCCTTCTTTTCTTAATAAATTAACAACTTCCGCAGCATCTTCTGTCATCGGTTCTTTCAGGCAATACTTCCAAATATACTTAATCCAGAATGACTCTCTCTGTTTTTTCGTACATTCAAATACATCCTGTACCTCAAACATATCCGGATTTTTAATGGATATTCCATACTTTTTCTGAAAATATCTTTTTCCTTCTCTTAACTGAAACGTGCGAATATCCACTAAAACCCCATCCACATCTAATCCAATATTCATAGGTCTTCTCCTTTCAACTTTTTCTCTAACTGCTTAAACATTTCCTGTTCGTCACAATTTAATGGATTCAATGGCTCTTGTACCGTAATATTTAATGAATATCTTTTATGCTTCTTCCAATTAAACAATTTAGGAGACTTTTCATGCCTTGGATATATTTCAAATCCGCCCTCTATGTATATTGGCAATATAGAAATACCCGTATCCTTTGCAATTTTAATAACGCCTTTTTTTAACGGAAGCAGACCGCCATCACGGGAGCGGGCACCTTCGGGAAATATAATTGCATTTGAACCATTTAATAAATGTTTTTTCACGCAGTCAATCTCCGGGTGTGTTCCCCGTTCTCTTTCAACAGGAATGCACCGTAACAACCGAAAAAAACGCTTAGAATCCAATCTCCGCTCTGCCGCCGCCAATGTCACAAAATCTTTTTTTCCTAATGTCTTTCCAAGAGCAGACAAAATCCATACCGGATCCAAATAACTCGTATGATTCGAGCAAATAATATAGTTTTTCCCCTTCTCGATATAATTTAATCCCGATATATTAAAATGCCATAACAATCTTGCTGCTTTCAACAAACTACTCAATAATAGTTTATCTTTCTTCTTTTCCTTAATTACCTCACTTTGTTTCTCGTCCTTATTTAATAACAGGTACTTATGATAAAAATCATTTTTTTCGTCCTTCTCATTCAACGTTGGATAAAACTGTATTTTTAAAGGATATCGTCCTCCTTTCCGAATCATATGCGGAAGCTTTTGATTCTTCGGATATATCTCATATGCTCCTTCAATTCTGACCGGCAATATAGGAACATCTGCCTCCAATGCAATCTTTTCCGCACCGGATTTAAATTCACCTATTTTTCCATCTGTTGTTCTTGTCCCTTCCGGGTGAATCAAAACCACCTTGCCCTGTTGCAGACATTCAAGAACTCGTTTCAAAGCAGGACTTGTATTTGCTCCTCTGGCTACCGGGATCCCCCCTGTAAGTCTCAGACCCCTTCTGGATATACCGGAATCTAAATGCTCCTGTTTTGCCATACAGCAAAAATCTTCAAGTTTTATTTTTCCCTTCCCCGCTGCCATAATCCACATCCCATCTAGATGGCTTTGATGGTTTGCACAAATAATATAAGGTCCTTTTTCCGGTATATATTCCTCTCCGCTCACTTCAAATTTGTAAAACAACTTAGTAAAACAGCGAAAAGCCGATAAAGTAAAACGGTCTCCTATATGCCGTTTCATCGGATATTTTTCCACATCATATGACACGGTATTTTGAGCATTTTCTCCCTGATGCTCAATCAGCTCACACAATTGCTTAACCGTTAATTGAGCGGAAATACAATTTGTTAAATTCACACCAAACTGTTTTTCGATTTCTACACATAATTCAAACAAATTCAAAGAATCAATTGCTAAATCATCCTCTAATACAGACTTCTCCCGAATCTCTTGCTGTACACCCAATGACCGCAGTATCTGTTCCAGCTGCTTATGCGTATCCAGTTCTTTCTCAAGATGTTCAACCCGGCTTTTATTTTCGTCCATCACTTGTTTATTACGCAGTTTATATCTTTGAACTTTACCTATGGATGACAATGGTATCTTATCAATAAACTGCACATCTGCAATCCGATAATCACCGCCAAGTTCTTTTGACCGATTCATGAACTGACTCGTTACCAAGGCCGTATCTTTTATCAAATCTTTTTCCAAGAAAAAAACAACTTCATCATAACCGGCTTCCTCTACTGGAACACCTACACATGCTGCCATAACATTTTCCGGAATACAATCCGCATATAAATTTTCTAACTGCTCAGGCGTTACTTTCTCTCCATTTCGAAGGTGAATACTTTCCTTGCTTCTTCCGGTAATATATAAATACCCCTTAGAATCACAATATCCTAAATCTCCTGTTTTAAAATATCCATCCTCATAAGCTTCTTCTGTTGCCTTTTCATCCCGGAAATATCCTTTCATATGACATGGCGTTTTTACCTGAATCTCTCCGATTCCATTTGCGTCCGGATTTTGAATCCGCACCGAAATTTCAGGAAACGATGTTATTTTGCCAATAGAATCCGATGGAAATCTGTCATAAACCGTTGTCGTAAGCATTGGCAGATTCATTTCTGTTGAGGCATATGTATTCATCCAGTAGTAACCCATCTTCTGAAAAAATAAACCTACTTCCCTGCTGCACTTTCCGCCACCAGTTCCTAAAAATTTCATCTTTCCACCAAACACCTGCTTATTTATTTTTCTAAAGAAAAAACTTCCGGCTTTGATATGTAATTTTTCGTTTAACCAGCCACAAACGGAAAGCATTTTCATTGCAAATTTTTTGTTATTTAACTGACTTACTATCTTCGTATAAAATGTTTCATAAACTTTTGGTACCATTCCAAATGCATTTGGCTTGTACTTTTGGAATCCATCCATTAATTTTATTGAGTTTGTATTTTCGAGCAGTCCAATCTGTCCACCGCCCAATAATAAAGCAAAAAACACTGAAAAACCAGAAACATGAAACATTGGAAACACTAATAGGTATCGAATATCATTTGTTCCAAATGCACGAAGAAGCAACTCCGCTGATTTCATCTGTGCCTCATATGTTGTCATGACACCTTTGGGTTCACTTGTTGTTCCTGAGGAGTACAAAATAGCAAGCACATCATCATCGCTGTCTTTTGATGGCTCTGAAAAGTATTCTCTATCAAGAAACAAATCACCTGTTTTTATATTAAAAACCGGATATTTTTTTGTCCATTTATAAGCATACTTTTGATAAATTTCTTCATCACATACAACACCGCTAATATCTGATTTTTTTACCAAAGAATCCAGTTCTTCCTCAGGCAGTTGTGGATTCAACACTACACTTACTAGTTCTGAAATAGCAAGTGCAGTTACTGCAATACACCCAAATGGAGACATCGGTGTTAATACAAGTACACGGTCATTTCTGCGCAGCATACTCTTCTGAAATTTCTGCATTAATAATTCACATTTTAATCCAAAAGACCGATACGTTATATCTTCCTCTGTCCCATCTGATTTTATGTAAGTCAAAAAGACTTCTTCTGCTTTTTTTCCATCACATATATTGTATATTTTCTCAATAAACAGATTTCGTATCGCATTATCAGTTTTTTTATTTGACATCTTGTTACCCTTCCGTCACGCTGTCATCATAATCCTGTGTTACGCCAAGTTCACCATCTACATAAATTCCTTCTGTTCCAATGTCATCAAATACAATTTCCTTTTCCTTCGTTTCCTTAGTATCCCGAATTAACATAATTGATGTTCTATAACCGCCATGTGTAGTGTCCTTTACCGTCTCACCTTGGAACAACATATACGAACTTCCATAGACTTGTATATGCCCAGCATAATATACTTCACTCCATGTCTCATTTCTCTCTCCGATTATAAAACCCTCATAGCTCACATTATTCCCTGTTTCATCTGTCACAAGCCCTAGTGAATATGTCTTCACATCCTTGTAACAGTAGGATATTTCCCCTTCCAGTGCTTGATACATATAATATTCTTCATCAGATAAATTGCCAGCATATATCAGCGACTGCTCAATTTGATTATTCTTCATTTTTGCTAATTCTCCTAAAGTAGGCGTACCATTTACTATCGTAGGAAATCCAACCTTATTCGTATACGAACAACTCGAATATCCCAAATAATATCCGGTTACCGAACTATCAGAATGAAAAAAATATAATTCTTTTATTTTTTGATCCTTACCTACTATTTCATCATCCTTCAAAGTTCCAAAATAAGCAATAACATCCTTTTGAAACAATTCAGAAAATTTCATTGTGTTATCTTCCGCATTAATTCCACCATCATTTACATCCGTATCACTTGCTCCTCCACATCCGGTCATTATAAGCATCATACTGCACATGATAGCAAGTACTGAAAAGATTCTTTTCTTCATATTCCTCAACTCCTTTTTCTCACTGTTATCAATCTAGTTATAAAGTTTTGCATTGGTAATCAGCATGTCTCCCCATCCATTGTCATCTGAATATGCCACAATTTTCACATATTTAGCGCGATTAATTGCTATATCAAAGGAAACCGGTTTTGTCTTGTAATTCATTTTTGGCGACTGATAAATCAAAACACCATCTGCAATAATCTGTATCCATGTATTTTCGTAATCTTTAATTTCATCAGAACGAATAATCTCTCCGGACAACCTAGTGTATTTCCCGTCTAAAGAATATTCAATGTATCTACCTCCTCCCTCTCCCGCAAAAACAGTAATCGGATTCGTAATCGAATTTCCCCAGCGGTCTTTCATTGAACCTTCATAGTTTTCTGCGCTCTTACTATCAAACGGCTTCACACTCCACAGATCCTTCCAGAGTTCCACATACTGATAAGCCAAATAAGTGTTTCCCACACCATCTTTAACACAGACGGTATAATATCCCGGTGTTGTCACTTGAAATGACTTCTGATCATTTTGCATTGCCGTATAATCGGCTTTTCTCTTTGATTGCAGCCAGCCCTTCTGATAACCGATATAGGAAATTCCATTATTATCCCATGCAGTCACAGAAACAGTACCCACTTTATTTGCAACCGTGTAGCTTGTTTTTACCGATGGGGCTGTTTTGTCAATGCACTGAATCTGAATATTGCGGACAGTGTACTTTCCGGCTTTGTTTTTCAACCGTACCGAATACCAGCCATTATACGGAGCACTAAAAGATTTCTTTTTCGTGATTGATTTTGCACGCTTCCAATATTTATTTGCTTTCTTTGTGACTTTCCCGGCACGGTAGCGAATTTCTTTTATTTTTGCTTTCTTTTTTATCGTGACAGATACCTTTACACTTTTTCGCGTAACTGCTGTTGTTGACGGTGTCAAAGAAAATTTCGTTGCCTTCTTTGCTGCTTTCGCAGGTGTTGCCAGCGTTGCCACTCCAAGCACGAGTAATGCTGTTGATAAAACTAATTTTTTCATAATAATCCCCTCCAATTTTTGTTAATTCACGTTCACATCATAGCACATATTGTTCTATGAATCAATAGTCCATTTTGTTCTAATAATATCAGATGTACTACGTTCAATTTATAATATTATTGAATTTTGCTCGGATTTCATCCGTTTAAAATCACCCTTAATCCTAGGAGGTTTTTTACATGAAAATGCAGCGTATTCGTGATCTGCGAGAAGACCACGATTTAAAACAAACAGACATTGCGGACTACTTACACATTAGCCAGCGTACGTATTCACATTATGAGACAGACAGCCGGAGCATGCCGATTGAAGTACTAAAGCGACTTGCTGTCTATTACAATACAAGCATGGATTACCTAGCGGAACTTACCGATGAGAAAAAGCCCTACACAAGAAGTAAAGAAACACTTCCAAAATAAAAACACATCGCTTCCCTTTGCAATGTGTTTTTATTTTATATGACTTGCATAATTTTTTCACAGCGCACTCACATCCACCAAATACGCCCTCTTTTTATTTGTTATCAAAATTTTCTTCTGCGTTTTCACCAGATGAATTTCCATATCATTTCTTAATTTCCTCGGAATATTCATCTTCTTCCACGTATGATTTGTGAGTTGAATGAGATAAACCGCCTGTTTTTTCTCCTCCAGATTTCCAAATAATACATAATCACCACTTACATCAATTACATCGCCACTATCCTTAACATCCGGAATGGTAAATGACTGATTTCCGGTAATTTCATAAAATTCCAGTGATTTCTTTTTGTGGTGGTAACGGTAAGACCATTTCATATTAACAAGGCCGACACCTGAATATTTCTTCTCAATTCTCATGGTCTGTAAATTTACTACGCATGTAGAATCCTCTTCTGTACTGTTTTTAAAAATTGACTCACCGTAGGTTAAAATTCGGTTTTCATCCAAAAACTCAATTTCTGTTGTTCTGGCATATCCATTCACGAGTTTCTGACTTATTTTTTTCTCCGTCTGCGAAGCAATATCAAAGACTGACCAGTAGCCGTCTCCCCTGTGATTGCACAAAATTTTACTACCTTCCGGTGACATAACAAAATTGCATATCATGTTACCGCCGGATATTTTTTTCACCGTTTTCTCTGCCAGATTGATTTCCACCAAATAACCTTTTGTCGCATTTTTTTCTTCTCTTACACCGTAAATTATGCCGTTTTTATAATAAGAGAAAATCTCGGTAATTCCTCCCGTGTAATTAAAGGCATAAATTTCGTTGCCGCTTGCCACATATTGAAAACCGCATTTTTCCCCGTCAAGTACACTTTCAAAAGCAACCGGTGTCATTTTCTTTAATCCATTGGAAACTACTGTGTACACATGGTCTACTTTTTCCTCATCTCCCTCAAAATGATATTCACTGATAAAACTTTCTTTCTCTCCGACCACCATCATGTTTTCCTGTAATTGTATCGTGCCATCTTTTTCCGTCTTAACGTCTGCCACCTGTTTCGTTGGTTCTGAATTTAACTCCACCTCGGTGACATTTTCCTTGCCAAACATATTTTCCAAAAGCGATTGAAACACATTGGATTTCGTTGCCGCCACAGTTACAAAAGTTCCGCACAAAAGGAAAATCACTACCGCCGCAGCCGCTGTCCGAAGTTTTTTCATTGAATTTCTCCTATGGGAAATACCCTGTATCTTTTCCGGATTCAGTGCCTCTTCCACCCAGTCTTCCGGGGCTTTAATCTTATCTATTTTTTTAATATCCATCATTATGCCTCCTGTTTAATCCCTGTTAATTTTTCATGATAGCAGCGAGTTTTTCTCTGCCTCTGCGAAGTCTTGATTTCACCGTATTCACACTTGTATGCAGCATTTTTGCAATTTCACCCGTGCCATATTCTTCATAATAATAAAGCACAATTACTTCACGGTATCGAAAAGGTAATTTTCGCAGAGCCACAACAAGCTGCTCTGTTTCTTCATCTTCTATTTGCAAAGAGCCAGCCTTTTGGTTCTCCTGTGGCACATATCCAATATCCACATTTCGATTCCAGAACTGCCTGTGGTAATCTCTGCATTCATTTCGCGCAACTGTGTAAAGCCACGCTTTTATGTGTTCTTCCTCTCGAAAGGTTTGTTCTGTCTGATAGAGTTTCAGAAACGTATTTTGAAAGCAGTCCTTTGCTGCCTCCTCATTCTGCGTCCAGACAACACATAGTCTCGTTATGTCATCTGCATACTGCCGCACGACGTCCTCATACTCTATCCCGGCATATTTATTTATCATTGCCTGATACTCCTTTACTACAATTTCTTTTGCATGCATGGTAGAAAATAATTACTTTCTATATAATACACGATTTGGATGGGAAAATGGGTGCAGGATTTTAATAAGAAAAAACCTCACCCCATAATATCCAAACAAAAATGAAGTTCAATTCGTGAGAGACTATAATGCGAAACATTATCTTGTCTCGATACGAATGAACTTCATTTTTTTATTTCCACACTATTTTTCTCACTCTTGCATGCCGGCATGGGTCATGCAGAGGGTCATTTTCCGAATATCCGCATCTTCCCTCAAAACATTCCAGACTTCTGGCATGATATACGAAAATATCATTTCCATCCTTATCTTTTGTAAATGAATTGTGTCCGGGTCCAAATTCCTCATGTAAATCTTCGGATGTAAGCACCGGTGTGTTCTGCTTAGTCCATGAATCCCGCTTTAGCAAATCACTTCCCTCTTTGGCAGAAATTACTCCTACACAATACTCCGGACCAGTACCGGACGCTGAAAAGAAAACCATTATTCTGCCATCATGTTTGACAACCGCAGGTCCTTCATTTACGGCATAGCGGACTTTTTCCCAATCATACTCCGGCTCCGTTAAAAGCATCGGCAATGAAATTAATTTCCATGGCTCCTCGCGATTAACCTCACCCAAATACAGGCAGGAAACTTTCTCCGGACTATGCTGTGCCCAAATCACATAAGAGCGTTCACCATCTTCAAAATATGTCATATCCAAGGAAAATCCGGTGAAAGAAAAATCATCCTCTTCCCTCTTTTGGAATTTTCCCTTTTCACTCCAAGTTCCGGTATATGGATCATCGCTGTCGCAGACAAGAACGTGACAGTCAAATGCCCAGTTATTTTCCTTGTCCTCACTTCCGGCATAAAACACATACCAGCGTCCTGCGATATAATGCAGTTCCGGCGCCCAGATAAAACGATGTGTTAATGTTGTATCTGCCACTTTCCAGATGGTAATTTCTTCTGCCGATGCAAGTTCTGAAATATCTTTTGCCCGCCGCAAAATCACACGGTCATATCCATCCTTGTCGTCTGCACTTTTCATTGGATAAGAAGCGGTGAAATAATAAAATCCATCCGGTCCTAATGTAATGTATGGATCGGCACGCTCCTCAATAAACGGATTTTGATAACACTCTTTAAATTGCATTTCTCGGTCCCCCTTATCATTTTTAGTAACTTAAGCGTACAACAATCCCCCCGTTATCGCCATGTCATTTCGTGACCTTGTTTTGGAAAAATGTTACCAATTTTCTTTGACACAAGAAGGAGTAACATGGTAAAATCAAGCAAAAGGGGGACTATTCATGGCTGCAAAAACATTTGACGAAGTATATCTGGTAAATTATTCATCCTACGATGATGTCAATCTGTATGAGGTCGGATGTCAAAAATGTGACCCATCTTACGGATATGGTCCAATTATCCGCAAATTATATATTCTGCATTATGTCGTAAGCGGTGAAGGAATTTTGCGCATTAACAATCACGAATTTGCAATTAAAGAACACGATATCTTCGTTATACCGGCTCATACTGCATCTTACTATGAAGCAGACGAAAACCATCCATGGAACTACATCTGGATTCAATTTGACGGATTTAAAATCAAAGAAATGCTGAATAATTGTGGATTATCGGACAAATCTCCCATTCTCTCTCTGCATCAGGAAGCCAAAAAAGCGGAAGACTGTATAAGACACATCTTAACAAATTACGGAGATGAGTACGCTTGCATCGGAAAAGTATACGAATTATTTCAGCACATGATTCATGCAGCGAACCTCAAAAATAAGCCACAAAAAAAGCGAACTGACTCTTTAACTTACATTCAAACAACCATTCAATTTATCCGGCAAAAGTATTCTGACCCGATTCGTATTCAGGATATCGCCGATTACTGTGGACTAAACCGTTCGTATCTTACGCGGTTATTTAAGCATGCCACCGGTTATACCCCGCAGGAATATTTAGCGCAGTATCGCATAAATCAGGCCAAACAGTTGTTAGAAGAAAATGAACTTTCCATTCAACACATCGCTTACTGCGTTGGCTACAATGACTCATTTACTTTTTCCAAATTATTCAAACGACAAACCGGATTTTCTCCTTCAGATTACCGGTCTTTTACCAATAAAAAAACTCCGATTACGGAACACACACTGCATACCGTAATCGGAGACAAAATCGAGTAATTCTTATCGACGGAACAATCCTTTTTTCTCATAAGGCTCACTTGTATGGGAAACTAATTCATAACCAATTTCTTTAATTTCCTTTTCCAGCATAGGAATATCTAACGCTTCCTCGCTGATTACAACAGTTTCTCCTTTTTTTGCAGAGGAAGAAACTTTCTTCACCTTACAATGCTTGCGAATCAAATCATTCATGTGAGATTCGCACATGCCACACATCATACCGTCAATCTTTAATACCGTCTTTAACATCCGGAATCATCTCCTTTATCACATTTTCATGTCCATTATAGCAAGAGATTCTTCCTTTGTAAAAGGATTATTTGTTTGTTGATAAAAATGGTTGCAGAACACCTGCCATCTGGTTAATCGGCATCGACTGCAGATAAATCTTACCGGGACCGGTCACTACGGTGTTAAAGAATCCTTCTCCACCAAGCACTTTATTTTTCAGTCCCTTAACGGTTGTAATATCCATCGTACAGGTTGCATCCATCGCAGCTAAGTAGCCGGTATCAATAATCATCTGCTGCCCTGCTGCCAGCTCATATTCCTTTACATAACCATCAATTTCTACAAAAGCCGTACCATTGCCGGAAAGTCTCTGCATAATAAAACCTTCTCCACCAAACAGACCGCCACCTAATTTTTTCTGGAATGCAACCGATAATGTCACTCCATCCGTAGAAGCAAGAAATGCGCTCTTCTGTGCAATTATCTCATTTCCATTTCCAATTTCAAATGCCAAAATCGAACCCGGAAAACTGGAAGCGTATGCAATCTGTCCAGGTCCGCCTTCTGCTGTATAACGGTTCTGAAACATATTTTCGCCGCTAAACATACGACCAATCATTTTTCCCATTCCGCCGCCGGATGTCTCCATCTTCATGTTTGGCGTCATCCAAGACATAGCTCCTTTTTCCGTAATCATGGACTCGCCTGCCTCCAAATCACAAATCACTACCGGCAACGGTGCTCCTTCAATTGAATATTTCATATGTATAAATCTCCTTTCGCAATTTCATAAATTGGATTTATTCTATCATATTCAAACTGCACTTTCCATAATCACTGTCAAAGCGGTTATAAAACTGTCGTAATTGCTATTATTTTGTCGCAGCCTCTAAGAAAGAATAAAAAGCTGGTTTTGGATCTTCTAAACTTTCTCCAAATAACAGACATGAAGTAGGTTTTCTCCATGAAATCGCATCATAGAGTCCCCATACCGTAACACCTGTGATTCCGCGGGCATTTACGGATTTATCACGATTTTCCTGTTTGGAAATAAGCAGTTTCATAATATCGGAATAATGATTTGCCAGATCCTCTTCTGTCTGTCCATCTTCGATTCCGATATCCAATTCTGTAACCTGAACCTGAAGTCCGGTTGCCAAAAACTTATCCACTGCTGTTCCATATTTTTCAAGAGACGGATAATTCACAGTAATATGGCTCTGCATACCGATTCCACCGCAAATTTTTGCTTCTTCTCCTTCATTAATGTAATTGATGAGTTCTACAATTTCATCCGCAACATCATATTCATTGTAATCATTATAGAACAACGTAATATCTTTCTGCAGACCGTACTGTTTCAACTCATCATAAGCTACTTCGTAAGCCTTTTTCACATAGGTTGGTTTCAAGCCCATGTCACCATAAACGTCCATCCAACTTGTAGCTGCCGGATCATTGGTACGGTGTGTATACTCATTCGTAATGTCCCAGCAATAAACAAGGGAGCCTGCCTTACCGGTCAAACTCTTTTCCTTATCCATGACATGTTTCATTACAGAACGGATATAAAATTCAAGTCGTTTGTCCATCACTTCTTTCGAGACATTAGCGCCACTGCTGCTATATCCTTCCTTGAAGAAACGCGTTGATGTCTGCTGATGCCACTGCATCACATGTCCACGCATCTGAAGTCCATACTGATTGGCAATCTCAAGAATTTTGTCCACACTGTCAAAATTCAACTTGCCAACCGTCGATTCGGTGTAACCATCCGGAATCACATAACCAAGTTTTTTCGCTTCGCTCACAGAAATCGTACCACTCCAGTCAGACAAAATCTGTGCAGGCTTTAACTCATTTTCCAATGTGTAACTGTTAAAATGATGTTTCACAAACTTCATCGTATCATCATTCTGCATCTGATAACCATTATTCCATGAAGTATTGTAACTTACTACATTACCCATGCGTTCAAAAATTCCACTGTAAGTATCCTTGATACTCGTAAGTCCTTCCGGATTAAATGGTTCTTTTCCCGCTGTTGTCTGTGTAATGGTAAGATCATCCACAAGAAAATCAAAATTACCGGATGGGCCCTCGACATAAAATGTTAATTTAGAAAATGACTCCGGAACCTCATAAGTACCCTCAATTTTAGTCCAAACACCGGATTTCAATGTTGTTTCTTCCTTGATTGCCGGATAACTATCCTGACCGGAAACCGTAAGGTTCGCTGATAACTTAATAGTTTGATCTGAACTGGTTGTCTGTTTAACCCATACCGAAATCGAATACGTTGCACCCTTCACAATCGAATCCGTTACATTCAATTCAGCTCCGTTCCATGTGCTCGTACGTCCGGTTACAGAAAGACAATTTCCACTTCTTCCGCCGGAAGCCACTGCTACTTTTGCTGCTCCACGTCCGGTAAATCCATCCGTTCCGTCTTCAAAACCGGTAGACAAATACGTTTTTTCTGCAAATTCACCTGCCGGTGTTGCTGTTGGTGTTGCTGTTGGCTTTGCCGTTGGTGTTGCTGTTGGCTTTGCCGTCGGTGTTACCGTCGGGGTCGCCGTTGGCTTTGCCGTTGGTGTTGCTGTCGGTTTTACCGTTGGTGTTTTTTCTGGCTCCTGCGGTTTATCCTGTCCATCCGTCGGAGTTTGTGTAGGAACAGAAGGCATCGTAACTACCGCAGTAGGACTCGGTTTTTCCGTTGTTTTTACGACATCATTTGTTGCCACCGGCGTACGGACAAGTGTAGCCTTTTTGACTTTAACTTTACACCTGTAACTCTTCCACTTGCCATTTTTCACCTTGCAGGTAAGGGTCGTTGTTCCCTTTTTCTTTGCGGTCAGTTTTACAGCATACTTACCGCTCTTTTTGTAACTTGCAATGCTTTTTTTCTTAATACTCCATTTGATACGCTTTCCTTTTGCGTTTTTGATACGAATTGTCTTCTTCTGTCCCACTGTCATCGTAACACTCTTTTTGGACAGTGCAATTTTTCTTCTTGCTGCTTGACCGGAAACACCTTGCAACGGTGTCATAAGGGAAACAGCTAAGGACATACTTAACAATCCTGCAAAAACTTTTGCCTGCTTCTTCTGCATATAAATCCTCCTTGATAGCATATAAATTTTCCTTATAAGGAAAACGCTATATTTTACACTCAAATTATACGACGTTTACTACCAAGTGTAAAGGAAACTTTATCTAAAAATGTACTAAAAAATCTGAAATACCACAAATGATGCAAGCCATGCCATAACCAGCTGAAATCCAGCTGCTAAAAACATAAATTTAATACTTCCGCTTTCCTTACGAATCGTTGCCAGCGTAGCAAAACAAGGGATATACAGCAGGCAAAAAATCATAAGACAATAGGCATTTACCATACCAAATCCGGCCGCACCAAGTGCCTGATGCAGCGCTCCCATACCGGCTGCCGAATTTACGTTTGCTATTCCAAACAAAACAGCACAACTTGATACAACAACTTCCTTTGCCGATATTCCGGCAATCAAGGCCACGGCTATCTGCCAGTAACCAAGACCAATCGGTTTTAACACAGGCACGATAAAATGTCCGATTGCTGCTCCAAAACTTTCCGACATCTCATTTGTGTAACCATGTATTCCAAAATTTAAAAGAAGCCACATAGCAATAGAAGCAAGGAAAATTACGGTTCCGGCCTTCGTCAAATAATCTTTTACTTTCTCCCAAACATAAATCCAAATCGTACGGGCACTTGGTGCTTTATACTCCGGCAATTCAATAATAAGCATTCCATTTGCTTCTTTTTTATCTACAATATGAAGAATAAAAGCAACAAAAACAGCAACAACTAACCCAATGACATACATTGAGTAAGCTGCTATCATTGCATTTTCCCCAAAAAACATCTGCGAAAACAAAATGTAAATTGGAAGCCTTGCGCTGCATGACATAAAAGGCGTGACTAACATTGTTTTCATACGATCCTTGTTATCTTCTAATGCCCTTGACGCCATGACTGCCGGCACCGAACACCCAAATCCGAGAATCATCGGAATAAAGGCACGGCCGGATAACCCAATCCGCCCCATAATGCCGTCCATAACATAAGCCACTCTTGCCATGTATCCACTATCTTCCAAAAAAGCAAGTGCCAAAAACAAAATAAAAATATTAGGCAAAAATGTCAATATACCACCTACACCAGCTATAATTCCATCTACCAAAAGCGATGTAACCGCCGGATTAACCTGCCATGCTGCCAATGCGTTTGAAATAAATCCACTTAACCATTCTACTGCCAATTCAAAGTACCCGGATATAAAATCTCCCACCGTAAAGGTCAGCAGAAATACAAGTGCCATAATCCCTAAAAAAATCGGAATTCCGAAAATCGGATGAGTCAAAATACGGTCAGCTTTATCCGTTGACTGCGCCTTCTCCTCTTTGTTTACCAACACTTCCTGAACAATTTCTTCAATGAATTCATATTTCTGGTTAATAATTTCTGATTCATAACTGCGGTCAAGCACTTGTGGCAAATCAACCGGATATTTTTCAGAAATTTCTTTATCTCCTTCTAAGAGTTTAATTGCACACCATCGTACATGAATTATTTCGGGATACCGTTTCTGCAAAGCATCCGAAATACTATCAATCTTATCTTCAATTTCATCACTATATACCATGGCATGATCGGCATGATGGTCATGTTTGTGATGTGATGGCATTGTATGATGATGAACGAGTTTATCCGGCATAACCGCATCCTTGTGATGCGACACAGCATGCATCAGAATTTCAAGTCCGGTACGTTTTCTGGCAGACACAGGAATAACCGGAATTCCAAGCATCTCCGGCAGACGATGCAAATCAATTTCCATTCCACGCTTTTCCACAATATCCATCATATTTAACGCTAACACAACCGGCTTTCCAAGCTCTAAAAGCTGCAGCGTCAAATACAAATTTCGTTCCAGTGAAGATGCATCTGCCACATCCACAATAACATCAACATCATCACTTAGAATATACTGTCTGCTCACTTGTTCCTCCATCGTATAAGAAGTAAGACTGTATGTTCCCGGCAAATCTACAAGCCGATATGTATTATTATGGTATTTTAGCGCACCCTCTACTTTCTCAACCGTTACACCAGGCCAGTTTGCCACCTTTAAATTGGCACCGGTAAAAGCGTTAAACAACGTTGTTTTTCCACAATTGGGATTGCCAATAAAACCAACCACCAAATTTTCACTCATTGTTTTTTATCCTCCGCGACTTCAATTTTCCCAGTTATCCCCCTGCCTAATGCAAAACGCGTTCCTCGCACACGCACAATCATCGTTCCACTTCGCTTCCGGTTTAAAACTTCCACCGGTGTTCCCTTCGTCATGCCAAGTGCTTCCAATCTTTTCTCCGTTTGAAGCGGAAGGAAAAGCCCCTCAATAATGTAGCTGTTTTTCTTTTTTCCTTCTTGTAATATCATAGAACTTATTCTCCTCTACCCGTAATTATCCAAGGAGCCGGCTGCTGTTTAAAGGAATGATTTGCAGACAATCTGGAAACCGCAATCTGAATTGTCTCCACATCCTGAATTCCCAATTTCGAAAGCATCTCACCAGCTCCTGCTGCCACCTGAAAATCCAACGTATAAATGACAACATGAACATTTGGATTCTTCTTAACAAAATACTCAAGTTCCTGATTCATACTTGCGCTGGCTACCATGAATACCGTCGAAGGAACCGGACAGTCACGCATTGTTTCTTCATCCACGTGGTCAATAATTTTTACATTCTGCAACCCAAAATGGTCTACATTTTCCTCCATTGTATCACGGTCTGTAGCACTATATTCAACAGCAATAACCGTTCCTTCCGGAGCCAAAAGAGCGGTCTCAATGGCAATACTCTCTCCTCCGATAACACAGACATCGTCCTGCGTATCCACCATCATTTTATTTAAAATAACAGCACGAATCTCACTTCCCACATACTGAATAGAGCCCTTTTTGAAAAATTCATTGCCAATGCCGATTTTTGCCGTGTTTCTCGCATTTGGATTGACAATCAGCATTCCGGCAGAAGCATTGATTCCACGGTTAATCATATCCTTTACCTGACTGTTCAAAATCGGTCCGTCCGGTTCTGAACCGTCATTGTACCAAACCTCACACTCACCAAGCCCGGCATTCCACAAGCGGTAAAAAATATCGTCAATTCCTGCATTGGTAAATACCATTGTCGTTTTATGGGATTCAACCGTAGGAATTACATTCTTGTTTTTCTTTGTAATATCAATAATTTTCACATGTTCCAAATCAATTGTTGTATTCTTTGCATAATATTGAAGCCAAGATAAAATAACCTCGTTTGTAAATATCTGTTTTTCCATTATAAAAGCCCCCTTTTGATATTTTTTATCAATTATTTCCATAAACAGATTATACCACTAAAACTTAGGGCGAGGCAAGGTAAAAGGGAGTTAATTTTGTGTCAAGTGTTTATTGCTAATTTCTTCGTAGTTCCAGTAATATAAAAGAAAAACCTTGTGACTCGTGGGTTTTAAGTGCGTCGGTATGTGGCACTGGTATTTTCAGTGCCCATACCGCTACGCACTTAACGAGCGAAAGCGCCCACGAGTCACAAGGTTTTTCTTTTATATTACTGAAATTTCTAACAAACTAGTATTAAAATTTGACACAAAATTAGTTTACACCTATAAAGTTTTGAAGGCTTTCGCTCAACAAAGGCTCCGGTGTCAGCATTTGTAATAAGGAGCCAAACATATCGGATGAATTCTTATCCTGTTTTTTCTTACCACGTGCTTTTTTATCTTTTTTCTGGTCGTTGGTTTCCGGCAGTCTGGCGTACCGGAAGCTTTTCTTGAATTCTTCTGCGACTTTCCGCAATCCCGCTGTCAGATATGTTTTGTCAGGGTCTTTGTCACTGATTCTGGAAATTGCCCGGGCAATGAGAGTATTTGCTTCCTGCTTCGATTTACAATGTCTTAACTGCTCTTTCAGTTGTTGTTTTGCTGTTTTTACACGCATTGCACTTCGATATAATTCGGGATTGTGAATTCTCAGATAATTTAACTCCTCTACAGATAAGTTCGCACCTCGTTGCAATTTTGCCCGAATCTTTTTCTCATAGTCTTGTTTTTCTTCCTCTGACATACCAGAAGTTATGTCCGTCAATTGTTCGCACACTTTTTTCCATATATCCTGTTCTCTCTCCTGTACGCCCTGTACGCTCCCGCTCGTCATTTGGAAACTTTCCCCAGTTGTTTTCATGTAAATTCCTCACTTTGTCATCGATAAATCCTTTTATCTCATATTATCATCCATGACTCTGTTTTATATATCGGAATTTTACTTGATTCCATAACGGGTCAAATCTACTTTTCCATCTTCCACTTCAACACCGTCTGCCATCAGCCGTTCTGCCTGCACATTGGCACCACCAAAAGCAAAAGCCCCTGAAAGTTCTCCCTTACTGTTCACCACACGGAAACAAGGGATATTATCCGGGTCCGGATTTTTATGAAGCGCATTTCCAACCGCACGCGCCATTTTTTCATTTCCTGCCATGGCAGCAACCTGTCCGTAAGTTGCCACATGCCCTTTCGGAATCTTTTTCACTGCTTCATAAATCCGTTTTGTCGGATTATCCGTGACAAGTTCATAACTCTCATAAATCATTTTTCGAACATCCGCATCCGGGATGGTTCCATCCAAAACAATCGTATTCCAGTGTTCCTTGTTCTGATGCCATCCCGGCACTACGGAATCATAAATACCACGCCAGAAATCTCTGCTCTCCGGCGTTACCTTTACGTTCAGACAGAGAAGTCCCTCCCTTTCATAAGTCCACAAAAAAACTTTTTTACTTCTTTTCACTCTTATAAGCTGCCAATTGGCATCTCGAAATGGTGCGTCCTGATATGTGTCCGGGAAGGATAACCCATAGGTTAGTGCTTCTTCTCTTGTCTTCATAATGTATTAAATCTCCTCTGTTTCATTACCCTTTTGTTCTCACTTTTAAAGTCTTAGACCATTGTCCATACACACTTTTCTGTCCGGCATCTGTATCAACTACCGTATTCGAGCAATAGCGGATATAGTACGTTGTATTTCGTTTCAATTTCTTAATCGCACGTACCAGCCTTCCCTTATTTGAGACCGTCTTCGCCTTTTTAAATGATTTCTTGGTTGAGTACTGGATTTTCATTACATAATCCGGGTACTGCTTTATTTTAATTTTTTTCGAAGAAATTTGCAAATGCTTTTTCTTTAAGGCTCTTGGTTTTCCCGGCACATACACATCCAGCCAGATTTTTTTTGAAGTTCCATTTTCATAATTTGCCGCCAGTGCAATGTAAATGCAGGTACGTTTTTTCAAATAGGACTTTTTCACCGTTATCGTGTTCTTCTTATAATGATTATTTTTATAAAGAACATTTTTCTTTGAAGTCAGACTGCCAAAGGAATTTTTACAGTATATAATCTGATAATCCTTACAGCCGGCCGGTTTATCCCACTTCAAAACGTACTGATTGTTTTTGATGGTTTTAATACGGAAATTCTTTGGCACATTTTTCGGCTTCTGAACTACCGGTTTTACCACTTTTTTCAAGTATTTTGCAGGCACATAAGCTTTCTGACTGTTAAAATAAATGGCTGCCCAGCTGGCGTTGCTCTCTTTTTCATACACCTGAACCTGTGCCTCATTTTGCAGATATCCCAAAACTTCACTGGATGAATTAGCTGCTGCCTGCACATTAATATCCCTTTTCTGATTCGCATAAGTAACCGGATAATTCACTTGATAGTCCACCAGATTACTCGGCGTTTTCATGTCTGCCCGGTAAAGATTGATATACTTACTCTTTACATAGTAATATCCCGGACGATTTCTCGTCATATAATTTACGTCATTCTTTCCGTTAAAAGAAATTTTGTAATATGTATCCGTTGTGTCCGATGTGCGGGATGGAAGTTTCACCGTAGAAACAACATTTAACTCGGTATTTACCTTTACTTTGTAAACGTCACCGGAATCCGCTGTTCCCGGAATCGGACTGATTCCAATAAATGACGAAGTAACTCTTCCGGTTCCCTCTTTCTTAATCGTCTCCCCTGTCGGAACTACATTTTCTGTTCGTCCACAATCCAGCCATACCACACTCCTTGGCAGCCTGTAAAAGCCCGGCGGATGTGATGCCATAAGCAGATACTGTTTACACATAACCGGACTTTCCGTGAAACTGCGGTAGCCATTGCTCCAGTAAATAATGTAATTTTTATCATAGGCGACAACTTGAAGCTTGCTGCCTTCATTTTCCAGATATGCACCGGAAATCCACGTGAAATTCTGATGCCCCTGAACGGATGAATACAACTGTTTCAGATTCTCAATATTATCCTGCGGAAAATATTGCGGGTCAATCGTCTTCCCCTGAATTTTCGTGTTTACAGGCACCTTATCGACGGCAATGGTTTTCCAGTAATTTGCCACATTATCGTTTCCTACTAAATACGCATGGGCAACGACCTGAATGCCCGGACAGCAATTTTGCAGATATGCGGTTCGATAACGCGTGACATCTCCGGCTGCTTTTGCCGAAGTACCAAATAAAAGCACGCCTGCGAAAACAAATACCACGCCAAACAGACTATGAAAAATTTTTGCGATATATTTTCTGTTTTTTTCCATCGCACTCACTCCTTTCTCGCTCTCTATTTTATCATATAATTTTTCGCTATCCGGCGATTTGCGTGAATGGTAATTATACAGCGTGAATAGCAAATCGGGATTGCCATGTGAAAGTTAATGTCGTATAATAGGGGCAGATAATCGGCAGCGAAAGGAATACCACAGATGATTTTACAACTACTTACCGGCATACACAATTTAACAACACTGCTTTTCGGAATTTTCATTTCTGCGTTTTTTCTTGGTGTAAAACCAATCATGAAAAATTTCGGAAAACTGCTTTTGTTTGCATTGGTGGATGTTTTTTTCTACTGGGGCATCAACCTCTTTACAGGCACGGCGTTTGCCAATCAGCTTTACCCTGTTTTGGTACACCTTCCGCTCATTTTATTTTTGTTTTTGTGTTACCGTTATTCACTTTTATCCTGTTGTATTTCTGTTTTTTCCGCCTATCTGTGCTGTCAGTTCAGCAACTGGATCGGACTTTCTGCACTTACGCTTACTAAGAATCCGGTCTGGTACTATAGCACACGAATTGCTATGACATTTATCACATTCTTTTTCCTGTTCAAATTTGTCCGCCGGACAACACAAACTATTTTTTCAAAGGAAAATAAGGAGCTTGTTATCATCGGCTTTCTTCCATTTATTTATTATATTTTTGATTATGCCTCAACGAAATTTTCCAATCTTTTGTACTCCGGAAATAAAGTCGTTGTTGAATTTATGGGATTTGCTTTTAGTATCGGCTATCTCATTTTTCTGCTTGTATACTTTAAGGAATCCGAGAAGAAATCGGAAATCCGCCAGTACAGCGACCGAATGGAAATGCAGCTAATATCGCTTCAAAAAGAAATTGAGCAGGTCCGTAACAGCGAACAGACGCTTGCTATTTTGCGGCACGATATGCGCCACCACCTAAATCTCATTCTCTCTATGCTAAACCAGAATCATCCGGAAAAAGCCATTTCCTATATTCAGGAAATCGGCACCGCTTATGATGACACAATTGTCACAAGATACTGCAAAAATGAGACTTTAAACTCGGTAATTTCCATTTATAAAACACGTTTTCTTGAGCGAAACATCAATTTCCTGCCAGAAATTTGTGTGCAAAAGAACCTGCCGTGTCCGGACCTCTCCCTCTGTACGATTTTATCAAATGCACTGGAAAATGCACTGCATGCTCTGGAACATACATCAGGCGAAAAATGGGTCTCCTTACATATCATGCAAAAGGAAAATCTTTTGCTGCTGGAAATAAAAAATCCTATTGAAACAATGCCAAAATTTATTGACGGGATTCCCATTCCGGATAAAAAAGGTCATGGTATTGGAACCAAAAGTATTGTATACTATGTACAACAGTTAAATGGACAATGTCATTTTTCTGTTGAGGAACATTGTTTTGTATTAAAAATCATTCTTTCGAGGTGCATATGAAGATAGCAATTTGTGATGATGAGGTGGCAGTAAGCGAAGTAACAAAATCTCTTTTACAGCAATGGGCAATTCACCAGTCGATTTCACTTTCTGTCCACTGCTATGAAAATGGAGATGCTTTGATTCTTGCGCAAAAAAGTGAATGCTTTGACCTGATTTTTCTTGACGTCCTTATGCCGCTTCTAAACGGTATTGATACGGCAAAAGAATTACGCAGGCAGAATCAAAACGTTCCCATTATTTTTCTGACCTCATCCAAAGAATTTGCGTTTGACTCTTATGAGGTCAAAGCACTTCAATATCTGCTAAAGCCGGTTTCTCCCAATCAGCTTTGGTCTATTATGGATGATTTTATAGCGCTGATAAAGAATCAGAAAGAAATCTTTGTTGCCCGCACTTCGGACGGATTTTGCAAAATCACACTGGAAGATACAAACTATTTAGAAGCTCAAAACAAATCCGTTCTCGTTTTTCCTCATAATGGTACAAGTATCGAAATCCGCGAACTATTTTCCCGGTGCGAAGAAATTTTTACTTTGGAACAGGGATTTTTTCGCTGTCACCGCAGTTACATTATTAACTTAAATTTCGTAAATCAGTTTACCAAAAATAGCGTGACTATGACAGATGGTACCACACTGCCGATCTCACGCAACCGGTTCCTCGCATTTAAGGAATCTTATTTTACCTACATGTTTGAGTAAAAGGGCTTCGCCTGTAAATTAAGAAAACCGCTGTAAGCGATGCAATCGTCTCCGCAATCCAAAAGCAGTGCCAGACTGCTGCACCGCCAAATAGTTTTCCAAGCACAAATGCCGCCGGTATAATTACGACAACATAACGAAGCAGCGAAAGAATCAAAGATTCCACACCTCTCCCCAATGCCTCTAACATACCACTTATCGTAACCGAAACTGCCGATATCACAAAGCCCATACAGATAATGCGTACCGCCTGTGCGCCATCCAAAATCGTAAGCGAATTTTTTGTAAACAGTCCTATCAGATTTCCTGCAAATTCCAAACATATCAACATACCAACAAACATAATGGAAGCAATCATAATTAATGCAGTAATAAAAATTCTTTTGACACGCCCTCTCTCTCCCGCGCCATAATTATAACTGATAATTGGTCGGATTCCCTGCACAATACCATTTGCCGAGAGATAAATAAATGTCTGCAGTTTATAGTAAATGCCAAGCACCAGCACATACGATGCGGAATACACAGCAAGAATTCCATTAAGTGCCGTAATCATAAAGGAAGGAAGGGCAAGGTTTAATGTCGCCGGAATTCCTACTCCATACATCTGCCCCATCAACCGTTTTTGGAAGACTTTTTTATGCCAGTGAAAATGCAGTGATACCGGGTGCTTGATAAAAATAAACAAGTACACAATAAGTGGTATTACTTGTCCAATACCGGTTGCAATTGCAGCTCCCTCAATCCCCATTTTCGGGAATATTCCAATACCAAAAATCAACAGCGGGTCAAGTATGATATTGGCAACACACCCACACAGCATACTAAGCATCGAAACTTTCATCCGTCCCTCTGCCTGAAAAATTTTCTCAAACGTTATCGCAATAACATTTGGAACTGCAAAAATAAATACAAGATTTGAATATTTCACACCATCCGCAAGAATCTTTTCATTTTCTGTAAACAGCGAAACAAATGCCGGTGCAAAAAGAAGCGTCGCAGCCATCAAAATCACGCCATGCAAAAGGCTGAGGATAAGCCCTGATGTCACAATATCATCCGCCCTCTGTTGCTCCTTCGCCCCCAGATAATACGCAGCAGCCGCATTCATTCCTATCCCAAATCCAACCGCTATTGCCGTTTCCAGTAATTGGAGTGGATATACTAAAGATAATGCCGTCATCGCCTGCTCACTAATCTGTGCCACGAAATAACTGTCAACAATGTTGTATAGAGAATTTACAAGCATGGACAACATCATTGGCAGCGACATCGACAATACTAATGGTAATATTTTCTTTTCTTTCATAAATGTTTGTTCCATGGGGAACTCCTTTCTTCGCAAGCGTCCTTTCCTTTGCAACAAAAAATCACACCATCGGCAGATGATGTGACGAAAAATAAACAAAACTGTTTAGAAAAATTCACATAGGTTTTAGGGGTTTATTGTACTATATATTTTAGGTGTTTGCAAGCAATGTTTTTTAAGTTCTTAATTTCCGTAATTTAGCCAATCCAATTTACATTTCATGAGCGCTCCCGCTTAACAAACTGCGTAGGGGTACGGATATGCAAAAAACGCATATCTCATACCCACGCGTTTGTACTCGCTCAATACAAAATGGATTGGCTAAATTACTGGAATCTTAAAAAGATTAAATATCTTTGTTTGGCACAAACTAAGTATTTATTTTGAAAAAAGTGCATCATTTTTCGAGAGTAAATAAACACAATATTGATTCATACTAATTCCCTCACGTTTCGAATGTTCCACAAGCGAACGATGCAAACTTCGCGGCATTCTTAACTTAAACTGCCCTGAATACTTCTCCAAACTATCTGGCTCGTGAATTTCGATTTCTTCTTCAATCGCAGCTTCGAACCATACTTTCTTTGCATCGACAGCATTTTTAATTGCCGTCTCAACTGTTTCTCCACAAGTAAGGCATCCCGGAAGTTCTGGAAATGAAACGACAAAGCCACCTTCATCCGCATCCTCAACAATTTCCATTCGATAATTCATTTTCATGTAATCATTCAGCGTTTTCACTATTCCTCTCCTCACTTTCTACAATCTGTTTCACCAATTCAACATAAACTCTTTTTATAGGCTCGTGTTTAGGTATCGTAATTGGCTAACAGCCCTGTTTTCTAAACGTATAATGACTGCTTCCACCTTTCGGTACATTCATTATATAACCATAACTCTCCATTACTTTTTTTAATTCATCAAAACGAAGATCTTTTGACAAATTGCGTATCCTCAATAATAATTTATCCCATTTAGACATTATAAATACCTCCCTACTTGCATTATACATGGTGTCATATATGGTGTCAACATTAATCAAAGCACCTCTGACAATATTTAGCCTGCAATTTCCCCTAAAAAAAGATAATACCAAGTCTTCCAAAATAAAAGCTTGGTATTATCTGTACTTAAAGATTTCAAAAAAGAATAATTACTATAGTATGCTTCTAAGTATTTTCGTAACGTGAAAACCTTATGGTCGACCTCCCTGACATTTAGGACACTTACGAAGCCATATATCGGTTCCATTAGCATAATATTTATGTCCACAATTACTATTCAAACATTCCATTTCATAAAACCACTGTCCATAATCTGTACCCGGTTTATTTGTTCTGCCATTATTTCTCTGATTGTTATCATTTACATATCCTTTTTCTGTTGACTTCATTTTCTTTAATTCCTCCTTAACTTTTTCATTTTTAATTGTTTCATTTACAACATTTTTCTTTGCTTTGCCCCCAAAGAATTTTCTCCATAATCTTATCATTATCAAAACAACGATACCTCCTATAATAACCCACCAAAATTTTGTTATAATTGCCGTGAAAAGAATTCCCACTATTGGTGCTGTAAATTGCTCCATTTCATACTCACAACGGTTTCCTTGGTATTCCCTATACCTTTCATATGAATCCTGCATAATTGTGCCCCCTTAAACTAAAAAACTATTTTTATGACTTCTAAGGACCTCTTCGACCTCCTTCCAAATCCATACACAGTCTCCATCATCTTCAAAAACTTTTCCATGACTTTTAGGACCATCTATCTTCATTTGCGCATAATTGTTTCTGAAAGTAGGCACATATAACTCCGAGCGTTCTTTGTCGCTGCATAATTTTTCCATTGTGCTAAGATGAACCTCTCCGTCAGCGTCTTCTGCTTCAAAAAACGCTCGAATTATTTTATGATTATACTGATTAGGTTTCAAAGCCCATACTGGAATTCTTTGAATTGCCTTACCATAATAATCCTTTCCTGTCTCCATTGAGGTTTTATTCACCCCACTTGTATTATACTCATGAGACACTCTGTCAAAGATACGTGCAATATAACTTCTCATACCTTTTTCAATAACAGCATTTTCCTCTTCATTTGATAACTTCAAAGCCATACAGAATTTATCATATACATCTTGATCTACCATGTGTGATACTTCTCTGTTCATCACTATCACCTCCTCTCTATGGCTATAGTATAATTAGTAAATTAGTATTTGTCAATACTAATTTACTAATTTGTTTTATTTTTTACTAAAATATATAAACTTGTAAGTTTACAGTAACTATAGCACCATGCAAAATACGCTATATAAGATATCCTTATTAACCACCTGCTTCGTACTAATAATCAGTGCTAACCTTTTTAACATTCCAGTAATTCGGGCGAAAACTTTGCGGCGAGTGGATATAAATACGCGGAAGCCGTCCACGAGACACAAAATTTTTTCCTGAATTACGGAAACTAAAAAAATCAATCATACCTCGTTCCCAAATTATAATCCGTCTGAAATTTGGTCTGGCAGAATTTATCTCTTGTTGTGTTGACTGCGACCGCTGTGACAAGTCCGTCCGGTTTATTATCATTGATTAGCACACGCTCTCCCTGTCCTGCGCCAAAAATAATATGGTCATAGCGCACATGATTTTCTTTTAAAAACCGCAGGGTATGCTCTTTTTCCCACTCACCTCTGGCAGTCAGAAATATAATCATATCATCTTCCGAAATTCCATCTAAAAATTCTTTTGCTCCCGGCAAAAACTTATCGTGTCCTAAGATATACGGCCCGTCATGGACAACGATTGTGCCGTCCAAATCTAAAATCCATGTCTTTGGCATGGGCGATAAATTAACTTCTTTTGGCTCTAACATAATATTCCTCTCTACTTTTTCCTAAATAACATATAGAATTATATGATTCGCAGCCATATTTGTCAATTTTCACCCAAACAACATTTTTGCAGCCTGCTCCAACGCCCTCCGTTTTTCTGTGTCATCATACGATTTTTCCCTGTCATCAATTCCTTTCACCAAATCGAGGGCAAACAATCCATCCTCCACCCGCTCAACAAAAATCTTATGATTTTCATCTGTCTGTTCTGCCTGTGCAGGCTTTAGCAATACTCCATGACAATGGACCGCTGCCTCACCCATGCTGTGAATTACATTGCCGCACACCGGGCACACATAAAATAGGGAACGCATCATATTGGCAGATACATTGGTATTTTTGATTTCGTCGCCTGAAATCAATTCCGTAATTGATACGGAAAATGCCTCTGCAATCGGCTCCAAAAGTGTAATATCCGGATACCCTTTCCCTGTTTCCCACTTAGAAATGGTTTTGTCACTCACTAAAAGTTTGTCTGCCAGCTGGCACTGTGTCATATTCTTTCTTACCTCCATGCACTCATTATACAAAATCAATAAAAATAACACTACCTACGAAGCGTAGACTTTCGTTGATTTCATCCTATTCATCAATTTTCTCCGGGTCCCACCCAAATGCCTTGTAATACTTAATATCCAGCTGATTCTGTTTTACATAAGTTCTCAATGTTTTAACTACTTCATCCGCAAGCGAATCTTCGAGAACATCTGAAACAGCTTTTCCATCACTTCCATATAATTTCACCAAGTCTTTCTGTAATAATCCACCATCTCTTGGATGTACTACCTTTTTCACCTGATATCTGCCACCGTCTTTTTTCAAAAACATGACTGCCACCCCACCATCGGACTGCGCCTCATATAAAGTTTTTCCGGACAAGCTGAAGCCATACCAGTAGAATTGTCCAATTACTTTTACCGTATCTTTTTGTCTATTTGTTCCTGTGATTTTGACAATTGGAATTACCACATCACAGTTTCCAAATTCTACTTTTTGATAATTTTGACTACCCTGATAAACATATCCCTCATACAAAGATGGATTGTCATAAAAGGTTGCAACAATTGCCTTTTTTATCTCCGAACCGCCAAGTTCTTCATACCTTTTAAGGACCGTCGTCTTCTCTTTCTCCGTAGATGCTTGGATGCGTAGTTTTTCTTTTTTTGCCACACCTTGTTTTCCTTTTTTCTGATACAAATACATCTGGTAATCACCCTTAGTCTTGTCTTTTTCAAGCACTAACCACACAGCAGATGAAATCGTATTACCTTCTTTTGAAATTAATGCTTTTTCGCTCAGAAGTCCCTCTTTATCTTTATACAAAGAGATTCCCTCCGCATAAAAATTTAATGTATCGGCATACTTATCCTTATTCTGTTTCTGCCATTCTTTCTCTAAAAAAGCATCCGCTTTTTGCGTAGTGTCCGGCAAAAGAGACGACGTTTCTTTTTTACCATTCGTTGAAAGATTATAGTGATAGCTCTTTCCATATACTTTTTTATTTTGCAGATTATAAATCACCAGTTCGTCTCCCTGAATCAGAAACCTAGTCTGCAATGTATCGGCATTGAAGTGATTACTTTCGATTTTCTGCAAATCAATCGTAGCCGCCACACGCTCACTTTGCCGGTCATAAATAACAAGACCAAAACTTCCGGCAAAAATAAGTCTTTTCTCCGTACATTCAAGTATTTCTGGCGCATATACGGAATCCAGCCTCACATGATAATCGGTCATTTCTGTTACAATTTTCTGACTGCTCTCGTCTGTCTGCCACAAACCGGAAATTGCCTCAACAAGTCCGCCATGACTTACGCCATTAATAGTTCCGAAAAGAACTCCCATTATAAGGAATGCAGCCGCTGTTTTTCCAAGCCGTCTGACCCAAACACGGTTTTTGTGTACCCTTTTTTCTACTGTAGTATTTGAAATTATACTTTCTAAATTTCCCCACACTTCCTGTTTCGCCTGCTCCGGCAATTCCATACCGTCAAACATATTTTTTCCTATCTGTTTATTCATTACCATACACCCTTTCTGTCTGCCAATCTTGTTTTTAATTTGTTTCTTCCTGCCGCCAGCCGGGACTGGATGGTACTCTCTTTCCTTTTGAGCATAATCCCGATTTCCTTTACTGAATATTCTTCATAATAATATAAATAAAGAATATAATGGTCTCATAAATTAAGACACTGAAC
>ULMF01044397.1_pt1 | contig 28872 bp, 11 predicted proteins | sample 1951581 | NCBI WGS metagenome assembly ULMF01 (sample SAMEA4835543, study PRJEB28245) | human gut metagenome | biome: gut microbiome; material: fecal sample | place: Denmark | collected 2008
GAATGTTTTTCAATTGATCTACAGTATAAGAACCTGCTTTGGTAGCTTCTTTAATAAAGTTATCTTTAGCAATTATATCAACTACATTATTGAAATTTCTAACAAGTTCTGCATAATTGCCCATGATTCTTTTTAATGCTACTTTTGTATCATTAATCAATTGTTCATTATTGAAATAATCAAAAGTGGTATCATCGTCTAACATGTTTTGCAAATTAGTGGCAACGTTATTGTAAAATCCTATATAACCTTTTTTAATTAAATCTAATTCGGCATTAGAAATCTCATGATCATTACCATATTTAGCAGCTTCTTTTACTCTAGATAATATTCTTAAAGTTTCATCTAATGCAGAATTGATATCTTGATCCATATAATCTATGAATTCTAAAGTAGCTTTATCATTTTCTAATTGATTTAATCTAAATTCTAAAGCTCTCAGTTCATCTAGTTTGTTTGGATCTGTATATTTAGAATATTGGATATCTTTCATTCTACGCTGTATAGAGAACATTAACTTAACATATACATTATTGATAGAAGTTGGCACAAATGTGGGTTTATTAATGGTCTCATTAGCTTTCAAAACAGCACTTACAGAAGCTTCTCCTTTACTTACATTTTCTGGAGTAAACTGATTGGAGAATACAATAGATTTGGCTTTAATTGCTTTTACAGCATCATTTTTGTAATGCTTCAACAAGTCATTAAATAGTTTAGAAGACTCCCCATTGGGAGTCTTATCTAAACCATATCCATTGTTTTCTGAAAGAACATAATATGCAGCATTCTCACTACCTAATATTTCTGTATACTCTTTAAGTAAAGCTGCAACTTCTGGATTTTTAATATTTAAACACTGCATAATTATTCACATTCTTTTTTACGTTGTTTACCCATTTTATCTAATTCTTCCGTAGCAGAATCATTCGCTGCTTGTTTCAAGTCAGCTGCAGTAGCAGATACAAATTCTTCATCTAAATCATAATCCTCTACTACTTGTTGTTTTGCTTTTTCTAAAGTCTGAACCATTACATAGTTCTTTGCTCTAGATACTGCTACATACTTCAATTCTTGTCTTACTTCTTGACCATTTTTATCATTAAAACCAAAAGTATTTATACTACTGTCGTTAATTAAAACTTTACTATAAGTACCACCTTGAGATTTATGAATTGTGTGAGCATATCCGTAATCAAACGATTTTCTAAGCTTTAATCTACCATTAGCATCTTTAACATCTCGCATAGTATGAATCCTATTTTGTATATTATTGATTTTTTCAATAACAGCTTTAGCTGCAGTCGGATTTCCCTCAGCTAACAATTGCTTACGCATACTCCACAAGGTCTGTATATATTCTTGAACTTTTATGATATTTTCATCTGTTTCAAAATTAGATACTACATCAATAGTAAACGAAGAAGCAGAAGTATCTATTGCATCTTTGAGAGTAACTTTATATCCTTCCATACTTATACTTTCTTTTCTGTCAGGATATGTTAAATCAATTTGAATAGTAGTGGGTTTAACACTTTGCACTACGTAGTCACCACTATTCATTAATTTGTATTTCTTTCTCAAAGAATCATATTCTCTATTAGAATAACCCATTACAAGTTCGCCTTCATACAGTTGCGCTGGTCTTCTACCATATAGAATTTGTCTTATTGCAGAGTTATAAGCATCCACAGAAGCATTTGTTGCAGCCAAGACTCTAAAATATAGAGGATCTTGTGAATCTTTCATTTCTTTTAATGAAGTTCTAACAAATTCTCTAATTCTAGTTTTATCTGATGAGTACTCAACTCCTTGACCATTAGGAGCAATGTCTGTTTCATAGCTCAAACCTTCCCCATTTCTTACTCTAGTAGATTCTTTTAATATAGGGTTATCCCCAGTTCTTTCTACTTTGGTTAACTGTAATTGTGCACCATCATTTCTAAATACTTTAGATATATTATTTGCTTTTACTGGTCTTAATTGACCTTTATCCCCCACAAATATAATCTGAGCTCCTTTTGCTGCAATTTGTTCAAGTAAGAAATCATACAAACTGTCTTGAATCATTGAAGCCTCATCAACTATAACTATTGAAGCATCTTCTATTTTAACAGCAGCTACTTGTTCAAATTTCAATTTGTGTAGATCAAATACATCTTCAGTAATATCAAAATCAGGACGCAATCCCAATAAACTTTGAAGTGTAATTACTTTTGCATTTGGGGTTTTCTGTCTAGTTACAGCGTTCGCTCTATGGGTTGGAGCTGAGAAAATAATATCTGCCTGTATTCTACGCTTCAAATACTCATTAAATATACCCATAATAGTAGTCTTACCTGTACCAGCATAACCAGACAAAGTAATAGATGTATCATCTCCATTAACAAATGCTTCTAACTCTTTCAAAGCAGATTTCTGTTGATCATTCAATTCAAAATCTAATTTAACCTCTAAACCGTCATCAAAAGTATATACATATTTATCTTGTATTTGCTTAGTTTCTTCAACAGCTTGTTTTACTTCTTCTACTTTAGGTAGAGCTTCTGTTAAACCTACTTGATTAGCATATTGTTGAAGTTCATTAAATTGAGTAGTAGTCTCTGAAGGTTTTACCTCCTCTTGTGCATTCCTCAATTCTTCTCTTACTTCCATTAATATTCTTGGAAATTCTGTACCCCATTTACCTTTATCTTGAGTGTGAGTAAGAATCGCATCACCTGTGGATAATAATCTTTGTGCTGCATTTGGGTTTTGTTTAAAAGATACTATTAATAATATTTTCATAATATCAGACGAATCTCTATCCCAAGCCTCCTTATTTAATCCTTTTATACTTCTACCTAATAATCTGGCTTCTGCACCAGAAGCAACCATTAATTTCTTACGTAACTCTGGTATTGCGTTTTGATTAGTATCGGAGTAATAAATTTTAGATGCTTGAAAGGCTCCTTCTACAGTTTGATAAGTGTTACTTACACCCAGACTCATCAAAATATTGTATATAAGCTCAGGTTTTTCCCAATTCTCAAAAGATTCAGCAAAATCAGTAGTAGATATAGGCCTAACTGCAAAGTTGCTTAAATCTGCATTTTCACCAGTACCAGCATAGATGTTAATGGTTTCTGAAGGCTGTTCATCTGCAAATAGATTTTGTTGAGTAGCATCTGAGGTTCTTAGTTTAGTTAAAGGTTTTGTAACCATTACTTTAACAGATTCATCTCCACGTTTCCATTCAATAATATCACCAACCTTGGCTTGCTTCCAGTAATCTAGATGTCCTTGTGACTCATATCTTGTAGTTGCGGTTCTCTCACCATTCTTAATTGCTTCTAATGTTGATTTGGATTTTAATTCTGATCTACCATTTTCTCCATAATCGAATGTCATATTACCTTTGAATTTAGCTGGAGCAGTTTGATCAGGAGCTAATTCGTATTCAATTTGCCACGCTTCATTTATTTTTGGTAATACTTTGGAATTAAAGTATTCAGTAGACCAACCTTCTTTTTGAGACCAAGTTTCGGCAAGATTTGTTTCTTTTGCTTCAGTAGGTACTTGTTTCTTTGTACCGTATTCAAAATTATCAAGATACTGCTGATAAGCTTCTTGAGATGCAGCTTCACCATTTCTTGATTGATAAGTCTTAGACCATTCTTGATAAGCTAAAGGTTCAGTATTCTGTAAGTCAACGTTTTCAGTAGCTACAGTCTGTAAAGCATTTTCATTGAATTCTCCAGCTTGATTGAATATTTTAGTCTGTAAACTAGCTTTAACAGGAGTTAAATCTTGTACATAAGTTATAGCTTTAGATGGAGTAAAGTCTAAACCTGTAGGTACTATATTATTATAGCCTACAGAAGATTTCTTAAAACCAAATTCAACAAGTACATTACCCTTATAACTTAAACCTTTTTTATTAATTAATTGATATACTGGTACTTTATTTTCATCTATACCGATGTATTTGTATAAGAAAGTGGTTCTAGGATCATTATTCTTATCTAATTTAACTTTCTTGTAAAGATAATGTATAGGGTTACCAGCTTCATTATAACCTACAATACCTCTAAATTTACTAGATTCATCATAAATTATAGATGGTATTTCAACTTGTTCTCCTTTCTTATTGGTTACAAATAATCCACTATCATCATGAGCAACAGGTCTGTATACTGCTCTACCTTCTTCTTCAATAGTTTCATAGCTAGAATCCAATTTATAGTATTCAATAGCAGGAACTACGTGATCATTCCACCACAGATTTCTAATTACCTCTTGTAAATCTATTTGGGATATAACGTTTTCAGGATGTTTTTCCAATTCTCTAATATAATCAAAATACCCTATTTCTTCTCTTATGGAGTTAGGAACATATCTAAATATATTATTTTTACCAAAAGCATCTCCAGAAGTGTAGAAAGAATATATTGCAAGATCTTTAGCAAATTCTCTTACTTCTTTATAATCACTTTCGTAGAGTTCTTCCCAAGCACGAATTATTTCATTTTCTAAATTATTATCACCACTCTTATTGGGTTTATATGCAATGAAATCTGGTCCTTGTAATTCTGCGTCATCTTCTTTAGGTCTACTAAAGATATTGTTAATTAACACATTTGAAAAACTACCATCACTCCCAAGTAATGAAGGGTATTTGCCTTGTAATATATCGGATTTAAGTCTATCTAATCTTCTAGAAATACTATCCTTACCAAACAGCATACCACGAAATCCCATTTGATTATCTTTAACATACTGATTAAAGAATTTAGTCTTATAGGATACTTCCATTGCTCTAGTGATGTTGTTAATATATGTATCATCACTTACTGCATAGCCTTTGGTATAGTATTCAATTAATGATCGTAAGGTTTCAAATTCTGGAGTAAGTCTAATCATGACATTCTGGAATGCATTTCTAGGAAATACTAATCCATCGATCATTTTCTTACCCAAGAATGTATTAGTAAACACTTTCAAAGGATTGTCGAAAACAGCCTGTTCAGTCATATACTGTTTCCATTTATCCAAGAATGCGCTTTGTAAACCAAAGTTATTACCAAATCTCTTAGTATCAATTTGAGATAAGTTAGTTAATTCTGACAAACTCTTAGAAAATGGAGTTAATTCTTCATAAGCCTTAAGAATTAATAATTGATTATAGTACCAATCAAAAGTTTCAGTTTTCTGCAATTGTTTTCTAAGATGTGGTACAGTAAACATAGTTTTTCTTTGATTAGTACCTACACCTTTATCCTTAAGATAGTTCAGAAGATTCTCTTTCTTACCACCGGATAACTCTTTTGCTTTCTTATAGTAATCGTTCCAAATTTTAGTAAATGCTAATCTTTCAGGATTTTTACCAGCAGGTATTTCAACCCCATAAAAACCAGAATATTTATCATATTCGGTTGCATAGTCTTTTAATATCTGTTGAGGTAAGAAATAGAATGTACTTTCACCTTTACCACTTCTAATTAAGAAGTTAGTCATGTTAAAAGTTAATTTACGTACATTCAAACGAATAATATATGGGTCTTTAGCTACGTCTACGTGAGCATTAATCAAAGCAGATAACCAGTCTAAAACATTGATCTTATTTGTATCTTCACTTTGAATGTGATGCAAATCACGTATACCATAATCGCTCAATACTTTATTTGGTTTGAAATTCAATTTAACTAATTGAGTTAATACTTGATGAGCATTAGCTAATGCAAACGGACCAATACCAAACTTACCACCATTCAACTCAGCTTTAGTTCTACTTTGGAATGCTGGAGTAGAGAAATATAATTGAGATTTACTAGTTCTCTTACCTTGACCAGTTAATTTATCAACATCCTTAAGAATTTTATCTTTCAGATAATCTGTCACAGTATCAAGAGGCTGTCTAGCTTCAGCAAAGTTCATAGGATTACTAATTACTGATAAATACATATCAAGAAGCATGTTTTCATTTGCTTCTCTACTATTTGCTTCAAAATCAGTTTTACCATTGTATCTCTCATAAGCTTTTCTTACTACAGTCTCATCATCTAAACCAGTAGCTTTCAATCTCTGAACATACTGATCTTTTGTTTCGAACTTGATTCTATTACCATTATTGTCATAGTTATATCTTGCTATAAATAATTTATCAATCGCTTGTACCCACTGTTTCCAGTGGGGCTAGACTATATCTTCACTTTGATAGTGCTCCCCATTTCGCCTTTCGGCTACGCGTTACTTGCGTAACGGCTCTCATCATATCCTATTTTATATCTCATGTGTGGAATTTGTTCTACGTATGGTCTAACTATCTCTATAAATTTTTTGCCTTCTGTAGTACCACAAGCAAGGCTGAAACTATCTTTTTTTCTGCCTTCGTGAAACATATAAAATCTAATATTCCAAACTTCCCTAAAGTAATCTATTAATATTTGTGCTTGTTCTTTTGGAACACAAGTTGCGATTTTTATAGCAAACCCTTTAATTGATCTATCTTTTCTTCTTTGCCAATTAATATGTCCATCGTCCATATACCAAATTGCAATTCCTTTTGCGTCTAAACGGTTGAGTAATTTTCTGTTTGCTATATTTTTAGCAGGTTTGTAAAATACCCTACGTAATACTTTTATAAATGGTGTTATACTTAATTGTGTATAGCAAACCTTCTTACCCACATTGAAACCTTTTGTGCTAGTATACCATTTTAAACCGTTGCACTTAATTCCAGCATCTTTTAATTGTTTTATCTTCCACTCAAGATATTCACTTTGCTGTTCACCATGCGATAATTTAAATACGTAATTACTACAAATTGTTCCATCACCAAGTAAAAGAGCTATTAATAAGTTTCTAGATTCTTTAGTTATTTTTGTTTTCATACTACTCTTTAAGAGAGCTTTTTAAACGAGCATTAGTCGTTGAGCCTCTCTAACTTTATCAACGTACAAAGTTAGATTTGGTTGCTGATTACCCTCGACTCTTACGTTAGGGCTTCCCAGCAGTTAAAGGAGTTTTACTTCAACTATGTTGTTAATCGAAGTCTGCCCCAGTAAGGGCTGTAAATTCATCAGGAAGAGTAATAGTATCACCAATCTGTTCAGGATAAACGTCTATCACTTTTAAAGCCGCTGTAGAAGCTTGACCCTGTGCAGGGATACGATAACCCATCGCTATTGCCTTTGTATCTGGACCAATTATATCGTGTTTTATTAACCACGCTTTAGCTTGACTGAAAGTCATTTTATCATAATTAGGTATAATGTGTTTCAATAAGTTAATTGATATAACACAATCCATACTACCATCATTATTAACAAAATTAAGCTTCCTTACACGGTTAGCATCAGATGTTACAGCTAATCTATTATATAATATAGAAGACATCTGAATAAACATACCACCAGGTAGATTAGTATCTACTATGGCTTTATTCAACATTGATATAAGACCACTTTCAATCCAAGAGTTATCAGACAAACCTGAAATAGGAGCATTAGTATTGCCATCTTCTACAGTAAGACCATTCAAAACATTATCGTTCATGTTTGAATTTTCTGCTTTTCTCTTAAGAATATTGGCAAACTTAACAATACTAGCTTGTGGATTATTGGCATCAATACCGAAGTCTTTTTCTATACTCTTTCTACCAAATTCAGTAATAGCATTATGTGCTCCATTGAAGTTATCAATAACCTCTTGTCCTGAGTAAGATACACCGTTGGGAGTAGTATATGTCCAAGCTGTTCTAATGTTACCCATAGCTGCTTTTTGAGCCTGAGATACAAACATCTGTCTATCTGCATGGTGTGGATCAGTTACTAGCTGACGTCTAAAATTAACTAAAGACTGTTTGTGAGTAGGCATATTCATCAAACCCTCGATATCTACCTTAGTATTTGATTTATCTGTATATATCTTAGATTTAACTTCTTCGACTCTTTGACCAACCTTAACTGCAGATTCAAACGCAAGCATGTGTATGTTTCTGGCTTGCATTACTTTTAATACTTCTCCCATATCCCCTGTAGAGAATATTCTATGAACTGGGAACATAGCCATTTTGTCAAATACGGGTATGTCTCTCTTTGCATTTACATCATAATGATCGCCGAAATACATTAACTTCAAAGGTTTTAATGTAACGGCTAAGGCTTCATTATAAGTATCTGCATCAGCTTCATAATCTGTTTCAGGGTTATTCAATATATCAAAAGCTTTAGCTACTTCAGGAGTCCAACCATCAATTCTTCTTACCAATTCTTTATAGAATTCAGGAGAAATAAGTACTGTAGCATCTGTTTGGTTTACTTTGGTATAACCACCGAATTTACTATCAACTACAAGATTAGCAGCGTCCTCAACGTCTTGAGGTAATGCTTCACCACTTTCATACATCGCAAGAGCTTCTTCTTGAGTCATGTCATGCATTTCCTGTAACAGTCTTACTGCAGCTGACTTTTTAGCAAATTCATTGATTCTATCAAGCTGTCTACTAGGTATCACATTATCTGATAAAGTACCTACATTAACTTCAGTTAAGTTTGATAATTCATTACCTTCTCCATAATCTATTCTAGGGGTAACACCAGTTGACAATACCTCACGAAGACGTTTGATTTTATCTACAGGATCTTTATAATATGCAGGATCTTTAATAAATAACTTCTCAAACTCTATTACTGAGGATATAGTGTTAGCAAAATAGTTTGCCATCAATTCAGTAGCAGCTAATTCTTTGCTATATTTTGATACTTCTTGACGTTTTTTATAGTGATTTTCTGCATCATCTAATGCCTTCTGAGGAAGTGCTAAACTCTTTACACTAGCAAAATCTCTACCATTCCAATCAATAATACCTATTTCTTTCGCATAATCTAATTCATCTTTAAAAGCATCTATTAAATATTCATTCATTAATAAAGCTTTATCAGAATTACTCATCTTAGCCCAAGCTGCTTTTATTTGGTTTACTACAGATAATGCTAAATCATTACCGCCAACGTCTTCAGCAAGTTTGAGAGCTTCATTGAAGTCAGAGAAATCATCTACAAATTCAATACCACCTAAGGTTGGTTGTTCTTTAAGTTTAAAGAATCCATTAAAATATCTAAATCTGTAACCATTTCTGTTACCAGTATCATAGTTCTTTACTTTTTGTTCCTTTGTCAGATTACCTTCATTCTTATAGTTGAATTCAATAGTATCTAATTCAGTTTCAAAGTAATTGATAAATCTAGTTAATACTTTGGCATTAAATTTAATTTTATTGTTAGTAGTATCTAAAGGTTGATTGAAATTGTTGATAGCTGTGCCATATAAAGTATTATATGTCTGAGAGTCACCCATAGTAGGTAAAACTATTCTACCTTTCTGAGTAAGTGTCATTTTAGCAATATAATCTTCCAATGGTGAGATTTCTGTGTACTTACGTCCTTTATCACCACCACCTTGCTCTTTAAAATAAACTAAAGTTTCAACACCTATTTTACCAGATGTAGTAGGATTATTATAAAGATTTGTAAGTAAATAAGAACCTTTAAAGTAATTAGGATTAGCATTATTACCAGTATTATACAATACTTTAGTAAGAGCCTCTACCGTAGCTGGATCATTATCAAGATTCTGAACCATATCTGTCAAGTAGTTATGATCAGATATAGGATATAACAACTTACCATCAGTAGAAAATACAGATAACTCATCTGAGTTAGGATGTGTCATACCATACGTTTCAGACAATCTACCTAAGAATTTAGAATCATCATAGTATCTGCTGATATGTCTATTGAATGTGCCGGGTACATTACCAGATGGTTCAATTTTCAGTACATCTTTTAACTTGTTGCTGAATAAGAATGCTAAACCAGCATTACTACCATCAGTAAACAGGTTTACTAATTGTTCTGCAGTATTTGAATCATAGTATTCTTTAATCAAGAATGAGTTTAATGTAGCCATATCCACAGATACACCTGCTCTACCTAAAAGTGATAATATATGTTCCTTTATTTTGATGACATTAGCTTCTACATACTCTTTATAAGTCTGACCATTCTTAAGCTTAGCATTTGGTTTATTCTTATAATTCTTGAGTAGATTATTAATCTTGTGGTAATCATCTAATAATAATTCTACATTGGTTTTATTATCAGTAGTTTTTAATGTGTAATTATTACCATCAAAATTTATTAACTCAGTCATCCTGAGTAAACCATAATTCCAACCTTCAATGATATTCTTAGAGATCTTATTTGCATTTTCATCCTTTACATACAAATTAGTTTGATCATTGCCATTAGTATTCTCAATCTTTTCAGACAAGATACCAATAAGTTTATGTTTAGCTTTTCTAAAGGTATTTCTAAATTGAGTCTGCAAATTCTCCCTAGCTATTACTTGGGCTTCTGATTCTCCCGGAACAGTCTTTGATATCTTATACAATTCTCTGTACAATGTGTCAAAGATAGGTAATGATTTTGCACATTTAGCACACTTATTCATCATACCTTCAAACGTATTCTCTGAATGCAATTCATTGATAATGGTATTCCACGTAGAATCAAAATCAACCATAAGAGGTAATCCTGTAACAGGACTCAATACAGTTCTAGTTTTCTGTACTTTTGTAATGGTACCATCTTCTTTCTTAACTTCTGCCTCATAGAATTCTCTTTTAGGCATAGTAGCAATGAAGATTTTAATAGATGCTAAAGCATTATCTTTTACTGAGGTCTCTAATGACTCACGGATATATGTAGCCATTTGATCTCCTACAGCAGAACCTTCAGCCTTTTCATCTATTTCTTGGTCGATATTTTCCTGTTTGTCTACAGCTCTGATTTGATATTCATTCAGTTTTCTTATAATTGCTGGTAAGAATACACTGTCAAAGGTTTCATATATTTCTTTTCTAGCCTCTCCTTGTTCTTTGGTGATCTTTCCGTTTTCTACAAGTTTATCTGTTAATGAAGGTTCTAAGGCACTCTTTAACAAACTATAATTTAAACCTGTTAAATCATCTCGCATCTTTATGTTATTCAAAGTAAACAAAGAAGCAACTAATGAATTAACACTTTCTTTAAACTGTGTGTTTGTAATGTTCTTGAAATTATGACCACCTAACTTAAATGGAGCTCCTGCACCTTTGTATGCATTTAAGAACTCCTGCACAGCTGCAGAATTCTGTTTAGATCTACTATAATACCCTGTATTGATTCTATCAAAGATGTTATCAATAGTGGTATCAGTTCTCCAAACCCATTTACTAATAAAGTTTTTAATTGCTTTCCAAGCTCTTTTAACGATATTTAAATCAGGTTCAGCCTTATTCAACATGTACTGTCTAAAGTCTTCTGCAAGAGCTTCTTCAACGTCTTTATCAGTACCGATTAAACCAGTTCTATTTCTATAAGCTTCGTATATTTTACGACGTTCTTTAGGTGAAATGGTCAACAGTGATATTCTATGATATGCTTCATGATATAAAGTACCTGTTTCTGCACCCTTCCACAGTAATGTAGAATCTTGTCTAACAAGACCCATGGCGTATACATTGTTACCTAATGAGATAGCATCATCTACTATAGTAAGAGAATCGCTTTGGAAACCTAATTTCTTTTTGAACCATTCTATTTCCTCGTTAGACACCTCTTTAGTTACTTTACCAGTAAGACGCCTCATAGGAATATCAATATCATCGTCTTCTATAGCAAATGGGTCAATTGTGCCATTCTTAGTGATCTCATTGATCTTCTTTGATTCTTCAGTTAATTCTTCTGGTTCTACTGTAGGAGTACCTGTAGGGATATTAGATACATTTTCAACCTTATTTTTAGTTTCTTCAACTGCCTTATCACTTTCTACTTTCTTAGATATGGTTTGAATATCATCTGCATAAGCAAAAGAATCTTTAAACAATTGATCCTGTAAATCACTTTGGATTAAATTGTTAGTAACAAACAAACCCATTGTATACATAGGTGCATGTTCTGCATTACCTAAGAAGTCTTCTCTACGTAACATTATTCCAGGAATAGCTTCTTCCCATATATAAGAACGACTTTTTGTAAACGCTTCTTTTAAAGAAGGTATAGCATCACCTATAGGGCTAAAGAAATTCTCTCTATTAGCTCTCCAGTGAAATCCCATTAAATCATTAATAAGATCTTCTTTGTCTTGAGAAGACATATTACCTACATGATAAGATTTTTCTCCTACTACCAGATCACCTTTATCATTTACATAAAGCTGTTTCTTCTTCATCCAATTGAAGGTAGGAATATCAGATGTAACTTTGGTTTTATCACCGAAACGAACCATAAAGTCAATCAATTCCCCAGCCACAATCTCTGTATCCTTGTAATAAGACTCAGGAGAAGCTCCATAATTCAAAAGTAAATCTGCAAGAAACTCAGCTTGTTTTCTATCAAATCTTTGTAAATTAACTTGTACAGGTATCTCTGAATTATTAAGTGTACTAGATTTGGGGGGATAGATAAATAACTGACCACTACCACCAGTACCATTCAATATTTCACCACCAGCGCCAAGAATCAAACTGTCAGAAATAATACCATTACTGATACCAAAGGTTACATTTTCTGGAGTAATGTCATACACATTGGATGGAATTGCAAAACCTTTTACTTCTTGTACAGGTCTGAATACTGCCTTTTGACCATTTCTATTTACATTATATCTACCTCTAGTTCTACTGATAGTACTTGGTACAATAACTTCATTCTCTGTCTTATTTTCAATGGCAGTAATGATTGCGTTTCTAAAAGATTTTAAGTCATTTATAGAAACTTCATTAGCTTGTTCAATTGTATTAAGCTCTTCTGCTGTAGCACTATTACGAATGCCTGCAATATCTGCATCAAATTTAATTCTAGCTCCTTTAGGAGTCTTAAGTGTTAAAGCATACTTACCTGTAGGATGTTCTACACTTAATATGATAGAGGCACTATCGTATGTAGTCTTATCACCTTTTTTGTATGGCTTGCTACCTTTTTCAGTGTAAGATTCATTGATAATAAATTCACAGAAACTGTCTGTAAAGAAATTAGGATCTTTGATTCTCTCTGCTAATTCTTTACCAGATTTATAACCCGGTAATATAGGAGTAGTAGAATCTGGTGAGAAGAACAGTGTATGTGATACGGTATCTTTAGCTAATTCTTCTACTTCTAAAGAATCTTCATATTCTCTAGATTCAGAATCCATATCTGTTTTACTGTCATGTTTCTGTTCAGTAGCTAATTTCTTTTTAGCCTGTTCAACTTTCTGTTCTACAGTAATATCTGGAGTAATAGTATCAACTGTTTGTGATACTTTCTTATCTTCATCCGTAGCAGCAGCTAAAGGATCTGCATCAGCATTGGCAGCTGCTCTTAAATCTTTATCTGTAGCAAAAGCAAACTCTTCATCCTCTTCTTCAACATCTTCTACTACTGGAGCTTTTGTCTTACTTTCTTCTGCAATCCTTTTACGTTCTGCTTCAAATTCTGCAGCTAGTTCTTCCAAACTCTTTGTAGGAAATTCTTCATCACGTTTAGTTGCTGGTTCTGTTTTTTCTTCAGGCTGCGTTTTAGGTGTTGCTTCAGGAACAGTAGGTTCTGGCGCAGGTATTTCTGTATTTACTTTGGATTTTGCTCTAGAATCCATTACAGGAGATTGTGGTTTTTCAACTTCTTCTCTTTGTACTTCTGGAGCAATTTTACTTGCTGCTACAGTTTCATTGTTGTCTGTACCATTATCAGCTACTTCTTTTTCTGTAGAAGCAATATCTTGTTCAACAATCTGCTTGGCGTTATCTTCTGCAATTCTACTAGATTCATCTGAATTATTCAGGTAGTTCTCAATTCTCTTTTTGATATTATTTAATACCTTTTTCTTTGATTTATCTGTAGCTTTGTCAAAACTAGTAAGTTTGCCATCTTCCAGAGTATTACCGAATATCTCATTCATTTTATGCTCTGCTACCAAAGCATCATGCTGAGCTAACATTAAGTTTGCATAGCTATCTACACCTGTCTGCATAACATGAGGAGCTGCTACAAAATCTGTACTAAACTTTGTATCAGCAGCTACTTGAGCCAATTGACTATCAATGTTTTTAATGGCCTTTGGTATAGTCTTTAGAATAGATTTAGCTACAGAATTATCACCATTAGTAATACCAAATTTAGATTTACCATCTTCTGCTGGAGCTTCAATTGCATTTTTTAATTCCTGCAGAGCTTCTTTCTGTACATTTAGTTTAGTTAAAGTAATAGCTGCTAGCTTTTCTTCTGGAGTGTAATTACTCAATAAAGCATCTTCAGAAAGATCTGCATACAATTTATTATCTGCATCCTGAGCTGCTTTTGCATTGTTTACAGCTTCTTGTAAATCTAATTGAGCTACATGCTGTAAACCAATTAATGTATTATATTCTGTAGTACCTGCAGAATAACCTAACTGTTTACCAATGTTCTTAGTAGTCTTAGACTTAGCTAAGTTAAATACATTATTCGCAGTTTTGATTTCAGCATTTATATCTTCCTCAGTAAGACCATCAGGCATATGATATTTAAAATTCTCTAATACTTCAAGTACACTATCTTTGTAATTGAGCATAGATTTTGATGCTCTGTCTGCGTATGTCACAGCTTTATTCATAGCATCTTTCTTAGCTATGTTATCTGCTACCATATCTCTAACAAACGTATTGGCAACGAAGTCTTTACGCATATCAATACCAGCGTGATATGCAGTAGTAGGACCACCTAAATACATACCTAATGCAAAACCACCTTTTACATCATTCCAGAATTGAGGATCATTAGCTAATTCTGATTCAGTATCTATTCCTGATAAGATCTTTGCAGTACGATAATTAGCTTCAGCTAACCCAAGTAATGATGAGAATACGCCAGAAGAATCTTTATCATACTGATTATGAATGTAATCGTAGTCAAATATATCCTGATTACCTTCTTCAAAAGCTTCACCAGTAGCAGCAAAACCCATACGAGCTAGAGCTTTAGCACCCTTGCTCAACATGTTCATTTTAGGACTATTATAAGCCAATCTAGCATTAAATCCAGTGTAAGCATCAATAAGCTTATTGTAGTTCTTAGTAGCAGTGTCAGACAGTTTAACTAAAGGTTTTAATGCACCTGCTATAGGTTTAGTTATAATCTTACCCATAGCCTTACCTAATGGAGCAAATATCAAAGCTGATTGTGCTACATCCATTGCAGACAAAGCCATGTTATTATTGTAAACATTTTCTAAGCCATTATCTGCTGAATCTTTTAAAGAGTTTAGAACTTCATCGGAGATTTTAATCTCTCCAGATAAAGTTCTATCTATAATTTCATCATCTGAAATCTTTGTAACATCTATATTAGGATTCTGTTGTTTCAATTGATCTCTACCCATTTGAACATAATCCTGGATAGATACACCTTTACTTTCAAGATCCTTTTCAATTTTAGAACGATAAGCTCCATATACTTGCGCTAATGATTCTCTATGTCTACTATAGATATTACCTGCCAAACTTATCGCTGCCGCAGTAATAGCTGATCCCCAACCAATAAGATTAGATACTGCACCAGCACCAGGAACAGCATTTAAAGCGCCAGTAGTAGCATAATGTCTACCGAGATATAAAGCACCTGTTGCTAATGCATCAGCCACATAAGAGCCAATTGTAGACATAGAAGAACCTGTTAAACCAGGACCAGCGTACAATATATAATCAGAATCATAGAAAGGCTTATCTTGAGCTTTTTGTTCTTTTATTTGAAATCTGGCAGAAGGTTTATACTTTTCAGATCTAGATGTAATAGAATCATAATAATCCTGAATATTCTTGTTTACTTCGGACTGTTCATTTACCCACCAGTCTCTTACCCCATTTAAGTATTCAATTCTCTTATCAACATCTGTACCTTCTGAATCATTGTACTTTGCTAATATTGCATTATACTTTTCAGAATTGGCTTCTAAATTGTTTTTAAGAATTTCATATTGCTGTAAGGTATTTTGATATTCTTGAGAATTTTGATTCATAGTAGGTAAGATGCTTTCAAGATTCAAAAGCATCTTCTTATCATTTAAATATTGTAATTCATAATCAATATCTTCAATGACAGGATTAATATCTTTTACTAATTTAGCTCTTTCAGACATCAGATTAATTTGATCTCTATTGTTAGCAAAAGTAGTCCAAGCATCTCTTAAATAACTCTTATCCTTTAAGGTTTCCTCTGGAGTTTCCTTATTTAACAGATATGCGTATTCATAATCATCTAATGGAGTTGTTTCTAAGTTCCTATCATAACCTGTTTTAATATTAGTGATAGGAGAATACTGAGCATTGACCGTATCCATAGCCTTACCTAATAAGGCTGCTTTGCTAGGTGTATTGTCAGTAGGATATTGACCTAATATAGATTTTTCCATATATTATTGTAATAAACTGTTTATTAAACTATCATAAGCATCAGTAAATGATTGCTCATAATTATCATTCTGTAATTTTGAACCACCATGAATATCATTAACTTCTTGATCAAATGTCATTCTAGTCATACCATGTGGATCAATCGGCTCCATTGTATCAAATGTAAAATATTCACCAGTTAATGGTACATTCCCACCATAAGCATCATTGTAATCTTTTTTATCAATAGGCTTGACATTTAAACCTGTTTCTGCAGATATACCCATTGAATTACTAACCATAGATTTAAAACTATCTACATCATATCCAGCATTCTTAATAGCTTGTAAAGGTATTCTTACACTTACTCTCTGCATTAATTGAGGGATGCCATCTACCACTGATGACATAATTCTACCTCTAGGGGTTTTAATAACATCTTTGAATACTCCAGATTTTAAATCTTCTGCAAAGTTTCTTTCTAATCCATTTGTAGTTTCTACATTGTATTTAATAGAAGGAACCTTCATGATTTTATTTACAAAATCAGTAGCTAATATTAAACCACCTGTGTCTGGTGTAACATATCCTTTAGTTACTGAACCGCCTAAATTAATATCAATTTCATTAGAACTCTTAACTTTATTGTAACTATTAAGAATCATACCAGAAGAAGGGTATGTAATATCGTTCAGTACTCTAGTAGCTGCATCGTAATACTGAGGTAATTTATCAGCTCTTACTCCAGTTTTAGGAAATATTTCTCCAGCTTTAGTTGCAAACAGGTTAGCAATATCATTAGCAGTTGCATCTGACATTTCTTTTCCATAATCCTTTACTAAGGAATTATATTCTTCTGGAGTAATATTACCAGACATTAAGGCTGATGCGGCTTCTTGGAATTTATTAGTTACAAATCTAGTTTGTGAATATACTGGACTATTTTCTAACTGACGTTTTTCAAATACTACTGCGTCATTATACAGCTTTTTATAAGCGTCAGGGTAATCTACAGATTCTTTTTCTGTACCTTTCTTTTTCAATTTAGCGGTTTCTAATGCTTGCTTATATTTCAACGCTTGCATAGCATAAGGATCTACGGTGGGGTTTTTACGAATGTATTCTTGATTATCTGTATAAGCTTTTTGCATGAAAGCATTAGCTGCATCCTCTTCTGTTGATCCAGGATGATTTCTCATCCATGTTTGCATATGCATTTGTGCTTGTGGTGTAGATAATATTCCACTTCTATTAGCATCCAGTATGTCTTTAATTTGCTGTCCTGTAACACCAGTCCAAATAAATCCACCTTCTCTACCAAGATAGCTATCCTTCAAATTATTTACATATTCGTTAGTTAAATCTTTTATAGAAGAATAAGCTAAAGGAACTTCGTTGAATAAACCCGAAGTAGTAGTATCCCAGTTAGTAAAATCTCTATCATGCCATAATGAATTATATTTATCATGTAGCATTAAAATTTGAACTTGCTTTGCATATTCATCGAAATTGGCAGCATTCTGTTTTAATGCGGAAAGCTTAGCTCTATCTACATTGTTTATTGCAGACTGTAAAGCCATTTGCCATTCCATACTCTTTATTGCTTCTGGATTCTTAGCAGCTTGATCAATAATCGGAAGTACTTTACCTCTAGTTTCTGCATCCCACGTTTGCATATCTTTCATAGACCTAGAACGAAATTCAGCCCATGAGTTTGCAGCAGTTCTATAATCTGCTAAAGCTTTGTCAACTCTTTCATTTGCCTGCTTACCCAATGTATATAATTGTTCAAAAGGGATTGGAACATAGGTATCTATAAATTGAGCTTGTGCAGGATTGTCATATCTGTTTACTGCCATAATTATACTGTTAAACTATCAACTAAACTATTTACTGTACCGTATCTTAAGAAATTCTGCAAGTAAGGTAATATCTGACGATCTCTACGTGCTTGATTACGCATCTTTTCTTTAGTCTGAGACCATTGACCTAACTGACCAGCAGCAGTAGCACCAAAGTTTCTTGCAGCAGCTCTATTGCGAGCATTTAAATCATTAGTAAGTACAGTGTTCTGTACATATTGCTGACCTAAATTGTTCATCATATTAGCATATTCACCTAAATACTGATTGTTAGCATTATCTCTATTAGCATACACTGAAGCATTCTGAGCATATTCTCCAGTAGCTAATTGATTACCGTATGCTAAATTCATACCAGTGTTAGGATTGAGTCTAGCCATGTTATTACGAGCAACTGCTCTAGATCTTCTATTAGCTGCAAGGGTAGGTTCTATATTAACTCTACGACTAGCCATTGCTCTGTTAATAGCCCCAGTATAAGGATTAAGAACTTGATCTTCTACTTCATTGTATAACACAGGAGATAAACCAGATAGACTACCAAAGTCAAATGAAGATTTGCTGGGTGTTTTAATTTCATCTGGTGTTAGCGTAGGATTGAAATCATCAACAGAAACTAATGGAGCATAGATAGGATCAGATACTAAAGTTGGATTAAAGTCTGCGACATCTAATAAAGGAGCCTGACTAGGAGCTATTGCTTTTTTATTTATAGTAGCCGCATTTTTGGCAGGTGTTTTCTTCGTTTTGGTAGGTGCATCCATCATTACAAAAGCCTGACTAGGAGCTATTGCTTTAGATGAATCGTTTACTGGTGCGTTTATCCCTACTGGGATTGTTTCCCCAGTAATAGCATCTACGCTATTATCGAATGTTGGGGTAAAAGACTGTAAGATATTTACGTCTCTATCTATAGAACCAGTAATATAATTACGTTTGTATGGAGTTTTATCCATAGCTCTTGCATCACCGCTTCTAGATTTTAACCAATTTACAATTGGCGTAAAACCATTTTCTAATATGTTTTTAGCTGCTTGTTTCTTTGCATCAGATTTTGTTGTACCTGTTTGATTAGAATTAAATTCATCAACAAGCCATTGGGCTATACCTGATCTTTTACCATCTTCGTATGCCGGTATTCCTTTTACTTTGGGTTTAATACCTTTCTTAGCTTTAACTGCTTCTTGTTCTGTAAGCAATTGTTCATACATTGCATTTGCATTTATCTGATTTAATCTATCAGCATTGCGAGCAAATCTATCTTTTCCTTTACTTCTTTTAGTCATGTTAACTAATTTTTTACCTTCTTGTGCAAATGTTTTATTTGTACCAGGTCTTTTGATTCTATCAGATAGAACAGATTCAAGATTAGAAGCATCTATTAAATGATTATCTGTACCTGGTTTACTATTAGGTACTTGTATAATATTACCAGAATCATTTCTTATTACTTCATTATTATCTACATAAGCTAAATCTGGTAATATACCACCATTTTCAAAAGTGTAAGCTAAAGAATTATCATCCCAATATTTTTGTTCAAGTGTAGCTGCATTACCTTTCCCCATTGCTATTTCTTTAGCATTTGCTTTAATACGTTTTTGCTTATTAATTGCATTCTTTCTAAAGATACCTGATACAAGGTTTCCAACACCACCTACAACTCCACCTACCGCTGTACCAATACCAGGAAGAATAGCAGAACCTACAGAAGCACCTTTGGCAGCACCTCCTAGAGTACTGCCAGCAATATCTGCACCAGATCCTTCTTCTGTAAAGCCTTGTAAACCAGCTCCCAATATAGAAGCAATCTCTAAACCTTGATCTATACCAAAAGCGTAAGCTGGAACTTTCTTTTTGTTTATTTTCTTTTTCATATTATATCAATGAATATCTGTATGCTGTACTAATATAAGGAACTTTAAATGTATTACCACCATTGCAATCATATTTGTAATGACAGATTAAATATTTCCCTTTCATTCTATCTCTATAAGATTTGTTTACTAACTCTTCAGCCTCATTTAATTCTCTACTACTACGAGGAATACAGAATTTATAAGTATCCTCTCTATAATCTATATCATCCTGAGTAAGAGTAAAACTAGTTTGTCTTTTAGTTTCAAAGTAGATGTTATCAAAGTTAGTATCGTAAGTAAAGTCACCACCATATTCAACATTATCAAATGTTTTAGTTTGAGGGTACTTGTCATTTACTATAAATCTAACATAAGATATTTTATCTTTGCCAGTAAACATATCTAATTCATTACCTGAATTATACTTATATACAGCTAAATTCTTGTATATCATTAATTTATCTGTAAATTCAGCATACCAATCAGGTCTATAAGTATAGAATGAAGTAAAAGCTCCAACTTGTTCATTAAATACCAAAGTCTTATCTTCTAGAGTAAGAAGAACTTCATTGTATTTCTTATCATATACAGATATAGGATCATTTGTAATTATATCCTTATTATCGTGTAAATAAGATTGTACACCTTTTAATTTAGATACCGTACGTAATTGATTATCAAAACCACATATTTCATTTCTATCGGCATCATACCAATATACTGTACTATCTGATTGTGTTGCAGTTCTTAATTGATTCTCTTTAGAACCATTCTTAGTAGTAAAGTAATCAAACCTAGTTAATACACCTCCTGTACCTAACGTAAGCGCACCTGCATTATTATCTTGGATAAGAGAACGTTCATTTACAGCAAGTGTGCCAAAAGCGTCAGTTTGCCAGAACAACAAGTTATTCTTAAATAACTTTAAATTGTTTATAGAACCAAATCTGGTATCAACATCTAAGTAATTAGCAACCCTGAATTTAGTCCACGAATCAGTTACTTCCAAGTTAGTCTTAGGTTCTGAGTTCATTACTCTGGTGTCTGTATGTAAATTATCTATACTATATATTGATTTACTAACATAGTTTTTAGCTCTAGGTTGAGCAGAATAAGCATCATTATAAGCATATAATGGCGTATTCTGAACATATATAGAACCTACTTGTACTATATCATTCTCTACAAAGTGATTTGCATAGCCTGTACCAGATTCATAAGTCTTAGCTGTACCTACGGTATCAGTTCTTAATGAAAGGTTTACAGAGGATTCTAATGGTATATAAGCACCATTATATGCTCTAATTCTTTCATTATCTGGTTGTTCATAATTATCACTAGCATTATGATATGCAAACATACAATTAGCATAATCTAATACACCAACGTATGTATCACCACCAAATACGTTTACTTTAGTATTACTATTGTCTTTCGCATTGACATAAGATCCTGTACTTATATATACAGAGTTCTGTCTTGTAGCATAACTATTACCACCATAAGGTGTTACAGATTGTCTTAAATTGGCAATGAGAATTGTATTAGCACTTTCTGGTCCAGCAGCTAATTCTGGCACTTCTCCAACCATAGTATTACGAGAAGTCATATCTGTACTCTGGAATATTGCACATACTCCATGAGGTCCAACCTTCCTAACATTATTATCGTCATAATCATTAGCCTTAGATGTATCTCCATATACCCAGTTATAATACACCATGCTACCTACATTAGTAGCTTTAGTTTTCCACGCATCATCATCTAAGTCAAATGGATCTGTATTAGTAGCAATTGTAATGTCTTGAATTGATGCAGAATTATATCCCCCTGTAGTAATTTTATTGTAATACTTAGCTAAAGTAGCATCATACCATGATTCTGCACCCACATAGATTGCATTGTTTGCAGTAGACTGTTTTATAGAATCACCTATAGCCGTAACCGAAGTATAAGCCCAACCGCTATTCTTAGCCCAACTAGTACCAGTATTTGAGGTTATATTCTTTAAATCATGTTTTGAAGCTTTTGCTCCAACCAATACTTTGACTTTATCACCATTAGGTACAACCTTATCGTTCGCAGGAGTACCATTACCCATGGATTCATCAGGAGATATTGAAGATCGTAGTCTATATATACCTTTAATCTCTGTAGCTCTACCTGTTACTTCAGATGCATTTGTTCTATTAACACATATTTCTGGTGATATGAATAAGAAATATTCGTTAGCATTCTGACTACTAAAGTCAAAAGCATGTGCATATTTATTATTTTGTGACACCATACCGTGAGAAGTAGAATAAGTAAGATATGGAAAAGCAGTTAATTGATTTGTATTATCATAATTACAAACACAACTAACAGCCCCTTGCATCAATATTGTTCTATCTGAAATAGTTCTTTCACATCTTACAATCTCATAACCAGTAATCTTCTTACTTTGGATTAAATCACTTGGTATATTAACTGTGAATTGTACACCTAATGGGTGTGTAACTACTTCCAAACTATTAGTAGTATTACCACCAATATCTACCCGCATACCTGAAGTAAAGATGTTATAACCAGGTGCACTAGCTTTAGGCATTCTAATATCAGCAATCCAATGAGCTGAAGATGCTACATTCTCTTCATTATAGAATACAATAGCAAAACGATATATTTCATCTCTCATGTAACCCCTTGCCATTGATTCTACTTCACTATTACTATAGTTTAATACTTTAGCAGTAGCATCAGCAAATTGCAAAGAACCTGCATCTGACCAAGAACCATCTTCCTCAATATTATATAAGTCTAGAGTAGATGTAGAACGTGCTTTAGAATTTAATGAGAAAGAATCTTCAGCGTAACCTGTTCTAGACGTAGGGGCATCACTTTCAATTAGATTTGTTTTTATAAATCTATATGAAATATTTTTACCTATACCACCGTATACATACTTACCTGTAGCATCTGGAGCATATAAATACTGACTAGTATCATCATAGTTTGCAGGACAAATACAGTCGTGATTAGTTGGTATATCTTTAGTACTTATTTCTGAAGTAGAAAATGTTATAGAGTTTTGTCCAGATGTAGAAGTTAATAATATTTGACCATTCTTATTGCATCTGTATGCTCTAGCATCAAATTCATCATCACTAATATCCCAAGTCTGTTCAGTGATATTAGCAGCAAATAACATATTGTCTTTAGATTCTATTACTTTGGGAGTAAATATATAAGTACTTAAACCATTGAATTCTTCTAAAGTAAGCTCATCGATAACTGAACCACCTTTATCTTCATAGACTAAAGTATTATTTGAAATACTTATTTCATCTATCACTGTGATAACGGGTTCTGCAGTATTACTAGAGTAATATATAGAAATTATTCTAGCTCTACTAAAAGAGTTAGTATCAACAGTAGTCTGTAGTTTAATGGACCTATTAGTAGTTTCTTCTTTAGAACTACCATAGATATCTTGGCTATTAGTATTTTCTAAACTTCTAGATACTGTAATAATTGGAGATAAAACAGATATAGACGTTTCAGATGTTCTGGGATTAAATAGTTGATAGCAATATTGATACTTACCGGCTTTCAATCCACCTGTACCTAAACCTTTAAAGAATAAAGGTGGTAATTGACTCTTTGGTGATATGTTTAAAGAGTCTACATTAAGATTAGGATGAGTTGTAGCTACATTCAATACCCTAATCTGATGTACACCATCACACCAATATATTTTAACTAAATCGTCAGATTCCCATTTACAAACACTACTAACCGCATAATGACCATCTATAATAGGAATATCCAATGTCACATTAGACGCTACTGTAGTTACTATAGGTTCAGTTTCAGATGCACCAAAATCATATCTATAAATATTGAAGTTACTACCTTTCTTAGTAAACACAATTGCCCAATCCCTAATTGTATTTGTATGGACTATTGTTTCACCATTCAATGTCAATGTAGGATTGAGCTTACGCACACCTTCAATATTCTGCATTACTCCAGTAGAACTATTATCATTGGCAATAATACGTATGTTTTCTGCCCACTGATATTGCCCTGAATCTATAACTGAATAGTCTAGATCACAGTTCATTCCCTTCTGAAAAGTATTTGTTTGTCTTTGTGCATTCATTATGTAGTAGCATTATAAATTATTTGACGTTCCCCAGTATGACTATAGAAAGAATTATGGTCTCTAAACTCAGGAACAATCTTATTCCAATTGTTCTTTATAGATTCTAAACCATCTTCATTAGGCATTAATGCTTCAGCATATGCTTGATTCCTATAGAAGTTCCAAGATCTACGAATATCATAATATACTTCCCTATTCATTCTGCCATTAAGATACTCTGGGTATTTCATTTTCATTGTAACATACCAGTAAATAGCTTCTTTATAAGACATTAAGTCTGGTATCAACGGATAACTTTCTTCATCAGTAGGTATAGCGCTGTATGATAATTTTAAATAACCATTTGGTACATTGGTCATTATAAAACCTGGTTTCACGGTATATTGAAAACCTAAACTAGGATTTGTGGAGCTTATAGAATTTAAACTGTGAATATCATAAGTATGCAAATTAATTAAATTTGATAAAATAGTTCTAAGATTTTGATTACTATTAATCATTTCAATAGCTTCAGTTTTATCAATATTTCCGTACATATCAACCACCAGATTCACCAAAGTATCATTCTGAATGATCATTTCCGGAGTAAGACATTCACAGTTTTTATTTTCACAGCAATTGTCACCACATCCCCAAACCGCAAATGATCCTGTTGCTTTCCTCATGGGAAACCAAGGGCCATTGCAATTAAATGAGTATGCCACTTGATGCAATTGATGTAGATCACAAGGCAGTGGAGCTTGATGACAATTGATCTTTACTGCGGGAACTCCCTCAACACCGGTAACTTTAGGTATAAATTGAGTAATAGCACCTATTTGTTCAATAGCTTCTCCACACCATTCTGTGATATCACTAATCTTAGTGTCATCTTCTTTGAGATCTAGGTCTGCTATGATCTTTGCTATTACAGTCTTTACAGATGTTAATTTTGTAATCATATTATATAATTATAATTCGATGTAATCTCTTACATGCTGCTTTAATATTTGTGCCAGATGTCTCTTGTTATCCCTAGTCATTATCAGTTGATACTTTGTTTTATTCTTAGTAAGCATATTTTGCTTATTCCAATAAAAACGATATTTATATCCCCCAGTATGTTCATTCAAATGGTATATGATCTTATCATACTTCTTACTTTCAGCATAATCCATTCTCAAACTTTTACCAGTATATTCTTTAGGTTTATGCTTTACTATGGATAATGTACCCATTCTACAAGGTAATCTGACTTCTTTTCCGTTTTCAATTATCTCGTCTCTTAAGTATCTAAAGTAATCTGAAACAATTTGTCTAAATACTTTATAAGAAACCTGATATAATGGATTGTCTTCTACGTAATTACAATAACTATCATAGAAGTCAGCAATCGTATAAGCTTTTCTATTGTATTTAGTTTCTTGCATTCAGGTCGTTGTTAACGTCGTTTGTACTATTGTTTGTGGTGTCACTAGGGACTCGTAACATGATATTCAATTCTCTTTCAAATATCATCTGTTTAATTATAGGTATCATATTTGCTGGTACCGGATATGGAGTATCATCTCTATCAAAACATTCGCCAGCTTGGGTAGGATCTTCTAATATACCTTCTATTTTAACATATTCTAAATGTTCAGGACCAAGTATGTACAGATGATTGCCTTTTATATAAGCAATGTAATCACTGCAAGTATATTTTCTACTTACTTGATATTTAGCTTTGGTTTCTGTACCTAATTGAATTAAATCACCATTCATATCTTTTACAGCAACCAAACCTAAACCAAAATGTAAGTCAATAAAATTAGGTATCTCTTCATCTGATTTGTAGTTATAACCACCAGTACAATTACTTACTTTGGATATGTGTAAAGGCCCAATAGTTTGTATATACTCTGGATTTATATCTCTACCCTTATCTAGATCCTGTTTAATTAAATATGCTCTATATTGATGTATCCATTGCTCTATCTGTATGCGGGATAAGTTCTCAGATTCACTGATATTGTTATCACGTATAATTAAAAGGATATCATCTATAATAGTATTCAATGAATTAAATGTCATAATCTTCAGTATTTGCACTCCATTTATCTGAAGCAATTAAACTATTGAATTCTGTTGTTGCAGCTTCATATACTGGAAAAGGATAATTCGCAGTATTATTATTTTCATCTTCTTCCAGTGTCATTACAGGCGGAAACAACGTATCATAATGCTCGATATGAAGCATAACTTCTGTTCCATCTGTACTCATTCTTGGACTGTCTATACCTAATTTTTTCTTTATTTCTTCCGGTATAGTATCAAACAGTTCTCTTGGAATTACTATATATCTCATCTTATTTTGATTTTAGGGTTTGTAAATAGTTGTAGGCTTTGATACAGTCGTCTTTGGAGAGGATCTGATTATTATAGATACCTAAATTCTTAAAAGCTATTTGTGCATAATTATTTAAGTTAAATCCTATATTCAAACTTGATTTAACGATCTCAAAATTTTGATCTGCGGTATATTCATACTCAACCCAATTTCGATCATATAATCTACCATCTGAGCAAATAGCATGCAATGATTTAGTTCCAAAACTTTGTAAACTACGTGGATTATTAATAGATATAAGCAATCCATTAGCAGTGTTATACAGATAAACATTTTGAGCTTTTACAATGCCACAATTGATCTGAACATTTGATAACAATTCCCAATCTCCAACAATCGTCCAATCTTCGTTCATTGTAAAACTAGAGCTCTGAACTTTATCATCCACCCCATCAGTAATGAGGTATCCTTCGTATTCGGGGATTTGTTCAACTAAAACATCTACTTCTTGTGAAGAATTATACCATATACCATTTATCGAAGTTGCAGCATACTGTTTTTGGAAAGTATATATACCATCCTTGATTATTTTAATATAATCACCACTTTTATTTGCATTTCCAACTATACAGCTATCCCCTTCTTTCATACCTGTGATACGTATCTTCCAGGCAGCAGAATTAGATGTATTTGATAAAACCAAAACATTACCGCTATTCCCAGTTCCGATTATTCTAAACGAATCTTTTTTTACATCTGTGGGCTTAACTACATTATCTCTAAGATCAAATGAGTTGAAATTATATGCATACAACCCATACCCGCTCCCTTCTGCAAACCCAAAATTCGACAGTACAAGATCATTACCATTGCCCGTAATGTTGGCAATAGTAGCACGATCTTCGTCCTCGTTGGTTTTGCCTACCACTGTCCATGCTTGGTCGGGGAAGAGCCAGGGATAAGTTTTTACGAAGTAGTATTTGATCTTGGTCAGTTCTTCTTCGGTGGCATCGTGGTCGAGAATAACTATTTCCCAAATGGCAGCATTTGCACAATAAAATCCAGAACGACACACTTGTAATATGTTACTTCCTTCTTCTGTAGCACCAGCATAAATAGTTTTACTATTATATGAAGTAGATGTTTGGTAGGTATAAAGTAAAGGTATTTTATAATCTGAAAGCCCAACACTTCTTCCCCAATTCCATGTTGATTTAGTTTCGTTTCTAAAATCTTCAAAACTAAAAGCAGCCAACCTATCGGTTGAATTAACTACTAAAGTAGGATATCCAATATCTTGAAAAGATAACCACTGTCTCAACGCTACAACCGTATATCCCTTTTCCTTAGTCAGAATAGGGAAGTTATCACAGGCACCGTAATCGTCTACTCCGTCAAAAACGAGTGCGCCGGGGTAGAGAGGAAGAATTTCAATCGTAAACTCTCCTCTGGTTGCTGCATATCCGTTATAAAAGTATGTTGGTTTCCCTGCCTCAACAATATCAGCATCAACAGTATATATGCCATCTTTGTTCCATGTACCGTAGACAGTATTCGTTGTTCCAAAAAAAGCTAATGTTAATTTATTTCCAGGCTGTAACCCCGTTACCCTAAACGTAAAATTCATGTGCTCAACACCAGGTGGGCTAGCTATAAAGACATAATCATCTAATGTGAATTTGTAGAATGTTTGGTAATTTTCATCGCCATACCCGCCAACCCCGGACATTCCCTTCCAAGCGAAATTCTTCATCTGTAAATCATGCCCATTACCTGTAAGGTCTTTCCATACAGGGTTCTCTGCCATTTGTTCATTAGTAAGACCTAATGCTGAATACCTTGCAATCATACCAGGTATAGATGGGAAATCATCATCATCGCCTTCTGAAGTAGGGGTATAAAGACCATATTTACGTTGAGCTTGTTCTTCCATTAATTTCCTGTATTGCTCATACCAAAACTTATATTCCAATATAGGACCTGCAACACTTATAAGCTTATCTGTATCTTCTACATGTGTTTCATAATGTTTCTTCATACTTATAAGTTATTTATTGTTATTGTTATTTGTTCTTTATTATCCATCGCCTTCTGAAGTAGGGGTATAAGCTTATTATAAGCTACAGTAGAATTAGATATCCAATCTTCTTTCATCCCATCCCAAGTACCTACCAGTATACATCCACTTGAATCTTTGGCGCTAGAATTGCCCGTATGGATACGTATACCTAAGCAGTGAGGTACATTAAGTATCTCAGGCATAATAC
>ULMF01015686.1_pt1 | contig 24477 bp, 25 predicted proteins | sample 1951581 | NCBI WGS metagenome assembly ULMF01 (sample SAMEA4835543, study PRJEB28245) | human gut metagenome | biome: gut microbiome; material: fecal sample | place: Denmark | collected 2008
TTCCAGCCACCCTCAAATGCCTGTTTTGAGCCGTTCATGATATCATCCACGGTAAGGCCCTTATTAATGACATTTCTAAGGCGCTGTGTACCGGCCTCAGGCGCAAAGGTCAGACTGCTTTTTTTCACATCCTGCACCTTCTGCATGATATCGAGCGAAAACGCATCAATTCTGAGTGAAGGCAGGGAGATATTTATCTTCTTTTCCTTGCAGATATCAAGCAAAAATGTGATGAGCTCGTCAAGCTCCTTGTAGTCGGATGAGCTTAAGGAGCTTAAAGAGATCTCCTCGTGTCCTGTATTTTTAATAAGAGCCGCTGCAACGTCCTTTAGGTGGTCAACCTTTTTCTCACGGTTTGGGCGGTAAATCATACCGGCCTGACAGAAACGGCAGCCTCTTATACAGCCACGCTGTATTTCAAGCACCATTCTATCCTGCGTAGCCTTGATAAAAGGCACAACCGGTGCCTCCGGGTAAGTTGAGTTCGTCAAATCTACCTGCACCTGTTTTTTTATCTTTACAGGAATATCATCATACTTAGGCTTCATACAGCAAATTGTTCCATCCTCATTGTACTCCACCTCATACAAAGCAGGTACATAAAGACCCTCAATCTTTGCAGCCTCATGTAAAAACTCTTCCCTTGAAAGACCATCAGCCTTTGCCTTCTTATAAAGCTCAAAAAGATTGCCGTACTGAGTCTCACCCTCTCCGATATAAAATATATCAAAAAAATCTGCAATCGGCTCCGGATTGTAGGTACAAGGACCGCCTGCAATCACAATAGGACAGCCATCCTCTCTGTCCCTTGAACGAAGCGGTATCTGTGCGAGGTCAAGTATCTGCAAAATATTTGTGTAGCACATCTCGTACTGCAGCGTCATGGCTACAAAGTCAAAGTCCTTTATAGGCTCCTGTGACTCAAGTCCGAAAAGCGGTATATTCTCCTGCTTCATGATTTCATGCAGATCAGGCCACGGAGAATAAACTCTCTCGCACCACACATCATCCATGCGGTTGAACATATCATATAATATCTGGATTCCCAGATGTGACATACCAATCTCATAAACATCAGGAAAACACATCGCAAAACGTATATTTACCTGCGATGTGTCTTTCATTACTGAGTTGAACTCATTCCCGATATATCTAGCCGGTTTGTCTACCTTCATAAGTATCTCATCACTTAAAGCTAGTTTTCTCATATAATTTCCTCTCTTTTGTGCAATATATACAAAAACAATCTTCTTTTCTGATTTAACTCTCTGTTATAAAAATATGATACTATTTGGGTATGAAACAATAGAATACATTCTGAAACAGCATATCAATCTGCCATATTATATACTTTTTGAAGAAGGAGTTCAAGCAAATCTTTATCAGATCTCTCATCAATTATGTAGTAATATAGCCAGTAGTCAAAAAATACCTTCATTATGTATTCAAAAGTGATACACCTTTTATAATGATGTAATGTTTACACAAAAATGCTTATAAAATTTAAAAGGTAAAAGGTGTGAATCATATACAATACACCTTTTACCTTTTCCTTAATTTTCTAAATATAAGTTCTTTCAATATCATTATCTTATTAATCTTGCATATATGATATTCACTTGTATTTTATAACTTATAGCATTTTTAATTTAGAGTATTTGTATAGTCACTTTTTGATATATATATATACAATACATCTGTAATACTATAAGTATACCTATATTTAGCCATAAACCATAAGCTGTCCAAGTCAGTTTGTAATCGGAATAATCTACAAATATTTTTTCACAATATAAGATAACGGCAAGAGAGCTAATTTGTAACACTAGACGAATCGTATGCAACTTTCTTCCCCATGTTGCTATCAAAAATATTATTACGGCTATCAAAAATATTCCTTTTGAATGAATAGGAGCTGCCCATCCATTTCTAGTAGTTATCCCTGGCACATTATAAAAACTTAAAAATCTCAGAAAGAAGCTTAACAGAAAAGCACTGGTTACAATAACTTTATATTTCTTCATATCGATTTTACCTTCTAACACGGCCATATTTTCCGCCATCCGCGGCAATAGTGTCCCACCCATTAGTTGACGAAGATGCCCATGCATGATAATTGCTTGTATGCTGTGCCACTTTATAATCATAATACCCATTGGATTGCGAACTCTTTTTATTAGTTACAAAACCCATATGATTCCAATCGCCATCACTCTCAAAATCCGCTACTATAAAATCTCCTTTCGCAATATTTTTAGAAAATGATGAATGACTTGTTGTCGTATATCCTACTCCCATATATTTTGCAAAAGTATCGGCTCTTATCCAAGATATAGAATGTTTATGTGTTGTAATAAAGGCTGTTTTTGATTTAGTATGCCACCAGCCTTTTGTTTCATCATCATATTTTTCCTGAGCCACACCACCATTTTCTAATATTTGTGATGTGAAATTAGTACAATCAGATGAAAATTTTTTATAATCACTTGTGTTAGGGGATGTTGCATATTTTGTAGCATATGAAATTCCATCACTTATATTAAACCCTAATGTCCTAGATGTATGTAACGATTGCTTATTATTTAGTATATCGGATTGCTGACTTAACATATTATAAGACTCATATGGTAATAGTTCTAATACATTTGCATTTTCAGTTATTTCTTCCGTAGTCGTTGCAACACTCGCAAGAGAAATTATTTCATTATTTTTTTCCTCATTCTCATAAATATCAAAGAAATTTCTAAGTTTTCTAAAATTAATATCTTCTTCGTCATACCAAACTGGACAAAAAGATGAATCCAACAATTCATACATAGAATCATAATACTGATGCCAGTTATCATTAGAAATATCCTCATATCCATAAGTATCTTTAATTGCTTGAATAACCATATTTCCAGAAATTTCTTGTAATGCCTGTTTTTGTGAATCAAATGTAACGTATAGTGGAACACTAATATTCTCTACTACCAGATGCTCTTTTATAGACATGGTACCTATTTTTTTTAGTAAAGTTGATGTCTCTTCATTTTCTTTAACAGAAATTATTTTTACTGGTTTATTAGTTGAAATTACCTTTCGTTCAGCCGCATTGACATTTACAGTTCCCAAAAAAAGGACTCCTGCTAATACTGATGTCACAAAGATTTTTTTAAATTTTTCTAACATAATATATTCTCCTCTCGTTTTAAAATATAAAAACAAATATCATCTTTATTTTTTGTTTTCCCCCTTTCTACTAAAATAATCTCTCGGAATCTTTAGCACAGTAAAACCAAGGCTTTCTGATTCCCTTTTATTAAAATCCCCCACTTTTTTGTCAAAACACTTGACAAATCGCTCAAAATTTGCAGCGAAGCCGATTGAATATATTTTATTTTATCGACTGGAGGGCGATTTTTATGTTACCTATTAATTGTGGAAGTCATGCTGACTACTAAAACTTTGTTGTTACTAATCTTCGTAAATATTATCCTGATCCAAATGCTCTTGCTCGTTCTATCTGGGATATCATTTAGCGGTTTTGGAATCTCGATTTATCTTTTACCGATACTTTTATGGCTGATAAATATTCAAAATTCGGACCAGCCCCACGGACTCCTTCTTGCAGGTAGCGTTCTTACCTTCTTTCCATTGACTTTAAAGTTACTTCATTAACGAAGTGGGTTGCTCAGCTTAAAATGAATCCACTTTATGCTATCCTTAGCGGATTTGAAGCAGATAATACTCCCGGTGTTGGTACTTTTTATGATTTTTTAAACCGCTTATGGTACTCTGATGATAATCATATGTCATCTCATATCCATCCGCTGAAGACTAAGGTTAAAAAGCCTAAAACGATTCACATAGTGACTTACCTGTATTTCCTCATTTTTCCTATGCATCAAAACATGATTCACATAGATTCCTGCATGTTTTTTCAGGATGAAATCATTTCTTCCTGAATACTCAGTTTCTAAAGTGCTTTTAGATTCTGCCCATGATGCGATGCCTTACTATCAATACTTCAAACGTGAAAATATAACGCCTTTTATTAACCTTAACGGAAAAGGTGGAAGACCTCCCATTTACAAAAACGACTTTACGATTGATAAAGATGGTGTTCCTATTTGTCATTCTGAATATCTCATGCGTCGAGATGGTATTGAAGTTGCTAAAGGCAAAATGAAATTTTGAAACATAGCGACAGTTATGTTTATTTCTTGTGCTCATTTTACGTTCAAGAATAATATTTACTTATCAAAGTTCAATGCCAGAGTTTTGCCGGCTTGTTCTCTCAAGATTCCGAGAGATCATTAAAATGTAGCTTATATTCAAGATGATATATTTCACTTTAATATCACGCTTTCTTACTTTCCAGCTCATCTATAAAATTCAAACTATCAAAACCTATCATATATAACAAACATATTATAAAACTTATTTCATGGTATCTACAATATTCTTCATATTTTCAAACGATGTTCTTCCTTTTAATGTATATCGAATTCCATCTGCAACAAAAACTGCACACTTTTCAGATATATAATTCTCTACGTTCTTTTCCCCGGTTGTATCCTCTATGAGATTTACTTTATAGCCTTGTGCCGAAACATAATTTTCTTTGAACTCATACCCCCCTAGGTAATCTGTATCCCACCCATTTTTCATCTGAGCTTCGCTCAACATAATATCTATGGTAAGTGAGACAGAGGAATTATACTCTTTACCATGTTCATAGGTATAAAAGTCCTCATTGGGCAAATAATTATAATTACATGTATCTCCAAGAATATAATTTTCAAAAGAAATAATTGCAAAATCTGTATTATCCGTTTCAATTTTTCCAAGCATATAAGGATTATTTTGTGATAATAGACTATTGAGCAAATCAATTCCCAGTTCATTTTGAATATTTTCGTAACCCTCAACTTTTTCATTAATAACACCATATTCATCTGCTTGCAAGTTCAACATATTTACCTGAACATAATACATAGAATCCAGTTCCGGTAAGATTTCTTCGTTTACCATTACTCTGTTATAAATATAATATCCTGCGAAAACAGTAGTGCCTCCTAAAATTATAATTGCAAAAGCGGCTACTATACCACTTATATATCTACGCGAGTAGGGCTTTATTGTTTCATGCCTAATTTTTTTTTTCAAGTCTTCACTCATATAAATTTCTTGGAGTTCAAAATCAATCTGATTCTTGATATGCATAGTCGTATCCATCCTCCATTAATATTTTTTTTAGTCTTTTTCTAGCCCGAAATAATCGCTGATTAACTGTATTTTCACTTGTAGCACTAATTACTGCAATATCTTTAATAGATAGTTCCTGATAATAATATAAGATTATAAGCTTTCTATCACCTAAATCAAGTTTCAAGATTGCGTTGGAAATGCTATTTTTTTCTATAAAATCATTAATTAGATTATCTGAAACATTTCCATCCGATTCAATAATGTTATTTTTTATGATTTGAAACCAATTGGTTCTCATTATATTCTTACAGCAATTAATTGCGATTCTTGTCAGCCATGTTTTTTCACTTGACCTATGTTCAAATTTCTCATATGACGTCATTGCTTTTATAAATGTTTCTTGTGTTGCATCCTCAGCAAGCTGATAATCCCTTAGATATAAAAAGCACATACGAAAGATAGTATCCCCATAATCACTCATGAGTTTTTCTAAACATTGATTCACTGGCATATTTTTTCCTTTCACTTATTAGACACATGGAAGAAGCATTATATTATACTTAAAGTCATAAAAATATATATTAATTTTATTTTCAGCAAAACATCTCAGTTCAAACCCAGAAAAGTCTGTCAATAACAGACAAATTTTCCAATATTTTATAACTTATGAATGATATCCGGTACACCAAAAATTACAAGGTTGAAACGTTCCCACTTCCTACTAAGTATCTCGTATCTGTTAATTTTCCATTATTTGTAATTGTAATTTTATAACTTCCACCATTATCTAATCCGCTAATCTTTCCAGACTGTTTACTTCCTACAGAAAATTGAAGGTTTTTGGAATACAAACCCACAATAGATACTGTATACAAATGTCCATCATATCCATTTACTATATTTCCGTAAAGGTCTTCAACCTCCGCTTCTGCACTCACACGTACCTTATCACTATGCACCGTAAATTTCGAAGACGTTACTGAATATCGAATTTTAAAGGAAAAGCTTTTATCTATGCCTCTTGACTCATTCCAATGAATATATTCACCTGTGTCTGGATTTTCATAATCTTCACCATCATATACAATATCCGTACCATTGACAATCAAATACTCTCTTTCATCCGGAATCATCATATCAGATTCAAAAGCAAATGCTGTTGTAGAAAATGCAAATACCATAGTGAAACTCAACATTAATGCAACTAATTTTTTTACTCTTTTCATATTTTTTATCCTCCTTGGTGTGAAATAGTATTAACGGATCACAACTAACGCTGCTTTATATTCCATTATACTAAATTAGACACATGATTTCAGGAAAATATTACACACAGAATGAAATTATTTTACTTATTTGCTAAGACTTCCCATACCAAAAATAGGCTTCGCTCACTGATAATTCAATATTTTAGCTAATATAAAATAGCGATTTTTCTTTTTAATCCTTTTCCCTACGCTTCAATATTAATTAAACTTCAGTTTCCCGATAAATCTGCATTCTATTGAATTACATTGTCCGCCCTATGCAAAAGAGAAATTACGACTATCTTTATTCTCTTTCAATTGACTCTTTGTACTGCTGTTCCATTTTTATCTGTATATCTTTCGAAGCATACTGAAAATCTTTAGTTACTAATATTTTATCATGTTCTTTTTAATATACCCATAACAGTAGTCACTCAAAACACTTATAAACACTTTATTATGTAACATGCTAAATAAAAAACAAAAAGGCTGAAGTCCATGATGTGACTTCAGCCCTTTATCATATAATTTTCTCTAAATAATTATTGTGTTTTAAGGCTATCGCTGTGCCAGCTCCCCTGCTATCTCTGCCCATGTGATATTTTTCTGAGCCATAAGAATCATGCAGTGGTACATAAAGTCCGATATCTCAAACTTCAAATCATCACTGTCCGGATTTTTGGCTGCCAGAATAATCTCAGTGCACTCGTGTCCGAGTTTTTTCAATATCTCATCTATGCCCTTTTCCATGACGGCATTGGTGTACGAGTCCTCCTTTGGATTCTTCATACGGTCAACTATCACCGCATAGACTGATTCAAGCACTGTAAGTGGATTCTTCTCCACATACTCCTTTTTCACGATATTATTGAAAAAGCATGTTCTGTTACCTGTGTGGCATGCAGCTCCCACCTGCGAAACCTTCGCAAGGATAGTATCATAATCACAGTCTGCTGTCAAAGACTTTACGTACTGTAAATGTCCTGATGTAAGTCCTTTGGTCCAAAGCTCATTGCGGCTTCTGCTCCAGTAGGTCATGCGCCCACTGTTTATCGTGACATTGAAGGCCTCCTCATTCATATAGGCAAGCATGAGCACCTGCTCATTGCGGTAATCCTGCACTATGACAGGCACCATGCCGTCAGAATTGAGCTTTAAATCAGACCACTTTAAGTCGGGAGTAAAATTGTCAACAAGTATTCCTCCGTCAGAAAGCTTTGTCTTTAACGCCATGATATCATTTTCAGGATCATTGATAAACTCTCCGGCAATGCCTCTTAGTGTTTCACGCTTCATGACATCAATTATTTTATCCATGTCAAACTGCGGCATATAGACCACATACGGTGTGGATGTGAGATTCTCAAGCGCATCTATTATATCTATATTCAAGACCAAAAGCTCATGAAAGGTATCCTCTATCTCCTCCTGATGCTTGAAAATATAGTCTACATTGCTGATTGACAAAAGAATTTTATCCTTGCCAAACTTCTCGCTTGCCACATTTGCAAGCTCAAGGCTTGAATCCTTTGTGGCATTGAAGATAACCTGTAAACAGCCTGCATACAGCAGCTTTTTCACGTCCTCTATGCGGTTGATATTGCCTCCTGCGCACACCTTTATGTCGATATTTCTGTTTATATTTTCTATCGTATGTATGTTTTTCTCATGCTCATCATCATCAGTTGAAAGATCAAAAATAATAATCTTGTCTATGCCACTGTCATTGTAGAGCTGACACAGATTGTAGACGTCGCCCATAACTGTCATATCAGACGCTGATTTCACGGCCTGGCCGTTCTTTAAATACAGTGTAGCAACGATGTTCTTAAAACCAGTCAAATTACAAACTTCCTTTCGTGGACATCACGTCCTTTATTCTGCTATCATAGGTGCAGGCATCGTCAAGTGCCTTGGCAAATGCCTTAAACATAGCTTCTATCATATGATGATTATTTCCCGGTGTCAAAACCTTTATATGCAGGTTCATCGCAGCAGAGTAAGAAACGGCATAGAAAAACTCCTTTACCATCTCTGTATCCATATCGCCGACTCTCTCACAGGTAAACTCACCGTCAAACTGCAGGTACGGTCTGCCTGATAAATCAATGGCACATAGTACAAGCACCTCATCCATCGGTAAAATAAAGCTTCCAAATCTCTTTATGCCCTTTTTGTCTCCGACAGCCTGTGCTATGGCATTGCCAAGCACTATGCCGCAGTCCTCTATAGTATGATGACAGTCCACATTTAAGTCACCGTCGCATGTCATATCGAGGTCAAAAAAACCATGCTTTGAAAAGCCCTCCAGCATATGGTTAAAGAAGCCTATGCCTGTGTCTATATTTGATTTTCCGGTTCCGTCTATATTTAAACCGACCGAAATATCAGTCTCTTTTGTTTTTCTGCTAAGCTTAGCGCATCTATCTGCCATTTCTTACTCCTTTGACTAATCCTCAAATCTAACCTTGATTGAATTTGCATGTGCCGTAAGCTTCTCACACTCTGCAAACTGCTCAATATCTGTGTGTATTCTCTCAAGTGCTTCTCTTGAATATGAGATGATGCTTGATTTTTTGATAAAGTCATCTACAGATAAGGCTGAGAAGAATTTTGCTGTTCCGTTCGTAGGCAGAACATGGTTTGGTCCTGCAAAATAGTCTCCCAAAGGCTCTGATGAGTACTCTCCGATAAAGATTGCTCCTGCATTTTTGATTCTTGTCATGACTGAGAAAGGATCTCTTGTGACAATCTCCATATGCTCTGAAGCGATATCGTTTACTGCATCAATTGCCTCATCCATATCCTCTGCAACAAGTATATATCCGTAGTTTTCAAGAGATTTCTCGATGATTTCTTTTCTTGAGAGGACCTCAACAAACTTATCAACTTCCTCTGATACTTTCTTTGCAAGCTCCTCACTTGTTGTGATCAATATAGCTGATGCCATCTCATCATGCTCGGCCTGTGAAAGTAAATCTGCTGCCACATAGCGTGGATTTGCAGTCTCATCTGCAAGCACCAAAATCTCGCTAGGTCCTGCGATTGAATCAATGCTGACATATCCAAACACAGCCTTTTTTGCAAGGGCAACAAAAATATTTCCCGGTCCAACAATCTTGTCTACCTTTGGCACACTCTCTGTACCAAATGCCATTGCAGCGATAGCCTGTGCACCGCCTACCTTGTAGATTTCATCTACTCCGGCCTCGTTTGCGGCTACAAGTGTGGAGGGATATACCTTGCCGTCAGCTCCACATGGTGTACACATAACTATCTTTTCAACGCCTGCTACTTTTGCAGGAAGCACGTTCATCAGTACAGATGAAGGATAGACAGCCTTGCCGCCAGGCACATATACTCCTGCCTTTGCTATAGATGTGACCTTCTGTCCTAAAATGATGCCGTCCTCTGTTGTAAACCATGAGTTCTGCAGTTGCTTCTCGTGATATTTTCTGATATTTACAAGAGCCTTTTTTATAACGGCAAGAAGCTTCTCATCAACCAGCTCATATGCTTCCTTTATTTCTTCCTCTGTGACACGGATATTTGATGCATCCACATCCGCTTTATCAAATTTCTTTGTGTATTCAAAAACAGCCTTGTCACGGTTTTCCTTTACATTGTTTATAATCTCATTTACCGTGCTCTCATACTCTGTATAGTTGTTAGGGCTTCTCTTAAGCAGGCTCTCCAATATGTTCTTCTGTGAATCCTTTGTAAGTTTTAAAATTCTCATTACAGCCTCCGTCTAAAATCATGTATTGATATAAATTATACGCTATTTGATAACAGTCTTCAAATCACTTATGAGCTTTGTGATACGCTCATTGTCCATCTTCATGCTGACCTGGTTTACCACAACCCTCGCAGACAGCGGACAGACCTCCTCAAGCACGGTAAGTCCGTTCTCCTTAAGTGTAGTTCCGGTCTCTACTATATCACAAATCACCTCTGAAAGTCCAACAATCGGAGCAAGCTCTATTGAGCCGTTTAGCTTTATAATCTCTACCGTCTGATGCTTTTTATTGTAGAAATAATCCTTTGCGATATGAGGATACTTGGTGGCAACTCTTATCTGCTCATGATGCTGCAAAAGCTCCCTTGCGCTCTCCGGTCCGCATATGCACATGCGGCATTTTCCAAAGCCTAAATCAAGCACCTCGTATATATTTCTGCCCTCCTCGAGGATGGTATCCTTTCCTACCACACCGATATCGGCAGCGCCATACTCCACGTATGTAGGCACATCAGGTCCCTTTGCCAGGAAAAATCTAAGCTTAAGCTCCTCATTTACGAAAATCAGCTTTCTGGTATCCGGATCCTTCATCTCCTCACAGGTGATGCCTATCTGCTCAAAAAGCTGCAAAGTCTTCTTTGCAAGTCTGCCCTTTCCCAGGGCAAAGGTTAAATATCTGTCATCACTCATCTTTTATTCCTCTATAAACTCTACTCTGTTTATACGGTTGTCTACCGCATATGAAGCATAGTCCTCTTTCGTTTTATTTTTGTCCTTAAGCACCATCTGTGTATTTACTCCATCTCTTCGAAGCTCCATAGAGCGCTTGATTGCCGCATGGTATGCAGCCTCCTCAAATACTATAAGTGATGAATTCTCAATGACAGGCACATCAATATCCTGACGGCTTAATGCTGCCATGAGCTGATCCACAACAATTGCAAAGCCGATTGCAGCAGCGTCCTTTCCAAAGTGTGAAAGCAGCTTGTCATAACGGCCTCCCTTTACAATAGGCTCTCCTGTACCATATGTGTAGCCCTGGAAAATAATACCTGTGTAATATGTGTAGTCACTGATAAGTCCAAGCTCATACGAAATATATTTCTCGATGCCGTATGCCTTTAAATATTCTCTAAGCTTAAGCAGAGTATCAATAGATGATAATATCTCATCATAGCCCTTCGCAAGCTTTAAAGCCTCCATAAGCTGCTCATCCTGTAAATCGAAGTTGTCTAATAGTCCAAACAGCTTCCTTAGCTTGTCGTTCATTGAAAGACTGTCAACAAACTCCTCCACACCGAAGAAATTCTTATTTGCTATGAGCTCTTTTAGGTTTTCCTCCTGCTCTCCTGACAGCCCTGCTGCCTTTGTGAGACCGTAAAAGAACTGCGAATGTCCGACTGAAATCTGGAAATTCTTAAGTCCGCTCTCAAGCATCGACTCAACTGTCATCGAAAGTATCTCGGCATCTGCAGAGATAGAGCCGTCACCTATCAGCTCTGCACCGCACTGTGTGCTTTCCTTGAGCCTGCCCTGATAATCCGATGAATTGATAAAAGTATTACCAAGATAACACAGCTTGACAGGCATATCGTCCTCTATATAGTATTTAGCCGCACTTCTTGCAATAGAAGGTGTGAAATCAGGACGAAGGACAAGCGTATTGCCCTCCTTGTCAAAAAACTTGTATAAATCCTTTGAAGGGGTTGTTCCGACATCGCTTCCAAAAATATTAAAAAACTCAAACGTAGGTGTCATAATATCATGATATCCGTATTTTAAAAGTGTACGGTGCAGCTTATCCTGCAAATACAGCTTTTTTTTGCATTCTCCGTTATATATGTCTCTTACTCCGTCCGGAGTGTGTAATAATTGATTTTCCATAATCTGTAAAATCTCGCTTTCATGTAGTAAAGTGTTATCGTGGTAATATGCTACCATACGATAGTAATACTGTCAAGCCCTGCAATTTAAGTCAAGCTGAAGTGCGTTCAGATACGGCACAAGTATTCCGGGCACCTCCGGAAGGAAAAATGCCGGCTCAAGCTCCTCATAGCGGAAGCTCTTTCTGCCGCCTTCTGCAGCTCTATCCCAGAATTCTGTCAGCTTTTTAAACGTGAGATAATAGTATTCGTTCCTGTGTGTGTACGATATAAGGATAAATGCAACACCATCCTGTTTTTCAAAGCATCTCATAAACTCTACCTGATGCTCATGTATATTGGCAAGGGGAAACGTGTCGGTATTACATTCCTTTGCATCAAAGCATACCGGGATTCCCTGTACAGCGCCAATATAGTCAACCGTACTCTTCTGCTCGAAATAAGCCAGTGTAATGTGTCTGGTTTCCGGCTCCATCTTTATAGGTGTAATCGGAGTGGGAATCTTTTGTATGAGCGCCAGGCCGTTCTCCCTGTATTTTTCATTTGTCTTGTTTATCATGTCCTCTAAGGTCGAGCCTCTTAAGCCTCTTGAATTCCAGGTTGCCATATCGTTTCTATCTTCCTTAATACTATAAGCTATGCGACGTAAAGTAAATAATGACGGGATTAAAGCCCCACCCTGCTCCATATGTCAGGCAAAGCCGCCTCTATATATCTGCCATCAGGCAAAATCACATGGTGCGCATGCAAAAGCTGGCTGGTCACATGATAATTTTCTTTGTAAAAAGCATTAATCCTTCTATCACCATACTTTATATCACCTATGATCGGATGACCAATCGATGACAGATGTGCCCTGATCTGATGGCTTCTTCCGGTAATCAGATGCACCTCAAGAAGAGTTGCTTTATGGCACGAAGCACTCATATCAATTGTCTTAAGAGGCCTGTAGGCAGTCTTTACTGGCAGTGATTCATCACTTATTGGTTCCTTGGTTATCTGTACCTTGTTCGCGCTCTCATCCTTTGTCAGAAAGCCCTCTATGGTCATAGGCTCATCAACCTCTCCTGCAACAAGCGCCATATAATACTTTTCTGCGGTTCTGTCCTTAAGCACCTGTGACAGGTACTGCAGTCCATGAAGCGATTTTCCCATCAGAATAAGCCCCGATGTATTTCTGTCCAGGCGGTTGCAAACCGATGGCTTAAAGCTCTTATATGTGTCAAAATCAAGCTTTCCCTCTTTTATCAGGTATCCGATAAGTCTTTCATTTGCAGAAATATCAGTCTCCTTTGATTTCTGCGACAACATATTGACAGGCTTATTTGCAGCCAGTATGTCATCATCCTCGTATACCACACCAAGTCCGCCAGGCTTTAGTGCACCAAGTGCCTTGAAATCCTTCATCAGACTGTCCTCATTGACGGAAAACTTAGCAAATGTATCATCTGACAGAAAAATCTTGATTTTGTCGTCAACTGACACAATTTCTGTGCCTGACGCTTTCTTATCATTCAGTTTTATGTTCTTCTTCCTGAGCATCTTGTAAATAAAGCCCATGGATGCGTTTGGAAGTATCTTTTTAAGGTATTTGTCAAGCCTCTGGCCTGCCTCGTTTTTACCAGCTTTAAATTCTTTCATAGTCTTTATTTATCTTTTCTTCTTGTGGACGTTTCTGATTGTTTTCTTTTTGTGCGCTGTGCCTGCGGTGTTACTTCCGCCTCCGTTTTTTCCTCGCTCTGTTGCATTTTTCAAGTTTTTCCTTACACCTGCATTCTTGCCGCTTCCATAGCTGCTGTTTGAATTTTTATTAGACTTAGAAGTTTTTTTGTCCCAGCCGCCATCAGTATGCATTTTCCTAGGCTTTATCAGGCACTTTTTGTCAAATCCAATTAAGTCCTCCCTGCCGGCCTTCACAAGTGCCTCGTGCACGAGATCGTAGTTCTTTGGATTGCGGTACTGGATGAGTGCCCTCTGCATAGCCTTCTCATGCGGGTTAGTTGTGACATACACCGGCTTAAGTGTCGCCGGGTCAAGCCCTGTATAGTACATGCATGTAGAGATGGTAGACGGTGTCGGATAGAAATCCTGCACCTGCTCAGGCATATATCCCAGATCGCGCAGATACTCCGCAAGCTCTATCGCTTCCTTAAGCGTTGAGCCCGGGTGTGAAGACATGAGATAAGGCACAAGATACTGCTCCTTGCCTATCTTTTTATTCATATCCTTGTATGCCTTCACAAAGCTGTTGTATACCTCTACACTCGGCTTTCCAAGCCTGCTCAAAACAGCATTGGAGATATGCTCCGGAGCTACCTTGAGCTGTCCGCTGACATGATACTCACACAGCTCACGAAGAAATGTCTTGTCTTTGTCATACATCAGATAGTCAAACCTGATACCTGAGCGGATAAACACCTTTTTTACCTTTGGCAGTGCACGAAGCTCTCTAAGCAGCTGTATATAGTCGCTGTGGTCAACAATCAGGTTATTGCACGGCTTAGGAAACAGACACTGCTTTGTAGGACATGCACCCCTTGTGAGCTGCTTTTTACATGCCGGCTGCCTGAAATTGGCTGTAGGACCACCAACATCATGGATATAGCCCTTAAAGTCCTTATCCTGTGTGATAAGCTTTGCCTCTTCTATTATTGACTCATGACTTCTTGTCTGGATTATCCTGCCCTGATGGAAGGTCAATGCACAGAAATTACAGCCTCCAAAGCAGCCTCTGTTGCTGATAAGAGAAAACTTCACCTCGCTTATAGCAGGCACTCCGCCTGCCTCCTCGTAGCTCGGATGATAAGTCCTCATATAAGGAAGCGCATATACCTCATCCATCTCCTCCTGCGACAACGGCTTCTGCGGTGGATTCTGCACCACAAGCGTAGAGTTGTCATATGGCTCTACGAGCCTCTTTGCACAGAAAGGATCAGTATTGCAGTACTGTATGTAAAAGCTTCTTGCAAACTCCCTCTTGTCCTCTTTTATAACGTCATAATCCGGAAGCTCAATCGCATCATATATGATATCCCTGTCCTTTGTCTTGAACACGGTACCATCTATAAACGTAATATCCTTTACATCCATACCACTGGCAAGCGCATCCGCTATCTCGATGATGCTTCTTTCTCCCATGCCATATGAAATGAGATCCGCACCGGAATCTAAAAGAATTGAACGCTTGACTTTATTTGACCAGTAATCATAATGTGCCATGCGCCTAAGGCTCGCCTCGATGCCGCCTATTATGATAGGGATTTTTTTATAAGTATGGCGTATCAGGTTACAGTACACAACGGTCGCATAATCAGGTCTCTTTCCCATCACGCCACCCGGTGTAAAGGAATCCTTTGCTCTTCTTTTCTTTGAAACCGAATAATGGTTTACCATGGAGTCCATATTACCTGCCGAAACCAAAAAGCCAAGGCGCGGCACCCCGAGTATGGATATAGACTCATCATCCTTCCAGTCTGGCTGTGAAATGATGCCGACCGTATAGCCATGTGCCTGCAGCAGCCTTGCAATTATTGCATGTCCAAAGGACGGATGATCCACATATGCATCACCGCAGACATACACAAAATCAAGCTGCTCAATGCCCTCATCTATCATATCCTGTTTTGAAATTGGTAAAAAACCATTACTCATATCATACCTCATAATTAAAAATTATTTTATTTGCCGGATTTTATCTGCATAAGCATATCCGTTTCAGCCTGTGTCAAAGCTCTGTAAGTCCCTGTTTTAAGGTCATCTGGCAGCTTAAGCGGTCCCATGGATATTCTCTTTAAATAGATTACCCTCTTTCCAAGCGCCTCAAACATCCGCTTGACCTGATGGAACTTTCCTTCTGTTATCGTAAGCTCAATCTCAGATACGCTGCCACTTTTTTTAATAACAAGCTCCGCAGGCTTTGTAGGTCTTTCCTCGCCTATATCAATGCCCTCTTTAAACCTGATGATATCATCCCAAGTCACCTCACCATCAATACGTGCGTAGTAAGTCTTTGCCACGTGCTTTGAAGGGCTTAAGAGCTCGTGCGAAAGCGCTCCATCATTTGTGATAAGTAAAAGCCCCTCCGTGTCTATATCAAGCCTTCCGACAGGAAACAAATCATCATGCACAGCATCCGTGATATAGTCCATGACTGTATCATGCACATTATCACAGGTCGCAGAAACACAGCCTGAGGGCTTATTAAACAGGTAATACTCATACCTTTGATACTTAACTATTCTGCCGTTAACTGATACCTCGTCGGCATCGGTATCTACCTTTGTCTCAGGCTTTGCGGCCACCGTGCCATTTATGGCTATCTGTCCGGTCTTTATAAGCTTTTTTACCTCAGAGCGTGTGCCAAGCCCCATCTCTGATAAAAATTTATCTAATCGAATCATATTGATATTTCTCTCCACATATACTGTCACATGAGTAAAAACAAACTTAAAAAATTACTGTTTATCGCTTTTATACTGCTATTTTGTATTTATTACATATTGTTTCCGGCACAGGTAAGTACGTGCGCTAAAGCTGGCATAATGCTATGGTTCAACCAGATATTTCCGCTTCTGTTTATATTTACGATTTTATCTAACCTGATTATCTCAACAAATGTGCTGCAAAACATTCCCCAAAAGCATATCATGCTTTTTACATACATAATAGGCATAATATTTGGATTTCCGATAGGAGCAAAGCTCACAGCAGATTTTTGTTCCAAAGGATACATAGATAAAAATCACAGGGAAATACTGAGTGCACTGGCAAACCATTTCAGCCTTCCATTTATCATTACCTATGCACTGTCCGAGCAACTTAACATATGCAGCCACTACAGCATTTATCTTGTGTCACTGTATCTGCCATCTGCTATAGGAATGATAGCTATGCTTTCGATAAACAAAAACAGAAGCTTAAAACAAAAAATCCCGGCTCAAGGATTTAAGCTTAACATGCAAATCGTTGATGCCGGAATAATGAAAGGGTTTGAAACCCTTATAAAACTCTGTGGATATATTGTATTGTTCTCTATAGTCTCACGTATCCCACAGACCATTGCCCAAAAAGCTGACTGCAGCATGCCACTGTCGGCAGACATAATAGGTGCCTTTTTTGAAACCACAAACGGTATCGGCATAGTCTGCGGTCTATGCATTCCACGCACCCTGTCAATAGTGCTGTGCATTGCACTTCTGTCATTTGGCGGTGTATCATGCATGGTCCAGACCAAATCAATATTCCGGGATACAGGCTTTAGGCTTTACAGATACATACTGCTTAAGGCAGCCATGAGCATACTCTCATGCCTGTTATGTATTATCCTATTTCGCATCCTCATCTGAATCGGAAATATTGGTGATTTCTATGTCATCATCAGATGTATCTGAAGCTGCCTCATTGTCAGACGACTCCGCTCCTGCAGCTTCATCGCCATTCTCTTCCGGTGGGAAAAGCTCTGCTCTGTTTGCTGCAACAACATCCTCAAACTGCTGCAGTGAACTTATAAGGCTGTCATATCTGGCCTTTGAAGTCTCAATAGAGCCTGTTAAGATATCCTCAATGCTCTTGAGCTGGCTGTCCGTATATGCCATGGCACTCATTCTGAGATTATTTGCTTCGTTTGTGGCACTGTCAAGTATCTCCTGTGCCTGCTTTGTTGCAATCTGCACTACCTCATTCGCCTGAGCATATGCCTGCTGCATAATCTGATGCTCGCTGACAAGCTCATTTGTCTGAATCTGAGCCTGCGCGATTATCTGATCAGCCTTCGCCTGTGCATCAGCAAGGATAGCCTCCTTATTACTGATAATCTTCTGATATCTCTTGACCTCCTCAGGGGTCTTTGTACGAAGCTCTGAAAGAAGCTCCTCTAACTGTTCACGATTGACAAGAATCTTGTTTCTTGAAATAGGTGACGGCTTGCAGCCATCAATATAGTCTTCGATTTCTTCAATAATCTGTTCCATTTTACTGCTCATAAATACTGTCTCCTTACCTGGTAATATTGTATTTGGCATAAATTCTATCAATGAACTGTTCAGGTACGAACTTTGATATATCTCCTCCGTATGATGCAAATTCCTTGACAATTGTAGAGCTTAAATATGAATAATTGAGGCTAGAAGTGAGAAAAACCGTCTCTATTTCCGGATTCTGCACTCCGTTAGCCTGTGCAATCTGCAGCTCATACTCAAAATCTGTCACTGCACGCAATCCTCTTATTATGATTGTTGCATTGATTTTCTTCATATAATCAACTAAAAGTCCTTCGAAGCACCCTACCCTAACGTTTGGTATATGTGCTGTCATTTCCTTTATCATACTAACACGTTCTTCCAAAGAAAACAACGAGTTTTTTGCACTATTATTGAGTACTCCGACAACCAGCTCGTCAACTATTTTGGCTGAACGCTCTATTATATCCAGGTGTCCAAATGTCACCGGATCAAAGCTTCCCGGATAAATTCCTACCTTCATATTGTATCTCCTATGCACGCTTTATGAAAACATGCTTGTTTGTCTTATAAATTTTTTCTTTGACTATCTCATAGCCAAGCTCTGTGAGATAATCAAAATCAGTATCGTTTGAAGCCTCAACCACGATAAGTGTATCATCCTTTAATATATCGCTGTCCGAAAGTGTAATAAGCACTTCCTTTTCAAGCTCCTTATTGTATGGCGGGTCCATAAACACGATATCAAATTTGTATTTGCCCTCAAGAGTACGTACTGCCGTGACAGCATCCGTCATCATAAGCCTTGAGACCTTATCAAACTTTGTAAAATGGATATTGTCCTCGATGCATGAAGCGGCTTTTCTTGAATTCTCCACAAATACAGCATAGGCTGCACCGCGGCTTAACGCTTCAAGTCCTATCTGTCCGCTTCCGGCAAACAGATCTAAAAAATATGCTCCGGGAACATCAAACTGCATGACATTAAAAAGAGTCTCCTTCGTCTTGTCAGTAGTCGGTCTTGTATCTTTTCCCTCGATAGTCTTTAGAGGGAGGCTTCTCGCCGTTCCTGCTATTATTCTCATACTTTTCTCCCTGTTATAGTCTATTTCTGGTCCTTTAAGACGTCCTTATTCTTTGCGATATAGTCAATAAGCGAAACAACTGTGAGTACAAGTGCCACATAAATGAGGATTGTTCCAAGGATATTTAACCAGCCAAGCTGCAGATTGATATTAAAAATAATAACAATAACCATAAGCATCTGGAAGGTTGTCTTAAACTTTCCCCAGTAGCTTGCTGCAATGACAATTCCATTGTCTGATGCAACGAGTCTGAAGCCGCTTATGATAAACTCTCTTGCAATGATAATAAGCACAACCCATACAGGGATAAGCTTTAAATCAACAAGGCATATCATCGCAGAGCACACAAGCAGCTTGTCTGCAAGCGGATCCATAAATTTGCCGAAATTGGTAACAAGATTGTATTTTCTTGCAATTTTTCCGTCAGCCATATCGGTCAGACTTGCAATGATAAATATCGCAAGTGCTATATAATTTCCGTATCCGTCAAAAAACGGTGAAATAAGGAAAAATACAAAAAACGGAATAAGTATCACTCTTAAGATTGTAAGTTTGTTTGGTAAATTCATTTTACAAGTTCTCCTATCAAATCATATTCATACGCACCGGTCACCATAACCTTGCATATATCACCGGTCATAAGTGTCTCATCAGTGTTGATGAATATATATCCGTCAACATTCGGTGCATCTCTGTATGTACGGCCGATATAAGCATTTTCATCAGCCACCTTGCCCTCTATGAAAACATATAATTCTTTACCCTTTAGTGTCTCATTTTTATCAAAAATGACCTCTTCCTCAAGCTCCATGACATCAGCCTGCCATTCAGCCTTTATATCCTCATCTATCTGGTCAGGCATTGCAGCTGCCTTTGTGCCCTCCTCAGGGGAATACGTAAATGCTCCCAGACGGTCAAACTCCATATCATTCACAAACTGCATAAGCTCATCGTGATTATCCTGTGTCTCACCCGGGAAGCCGCATATAAGTGTGGTCCTTAGTGTGATATCAGGTATTCTCTCACGCAGCATTCTAATACGCTCCATAAGCTCAGCCTTTGTTGTTTTTCTGCCCATGCGCCTTAAAATATCGTTATTGCAGTGCTGGATTGGCATATCCAGATAATGGCATACCTTCTCATCCTTTATCATGGACTCTATAAGCTCATCGTATATCTCCTCAGGATAGCAGTACATAATCCTTATCCAGAACAACCCGCTTATCTTATTGAGCTCATCTAAAAGCTTATGAAGTGACTTCTCACCATACAAATCCACTCCGTAAAGTGTGGTCTCCTGGGCAACAAGTATAAGCTCTTTTGCCCCCTGCTCCACAAGGCTCTTCGCCTGCTCAATCAAATCCTCCATCGGCACGCTTCTGTAACGGCCTCTGACAGATGGAATGACACAGTAGGTACAGTTTTTATTGCACCCCTCTGCTATCTTAAGGTAAGCGAAATGCCCTCCTGTGGTGACAATACGCTTTGTCTTTATGCTGGGAAGGCCCTCTAAGGTGTGCAGATTGCTGTATCTGTGTTTTTCAAGTGTCTCATGGACAGCTTCAACTATAGTATCATATGAATTGGTGCCAAGTATGGCATCAACCTCTGGGATTTCCTTAAAAATCTCATCCTTGTATCTTTGTGCCAGACAGCCTGTCACAATAAGTGATTTGCATTTGCCTGTCTCCTTATACTGAGCCATCTCGAGAATTGTATTGATACTCTCCTCCTTTGCATCACCTATGAAGCAGCAGCTGTTTACGATAATGATATCAGCCTGCGTCTCATCATCGGTCATCTCAATGCCGTCATTTGCAAGCATGCCTATCATATACTCTGAATCCACAAGGTTTTTATCGCATCCAAGCGAAATAAATAATAATTTCATAGTACCTCTCAAATGTAAGTATTTACAATTAAAGGGAAAGACAAAACAGCCTTTCCCCTCCTAGATTAAGCCTCTTCGCCTTCGTTTAAATCCTCATCATCTGAGACGATTCTGACAGCTCCCGTGTACAGCTCCTCTACAGCAATAGATAATGGCTTATTGCACTTAGGGCGTGCGATAAGTGGTTCTGCACCATCAATAATCTGGCGTGCACGCTTTGCTGCAGCAATAACGATAGAATAACGGCTGTTTACTACCGGCTCTTCACCTATCTCTACATTGTTGTTTACTACCTTCATTAACTCTACATACGATGGATGTATCATATTATTTATCTCCTTTCGAAAAGCTTAAAAGCTCTTTTCTCATTTTATTTATAAAATCTATATTTGATGATACAAGATAATCCTGATTCTTTTTTGTGTCGTCAGAGCTGTGGATGATATCATTCACAAGCTCTACACAATCGTCAAGCTTATCATTTACCACTAAATAATCATATTTCTCTATGCCCAAAGACTCCTCATATGCTCTTGAAAGTCTCTGTGCACAGACCTCTTTTGTCTCTGTGCCTCTTCCTACAAGCCGGTCCCTAAGCTCATCTGCACTCGGCGCTGACACAAACATAAGCACCGTATCAGGAAACTGCTTCTTTATCTTTAAAGCTCCCTGGATTTCTATCTCAAGAATCACATTCTTTCCGGCGCTAAGCTGCTCATTGACATATGACTTTGGTGTGCCGTAGTAATGATCTACATACTTGGCATACTCAAGCAGTCCATCTGCCTTTATCATCTGTTCAAATTCTTCCTCTGAGATAAAAAAATACTCTCTGCCATGCTCCTCACCCGGCCTTGGACCTCTGGTCGTGGCTGATACGCTCAGTGCATAATCATCACCATGCTTTGCCATAAGCTCCTTCATGATAGTACCCTTTCCAGAACCCGAAAAGCCTGAAAAAACAACTAATTTTCCTGTGTTACTCATCACTATCTCCTAAAATTACTCAATATTTTGAATCTGTTCCCTGACCTTTTCTATATCAGTTTTAAGACTGATGCCTGTGTCAGAAATCTTAAGATCATTGGACTTTGAAAGGATGGTATTCGCCTCACGGTTCATCTCCTGTGCGAGGAAATCAAGCTTTCTTCCCACACTGCCACCGGCATTTAGCGAATCCTTCATGGAAAGGATATGGCTTTTGAGCCTGACTGTCTCCTCATCCACACAGATCTTGTCCGCAAAAATAGTGACCTCCTGGGCTATTCTTGAATCATCAAGCTGATTGTCTGCAAGCAGTTCTCTTAGCTTTTCCTCAAGACGCGCACGATATTCTACAATGATCTGTGGCGAACGCTCCTCAATGAAATCAACATATGATACCATATTATCGAGCTTTTCGCAAAGGTCTTTTTTAAGATTTTCTCCCTCGCGCACGCGACTTTCAACAAATGGCTCAAATGCACCGCGAAGAGCCTTCTCAAGACTGCTCCACAGCTCATCCTCATCTACAGGCTGCTCCTCCATCGCAAATACCTCAGGATATCTCGACAGCGTGCTCACTCTTATATCATTCTCCAGTCCGAATTCCTCCGCCATCTGATTCAGATACTTAAGATATTCTCCCGCGAGAGCCTTATTATACTGCAATGAGAGATTATTTTCTGTAAAATCCTCATATGTGATATAAATATCGACCTTGCCTCGCTCTATGTACTCCTTAAGCAGAGTCCTTATTGCACTCTCGAAGAAATTGAGCTTTTTAGGCATCTTGATATTGACATCCAGATATCTGTGATTTACAGATTTTACCTCAACTGTAATCTTACGGCTTGCATCTGCGTACTCGTATCTGCCAAAGCCGGTCATACTTTTAATCATAATTTTTCCTTTCGCATATGCATAGATGAGTTTATTATATAACTCCTTGAGATTTTCGTCAAATATATTATAATATAAATATTCATGATTATAAATATTCAGCAGCTTAGAATATTTACAGGAAATAAGGAGGAACATCATGGCTTTAGATGGAATAGTCATTTCAAATATAGTTGCAGAGCTAAACAGCACGATACTAAACTCAAAAATCAGTAAAATCGCAGAACCTGAGGCAGATGAGCTGCTTCTTACCCTAAAGGGGCCAAACGGCTCTTTCAGGCTTTCGATGTCTGCAAGTGCATCGCTTCCATTCATCTACCTGACATCCACAAATAAGGTAAGCCCTCTCACTGCCCCTACATTTTGCATGGTTTTAAGAAAGCATATAGCAAACGGACGCATCACAAAGATTTACCAGCCGGGCATGGAGCGTATCATAAACTTTGAAATCGAGCACTTAAACGAGATGGGCGATCTATGTCACAAGGTGCTTATTATCGAGCTGATGGGCAAATATTCAAACATCATCTTTACCGACTCCGATGGTACGATAATAGACAGTGCCAAGCGTATTCCCGCATCCGTAAGCTCTGTGCGTGAGGTGCTTCCGGGCAGAGCCTACACCATCCCCGCAACACAGGAGGATAAATATAATCCTCTGACTGTAGATTCGAAGCAGTTTGTGGATATTATATCAGTAAAGCCGCTTACTGTTTCAAAGGCTATCTACTCATCCTTTTCAGGCATCAGCCCCCTTGCGGCAAATGAGCTGGCTCACAGGGCAGGCCTTGACGCCGACGCACCGGTAGCTGCCTACTCACACGATGAGCTTTTGCACCTGGGAAGCAACTTCACATGGATGATGGAGGACATAAAAAATAATCGTTTTACGCCGAATATCGTGCGTGACGGCAATGAACCAAAGGAATTTTCTTCAATAGAGCTGACTCAGTATAGCGATTTAACGGTCACAAAATATGAATCCATATCAGAGGTTTTAGAGCTTTACTACTCTGAGAGAAACGCCTATACACGTATACGCCAGAAGTCAGCCGACCTGAGAAAACACGTAAATACCCTCTTGGAGCGAAACCAGAAGAAATATTCCCTGCAGATGAAGCAGCTTAAGGACTCCGAAAAACGCGAAAAGTACAAGGTATACGGCGAGCTTATCAACGCATTCGGCTACGGACTTACACCGGACGACAAGTTTCTTGAAGCTGCAAACTATTATGATGACAACAAAATCATCAGAATCCCTATCGACAACACAAAAACTCCTGCCGAGAACGCGCAGAAATACTTTGACAAATACGGAAAGATGAAACGTACTGCCGAGGCATTGAACGAGCTGATTCTTGAAACAAAAGGTCAGATAGACCATCTCGAATCAATTCAGAATTCACTGGATATTGCCTTAAGCGCAGACGACCTCGTCCAGATAAAGGATGAGCTGATAGAATACGGTTTTATCAAAAAAGGAAAGGGTTCAAAGAAACAGAAGGTAAAGAGCAAACCCTTCCACTATATCTCATCAGACGGCTTTGATATGTACGTTGGCAAAAACAACTACCAGAACGATGAGCTCACCTTCAAGCTGG
>ULMF01004705.1_pt1 | contig 24179 bp, 19 predicted proteins | sample 1951581 | NCBI WGS metagenome assembly ULMF01 (sample SAMEA4835543, study PRJEB28245) | human gut metagenome | biome: gut microbiome; material: fecal sample | place: Denmark | collected 2008
TCCTACCTCCATTTTTCAAAGCACAATATCTGTTAACATAACTTGTATTATACACACTATCTTGTTCTAATGCAATAATTTATCAGAAACAAATGCAAAATATTGTTCCAACAAATGAACATCCGGCTGGCACTGATATAACATCCTGGCACCGACAACATCCTCAATTTCATTTAAAAGCCAGTGATTCTTTTCATCTAAAATAAAATCAATACCAACCATACCAAAATCAAACACCTGAACAACCTGATTTACATAATCAAGAATTTCTTTATCGCATTGGTATGACGTAACACTTCCACCCAAAGAAAAATTTGCCCGGAAGCTGTTGTTTGCCTGACGTTTTATGGCACCCACAATTTTCTTGCCAATGATGTACACACGTAAGTCCACGCCGGGACCTTTGACAAATGGCTGTAAGATAAAATCCGAACCGGCGATTCCTGTTTGAATCAAATCAAAGGATTCGTTTGTCAAAAAAACCTGTTTTCCACCGTGTCCATCCACCGCTTTTATTACATAATCCGGATACTCCTTTAATAATTTTTCGGATAACTCAATATTTTGAAACGTCTTTGTTTTTACCAGCGGAATTTCGCAGTTTTTCAAAATATAATCATAGGTTTTTCCTTTATGATTGCAGATTTCTGACACAAAAGAAGAATTAAAGCAGGGAATCCCCCTCGCCTCAATTTGCTTTGTCAAAGCAGGACAGATTGTGCGAACCATACAAAAATCAACCGATTCCCGATTTATCTCCAAATATTCCATCACATCTTCGTCATATAAAAAATGAATCGGCATATTTAGTTTTTTACCCACTTCCTCATGCATTTTTATGTAGGAAGCATTTCTTTTTGCGCCCTCTTTATCATAGACTAGTAAACCATTCCATCGTTTTGTCATTTTCTAACATCCTTTATGATCCATTCCACGATTTTATCCGCAACCGCCACACCGGTGCAGGTTTGTATATTTTTAAAATGTGCATTCGAATTTACTTCACAAACAATCGGACCGTCTTTGCCAAACAAAAGGTCAACTCCTGCAAAAGAAGTTCCTACCGCATGAGATGCTTTAACCGCAAGTTCACATTCTTCCTTTGACGGTGTGTAATCTTTCATCTTACCTCCGGCGGTTATGTTGGCACGAAAATCATTTTCCGAATACCGGTACATGGACGCTGCTACTTCATCACCAACAACTTGAAGTCTGACATCTCTTCCGATACTGTTTTCTATCATTTCCTGAAACAAAAATTCTACCGAATCCGACTGTTTCATCACCGCTAAAAGTTCTTCTCTATTTTTCACCAAGTACACCTGCTCACCAAAGGAGCCAAATGCCTCTTTTGCCACAAACGGATATGTGAGTTTTTCTTCTGCCACACCAAGAAAATCATACTGATTAAATCCAATGGTCGAATATGTCATCGGTGCAAATATCGTCTGTGGAATCGGCAGTTTTTTCTCCTGTAATGCCAAATAAGTTAACCGCTTATCATCGCAGATTCTAATTGCCTCACTGCTATTATAGACCGGAATTTTCTGATTTTCTAAAAATTTTGCAAGTAAAATATCTTTATCCCAAAACAAAACAAAATCCGGTTTTTCTTTTATCTTTTCCTGCACATCTACAAGAATTTCACAGTTTGTATAAACGGTTAGTGACACACCGCACCGTTTCGCCGCAAGCAAAAACAAATCTGTCAGTTCAGAAAACTTTTTGGTGTGTAAAAATCCATTGACAATCAGCCAGCCATTCATCAGCTATTCTCCTCAAGATAATTTTCAAATTGTTCAATCGACATCAAAATCTGTCTCGGTTTGGTACCTTCTTCCGGTCCGACAACACCCGCATCCGAAAGCTGGTCCATAATTCGTGCCGCACGGTTAAATCCAATTCGGAACATGCGCTGCAAAAGACCAATGGATGCCTTATCTTTTTCAATGATAAATCTGGCGGCCTCGACAAATAATTCGTCTTGTTCCGATGCACCACCATGGGCAGTATTAGAATCGTTCTTTGCTCCCGGTACCGGTGCCGTGTCGATATGCTTTGTTACTTCTTCATTATAGGATGGACCGTTACTCTGCTCTTTTAAGAAGCTGACAACGGAATCTCTTTCTTCATCGGAAACAAATGCTCCCTGTACACGAATTGGTTTTGGCAGATTTTGCGGTGCAAACAGCATATCACCATTTCCTAACAGTTTTTCTGCGCCTGCCGAATCAATAATAGTTCGTGAATCCACGGCAGAAGAAACCGACAAAGCGATTCGTGATGGTATATTCGCCTTAATTAACCCGGTAATAACATTAACCGATGGACGCTGTGTTGCTAAAACCAAATGAATTCCTGCTGCACGGGCAAGCTGCGCCAACCGACACACGGAATCCTCTACTTCTCCCGGTGCAACCATCATCAAATCCGCGAACTCGTCCACAATAATAACAATCTGTGGCATCTTCTGATAATCCGGGTCATCTTTGTTTGTCAGTTTGTCCATTTTCGCATTATAGGATTTGATATCACGAACACCTGCATCGGCAAATTTCTGATATCTTCCGGTCATCTCTGCCACCGCCCAGCCAAGTGCTGCCGATGCCTTCTTCGGATCTTTCACAACCGGAATCATCAAATGTGGAATATCTTCGTATGCAGTCAGTTCCACCATCTTCGGGTCAACCATAATCATTTTCACTTCATTTGGGTCAGCTTTATAAATAATACTCATAATCAGCGTATTAATCAAAACCGATTTACCGGAACCAGTCGCACCGGCAATCAATAAATGCGGCATTTTTGCAATATCCGTAACAATTGTTTTTCCGCTGATATCTTTACCAACGGCAAATGTGACTTTGGATTTCGCCTTCGTAAACTCACTGCTCTCTAATAACTCACGCAACGTAATCATTTCCCTCGCCGGATTCGGCACCTCGATACCAACTGCCGCTTTTCCGGGAATCGGTGCTTCAATACGAATATCCGATGCCGCCAGACTCAGTTTAATATCATCACTCAATCCGGTAATACGGCTGACTTTAACCCCCTGTTCCGGAATCAGTTCATAACGAGTTACACTTGGTCCAAGGCTGATGTCTCCCATCTTGACACGCACGCCAAAACTATCTAACGTTGACTGCAATTTAGCCGCCGTCGCACGAAGTTCGGAATTGTCCATACGTTTTCCATTGCTCTTTGGTTTGTTCAACAAATCAAGCGAAGGAAAACGATACGGAATCTGTTCCGTCGCAGCCTTTGATAAATCCTTATGTACCGCATCCATTTCTTTTTTATCTTCGTTGGTTATCTTAACCGGTTCTTTCTTTTGTTTCACCGGCTCATCCACCGTATCTGTTTTTATAAGTGTTTTTGGTTCGCTCTGTGTTTTCTTTGATGCACCAAATTTTTCTTCTAATTCTTTTTCGTAAACACTTGATTCTCTAACCGGCTCTTCTCCGCCACGGATAATATTGATTTCCGACAAATCCTGTACTTCCGGTACCACTTCTTCCATCTGTGCTTCCGGTTTAATTTCTTTTTGAGGAAGTTTATTCTTATCTTCCGGAGTATCTGCCTCTGCTTTCTTTGTCCGTTTCTTTCTCGGCTCTTTCTTTGGCTTTGCTTTTGACGTTTCTTCTTTATCAAATGTATAGGTGCTCATCTGTCTTCCACGAGAATACACCGGTTCCGGTTCCTCATAATAATAATCTTCATCCGTCTCACGCTCTTTATACATCTGCTGAATGGAAGAAAAAATGAGTTTCTTGCTTAACAGCATAAAGAACAGTAAAAACAGCGCCAGTATCACAATAAAAGAACCTGCTCTTCCGAGCACACGTGCCAGTTCAAAAGATAAAATTCCACCGAAGAAACCACCACCACCGTGATTTTCAGCACAAACAGTATAGACTTCCCATACATTTTGCACAGGGTCATTTACCACCCACTGAAATAATCCGCACACACTCCAGTAAATGCCGGCACTATACCAGACCTTGTGGCGCAGTCTTTGATTCTTCGCATTTGCCAGATACAAACCTGCAGTCACAACCAGATAAACCGGGAAAACATACGCCAGTGCTCCCAGCAGTCCAAACAGCAAGGCACTTAACCCTTTGCCAAACACGCCGCACATTTGGAACAAACTAAGCAGTGACAAAATGGCAAACACAAAAAGAGCAAGAAACACAATCTCTCTTGCCAATGGGCTTGCCTGCTTTGTCTTTTTCGGTGTATTCTTTCTCGAAGAAGCCGTCCGTTTCGTATTTGATTTCGATGCCGGACGTCCACGCTTCTTCGTATTATTTGTTGTTTTCTTTGTAGCCATAAAATCCTCCCTAGACACAACTAACATGTACGATATCTGCTAATTGATTCGCAGCGTACTGAAATTATATTATACACTGAATCGCTTTTTCCCGCAAGTGTTTTATCGAACGCAAGTTCTTGCATTTGTTCTGTATCATCATCGCTAATTTTTTGTTGACATTTATTAATTCACTTGTTATAATCGAATTTAAGAAATGGGTTTTTTGTCTGGTAGACTTTTAGTCGAAAGAGTTGCTCGTTTCTTTTTTTATGTCTATTATATCATACAAGTACATTTTTTCATCGCTTGCACACCTTATTAACATTGATGCATGAAAAACATTATATCTTTCAATCTCACCATCATCTCCGTATACCGGCAACGCAAATCTAGAATCATAACGATACCATCCGAATTTCGCATTTCTTTTATGTTTGGCTGCATTGTTTGCTCTAAAATGTTTTCCTTTTGCTATACGAATTAACTCTGGAATTCCTTGTGACGCATTTGCCTTCGCCTTTGCATTTGTCCCATGTAAGTGTTCCGTATATTTGGAACCTGTATATTCATCTGGCAAGTCGGAACCTATATACACAACATCACTCGTCTCTGCAATTATGTACTCATCACCAACAAATTCTTCAATATACGCCTTTACTTCATCCCAATTTATAGACCGTTTTCCCTTAAAACGGATATCATTAATCATAACAATACTATTATTATCTGCATCTTTGATTACAGACACGTTTCTCGTACTTTGAGTGTTATCCATATTCAATTCCCCCTCTATATAGTTCTAATCAATAAAAATTAATTGATACGAGTACAACACCATATATTACACGTGTCAATTATAACTTTATTTGTATAACAAAGTATAATTTTTTTTCAATATTTTTAATAGCTCATCAACCCCCGCAGCTTCTGATAAGCCTTATCAATTCCTCCAACCTCATTAACAAGTCCAGCCGTCACCGCATCCTCTCCAACCAAAACAGTACCTAAGTCTTTGGACAACATACTCGTATTCATCATTAATTTTTCTAAATTTTCTTTGGAAATGCGGCTATGCTCTGCCACGAAACAAATAATTCGATCCTGAATCTGTTGAAACTGCCGATATGTCTGCGGCGTTCCCAGTACCATGCCATTCATCCGAACCGGGTGGATAATCATCGTCGCCGACGGAACAATAAAAGAATAATCTGCCGCTACGGTAAGTGGAACAGCTATCGAATGACTGTCTCCAATGACTAAAGAAACTGTCGGCATACTTAAGGAGTGAACCATTTCCGCCAATGCAAGTCCGCATGAAACATCACCACCGACGGTATTCATAAGAAATAAAATCCCCTTTACCTTTTCGTCCTGCTCTGCTCTTGCTAAAATCGGCAGAATGTGCTCATATTTGGTTGTTTTGGCATTTTGTGATAAGCAGTCATGTCCCTCAATCTCCCCAATAATAGATAACGTCAAGATTCCTTCATTCATTACCATGCCATATTCTTTTACTGCATCCTGTTCCATCTGTTTCGCCCTCATCTTTCCTGTCATTTTTATGACTTCCATTTGATACGAAACAGTATTTCCTAAATCATAAAATTTTATCCCTGATAAATTTCCGGTCGTCTATTTTATACCATGATAGCATTCATCAAATGCAGGCCTCATAACTTCTATTTGACCGCGTGAAATATCATTTTTTCCTCCTTGATGCACGCTTTCCAGTCAATAAATTAAGGTCCTGCATTTGTCTTCCCAGCTCATCATCCTTGGCTATAAGAAGTAAATCTGTATCCATTCCCCCTAATGCATGTAAAACAGCAGCATAAATGCCAATTGCTACGGCAGGACTTCCTGACTCAACCTTCCATAACGATGTTCTGCTAATTCCAGCTCGTTCTGCCACTAATTCAGCAGACAAATCCCGTCTTAATCTTGCTAACTTTATTTGTTCTCCCATTGTCTCCAAAATATTTTCTGTTGCTGGCAATATATTATAAACTGCTTTTCTCATTTATATACACCTCACCTCTTTATTTTTATGTTCATTATTATAAACACAAGCCGATATAATGTCAATAATAAAGAACGAACAGACAGATTATTTCTGATTTGTAGTTAGATTTCTATATGCTTTTATCCCTGATAAATTTCCGGTCGTCTGTCACTTCTTGAAAAAATCGTTTTTTGAAATACCTCTTTTGAAAAATCAAGCGTTACATAGTCATTCCATTTTTTAGAGTCCGGCGAAATCATGCTTCCATCCGGTGCATAGGCAGCCGAACTTTTTGTATATTGGATTCCATCTCCCTCTCCCGTTCGATTTACGCCTACCACATACGAGGACATTTCAATCGCTCTCGCCGTAAGCAGAGAATACCACTGCCTGATGCGGCTCTCCGGCCAGTTTGCAATCAAAAAGATAACATTTGTATCAAGCGGCATCTGCTGAAACATTTCAGGAAAACGCAAATCGTAGCAGACTGCCATACCAAGGTGCATTTCATCCATGGAAATATGACAGATTTCACTGCCTCCTCGATACGCCTTTGTCTCACCACCATGCGTAAATGGATGGATTTTCTCATAGTCGGCAAGTACACTTCCGTTTTCATCAACAAAACAAAAATGATTTCGCCCAAACTCATCCGGCATGGTAATATAACCAAAACCAATCATTATAGAATATTTTGCAGCAAGAGCCGAAAAATATGCAATTGTCTCCTCATGATAATCTGCCATCTCCTTAACCCGGAGGGAAAATCCGGTCAATGTCATCTCCGGAAACAAAATGATGTCAGCGTGTTCACCCGCTGCCTCCTGTATCATTTCCTCACACTGAAACTTATTTGCTTCTTTATCTTCCCAGACAATGTCCATGTTTGTAAGCGCAATTTTTTTAGACATAAAAAGCCCCCTTTGTCTTCTTCCCCAAGTATAACATAGGTTTGGGGAAGGGGCAAAGAGGGGACTTTTGTTTTTACCTTACTACTAGCTTTTAAACATATATTCTACAAAACATATCTCCTGCAAACTAATACGATTTGTATATAAAGTAGCGTAATTAGAAATATTCTTTAAAACATTAGCTATTAATGTATTATTCATCACAATGTCCTCCTTTATTACAAAATTCCTGAACAACGCATTTTGTATTACAATTTTGTCCTTTTTTTGTACAAACTTCCCCATATTCTTTCGCACAATAAGCCCAAAGAATATAATCAACTTCTGCAACTGGTTTTGATAAAGCACACGCAATCTTAGTCACAATGTCAATCGCTTCATATGGAGGAACCATATCCTCCTCTGAAAAACAAAGGCACTCTTTTCCTAATATTCTGCGCAAATGTCTATCCGGTTTTGGTAAATCAAATCCAACATTTCGCAAATATTCACAAACCAAAGCTACATTCATTTGTTTTAACTTAAATGGACTTTCAACTGTAGAAAGAACACTAATAAGTGCTTTCATAGAAGAATCAATTTCTATCATGCTCTCATAGAACTCATCAATTGATCCATTTACCTTTTCCCGCTTTTTCAACATATTAATGTTATCAAATAGGACTTTCATTTGTGCAGATGTGGATTGTGTAGCACACTTGATTCCTTTAATTTTTTCATGTAATTGTTCGCATGAAACTTTCTGTAACTGCTTGCAATCATACTGACAAAAAATTTCATCCACTACGGGAATGTTTCCCATGCTATCCGTTTCAGCAGCAACTCTGCTCCAAGCATTTCCTGAACTTAACATAGCATAAACCATTGCTCGAATATGATCTTGCGTTGAAAAACATTCACCATTCACACGTCTTTGTATCTGAATTGCAACAAAACTATTTTCCCATGTCTTATTGCTGTCACGATGATATAATGTATCTTTCAAATACTTTTCGATAATTGGTATAACTTCATATCTCATACACTTCTCTCCCTTTGTAAATGCTAAAAAATAAAATACTCCATAATTGCCTTCGTTTCCTCTGTATCACCGATTAAATTTGAAATGATACACTAACACATATACATGACGTCGTAACAGTCAAAAATTGAAAGTTCGGAAACAAAAAGCCCCCTTTGTCTTCTTCCCCAAGTATAACATAGGTTGGGGAAAGGGGCAAAGGGGGGCTAATATTAAATATCTTTTACAATTTCATCAAAACGAGCAGCTTTCTTTTCTTTTGAAACACGTCCTGCCGGATGATATACCCAGGTTAATTTCGGTTCATCCGCTTTATCTGTATATTTTTCTAACAGTAAATCCCAATTTTCTTTGTTATTCAAAAAATTATAAACTTCTGTTCCAACTGCTACAATTGTATGTGGCTGAAATAATGCAATTTCCTCCAAGAATATTTTCTTATATACATCGTCTACTACATTCTTGCAACCACTCCGATTTAATTCTGCAAATGGTACATACTTTTCTTCATTTGCTGATGTAATCTCATATCGGAACAAATTTGTCGTGTACACATTTTTTAATTGATGCTTGTTCATAAAAGATACAATCATCTGTCCATAATCTTTTTGTCCTGTCAAGCGTTCTACATTTTTACAATCATCCTGTAAATCAAGGGAACGCCACAAATGAGTACAGAGATACTCCCCTACTGGTTCATTATGCTTAAGTAGTTCTTCAATGTTTTGATTAAGAACATCATAGCCAAAACAGTCCTCTAATTTATTACTTGGCGAATCAAATACAAGCATAACCCTTTTATCCTCATCAAAAGGCCCGTAGTCTATCATGTCATCTCTGTGATTCTCATAAATGTCATCCTTTCTGTATAAGTACTCATTTTTTTACTTTAATCTTTTTTACATTACTCCACTTACCATACACCTTTTTCTTGCTACTTTTATAGGCACGTACACGAACATAATAAGTTTTCTTTTTTTTCAATTTTTTTATCGTATACCTAAGTTTTGTTGTTGTCTTAGTTTTTTTTGACTTAAATTTTTTGTTAGTCGCATATTGAATCTGATATCCTTTAGCACCTGATATCTTTTTCCACTTTAATGAAATTTTTTTACTCTTTTGATTCTTGGCAACTATCAATTTAACTTTTGCTGGTTTTGTAATACGTTTTGCGCTAGCCGCTCCACTATGTGTTGATGCAGTTGGCTTTGCTGTTACCGAAGATGATGGCATTGAAATAGTATCATCATCCTCTTCTGTATTTTCACCAGATGTAACTATACCTGTTTTTTTCCAAGCAGAAGAATTAAGCTTTAAATGTAAAACCGGTCTTATTCCCGAATTATAATCTACATAATAACCACCATATAATATATATCCATCATCTGCTACATTAAGAGCATGAATGTTATATCCTCCTGGAGAACGAAGCCACCAATTAGTTACATCACCAGTCATTTCACATGTTTTTACGTATGCTGTTTTTTTTACTATCCTTGTTAAACTCTCTTTTCCCCAAAAACCATATGTACCATTTTCCGCTTCATCTAGCGATAGCAAATATAAAGAATCAGTTGTATCATTTCCACCTTTTGGGTTGCCATTACCATCATTTTTGTAATAAATATTATCTTTATTTATTACCGATGTGCTTTGAATTGCACTGCGCTCTTCTGATGTAAAAGCATTATTCAGAAAAGTGCTGTTTAACCATGCACGGAGTGTACAATTTTCCCATGTAACTGCATCTTGTTTCTTATTATATTTTTGATAATCTAAACACTTCTCGGCAAGTATAAAAGCATCATTTCCATTCACCGATAAAACACACCATTTTATCGGTTCGAACTTAAAATATTCGTTATGAGGAATTTTTATATATTCTCCATCATCCGGAGTCCCACTTTTTAAAACAGATTCTTTCCATTCCTTATAAACCATCCTTGTCCCATCGCTATCAGTATATATTTCCCCACTTACCGGATTAGCAGGTGCACGTTTTGGTATATACTTCCTCTGCGGATAAGAACCAAATGAAATAACATCCCATGTAGAAATAAATTTTTCTTTTGCGGTTACATTTTCATCTAGCTTCCAAAGAGATGTATCTAGATTAATATGTAATACCGGACGAACCCCGACATTACCGGCATCGTTGCCACATGAAGCATTGTCGTCAATTTCACCATTTTGTTCGACGGTGTATACACATGAAGGATTGCTCATACTAGAATTTCTCAACCACCATTCATAATAATTACCTCCATTACCATATGACGTTATTTCTGCTTCTCTTGCCTGATTTGTTACATTATATCCTTCACTAAATCCGTATTTAACATTTTGAGATTCAGCAAGTGATAAAAGGTATATTTTATCGCTTGTATTTATTATATCCTTTTTATCATTATCACTATTTGGTATGTCATTGTTCACAACAGTGGTTTCTTTTATTACCGCTTGCTCTTCAGAAGAAAATGCTCTATTAAAAAAATCATTGTTTAACCATGTACGCAATGAACAAGTTTCCCATGTTGCTGCGGTTTCTTCTTTGTTATAAGGTTGACTATCTAAACACTTTTCAGCAAGTAAAAAAGCATCATTTTCATCTACCGAAATCACCCGCCATTTAATCGGTTCTACTTTGAAATATTTACTGTTTTCATATACCATTTTCGTTCCATCACTATCGGCATAAGTCTTACCATCTATCGGATTGGTCGGCGATTGTTTTGGTTTATACAAACTTTGTGGATAATTTCCAAATGTAATTGTATTCCAGGTCTTAATAGTTGCCTTTGTTACCGGATTTGTTAATTTTTCATTATCTGCTATCTTTTCACTTCCACAAACAACTACATTTTCTTCAATATGCGGATCACCAATTCCATATTGCTTTTCCGCAGCTGAAATATTGGCATAATTACTATTAGTCAAAACAAAAACTGTCAATATAATAGCCGCTATAATTTTTCTTGATAATTTCATAACTATATCCTCCATTGTATTTTTATCTATTTGCCCATTTTTAATTTTTTTACAACACTCCATTTTCCATATACTTTCTCCTTTCCGTTTAATTTGAATGCTCGTAAACGAATATAATATGTTTTTTTCTTTTTCAATTTATTTATAATATACGACGTCTTTGCTGTTGTTTTTACTTTCTTGAATTTAAACTTTTTGCTAGTCGCATACTGAATCTGATAACCTTTTACATTAACTACTTTTTTCCATTTCAAAATTATTTTTTTCTTTTTCACCTTAACTGTTTTAAAAACAACCTTTGTCGGTCTAATCATAATATTTTTATTTTCTTTCATCTGTCCTTTATAATCCGCTGATTTGGAAGGCTTCGACGAATTAATATTAACGGATGATATTGACGGCTTTACAGTTGGCGCTGGCGTTTGTGTAACGATTTCCTCCTGCTCATCAGTCTCCGTATCCTCTGAATTCACACTGCCATTCATTTTCCAAAGGCCCGAAGAAAGTTTCAGACATAAAACAGGACGAATTACATTTTCGGAACCATCACGACCACTTCCAGTTCCAAAAGATGCAACATAGGCAAATCCTGATCGTAATAAACCTGGTGTCCGAAGCATCCAATAACCATTTCCCTTATGGTTTATATTGCCAGATGAAAATGCTCCACATCCCTTAACATATGCAGTATTTTTTGCCTCCCTAGTTCGACTGCTTAAAATAAATTCGTCATCAAAACCATAATTTGTATTTCTTACTTCATTAATTGATAACAAATATATTTTATCCGTTGTATCATTATCGTCCTTTTCTCCTCCCAATACATAAGGATTTGCTTCATTTGTAATTACTGTATCTTTAATTGCATTTTCCTCGTCATCTGTAAATGCCTTTTTTAAAAACTCAGTATTTAGCCAACTACGTAAGGAACTCGTTTCCCATGATATTTCTTTCTGACTTTCATTTATAGGCAAATATTCTAAATTTTTTTCAGCCAGTAAAAATGCATCGTCACCATTCACATTTAAAACGCGCCATTTAATTGGTTCATATTTATAATATTTTCCATTTTTATATACCATTTTTATTCCATTACTATCAATATAAGTTTCGCCTTCTGTTGGATTTAATGGTAATTTATTGGGACTATATTCACTTTGAGGATATGTTCCAAATATTAACGAATCCCATGTTGTTGTAGTATTATCACCTGACAAAACCTGTTTATCTTTATTCCACAGTAACGACGATAGTTTTAAATGCAATGCAGGACGAACCCCCGCATTGTTAGAAACATGTTTATCCGCTAAATTATTTCCGCCTTCTTCCGTACTACCATTACCGCTACCATTGATAATTGATACAAATTTACTTGAAAAAGACGGCGAACGCAACCACCACGAAGTATCTTCATTACTTGTATTTTCAAAATATTTGTTAACATATTCTGTGTTCACCGTTCTTCTTGTTGAACTTATTGTTCGATATTCATTATTGAATCCATATGACACATTTTTAGTTTCTTCTATTGACAACAAATATATCTTATCCGTTGTATTATTTCCAGCTGCTGTATTATAATAAGGATTATCATCATTAATAACTAAAGTATTTTTAATAGCTTGTTGTTCATCATCATTAAATGCTTGATAATAAAAATCACTATTTAACCATGTACGTAATGTACTAGTTTCCCATGTTACATTCTCAGTACTACTATTATTATACGGCTGAAAATCAAGATTTTTTTCCGAAATCAAGAAAACGTCGTCTCCTTCTACTGACAAAACACGCCATTTAATTGGCTGAACTTTGTAATATGTCCCATTATTATAATATACACCTTTTCGATATACCATTTTTGTCCCATCACTATCCATATAACTTTCCCCATCTTCAGGACTTTTTGGTTCTTTTATAGGTGTATATTCACTCTGTGGATATGAGCCAAATTTAATGGTATCCCATACAGACACAGTTTGTTTTACTATCGGATTATTTGGTTTATTATTGTTTGTTTTATTATTTCCACATACAATCACATTTTCTTCAATCTTCGGATTATTAATTCCATAGTTTTTTGTCTCAGCCATCACTTTGCCACTTTCTTTCATTGGAATAACGACATCTAACAACAATAATGCAACTGTCAGTATGCTAATACTCGTTTTTTTCATAATGTTTCCCTCCTTATAATGGCAGATTAGATTATTTATTTACCGCAAATGTAATATCTGTCACTACTAAATGCATATTTTCTGGCAAGGACTGTAACTGAAGGTTAAATCCTGCTACTGTTGCAAGCTCTGTAGGATTTGTCTTGGCAATTGTCAATGTACATGTCTGTCCTGTAAACGGAGAATACAACCATGCTGTATTTGCTTCTGTATCATCTTCACCTGTCCAGTTTGTATCAATACCATTGTCGAATCCATTCAATTTAGTAGCTGGTACATATGCAATTTTACCATATGTTGGAGTACCTTCTGCACCTGCATAATCTGTAACTTTGTTACCCTCTGCATCCTGTACTTCCCATGTTACTTTTATTTCATCATAATACGCAAGTTCCAATCTTTTTTTCCTTAGATATTGTTCAAACGAAACATAAATCAAAGATTTCCCTGATGCAAATTCAATGCCAACGTCCGTTTTTGTAGCTGCTACAATGCTACCCTCACCAGGATTTGTTTTAGCTACGATGTCATCATCCAAAAGATTAATTTTATCGGTTGTAACACCGACATTAATTGTTGTCGAAGCAATAATACCACTACCATCCGTTGCAGATGCAATTATTTCAACTTCTCCTTCAGCCCCTTTTTTAACTTCTACATTACCATATGAATCAACTGTAGCAATTTTTTCGTTGCTCGTGGACCATTTAACAACATTACGGGTTGCATTTGCAGGCATAACTTCTGCCGATACAGTTGTTGTTCCGCCAGGAGTAACTTGTTTGTCCTTAGCCAATACATTAATTCCAGATACTTTTACCGCATAATTAACCTTCACAAAATCAATACTATGAATTGTCACATTACAATTTGGGGCTTGTGAACCAACTTCAACCACTGATAATGTTTCTGGATTTGCTCCATGTTTTTTTAATTCATTTATAGGTATAAAAACTGTACGTGTCCTATATTGCTCACTAACCTTTCTGGCTAAATCAGTATAAGAATCATCTTTCCAAATTGACTCAGTCACATCATGAATCAAATTCCGTTCATCTGATTCGTATGTTACCTCATATTTATCCTGGTTATAGGCTTTAAAGTTTAATTCGTCACTGGATGTTACAGTCATACGAATATAATCATATTCTGACATATCTTTTGTCCCTCTAATATAATCAGAATCATCCTCCGAAGCTGAATTAACATAAAATCTCAATGTTGCACCATAACCTTGAGATTTGAAAATGACCGAGTTATCATCCCAAAACTCTACTTCATCTGCACGACTGAAAGAATAATTTAGATTTGATTCTGATAGCAGAATCGAATAATTTTGGGACTCGTCAATTGTTAGCGGTCCATTAATGGTTGGAATCTTATTTCCTTTTATTATCTTATCTCCTACTCTTATTTTTACAGATGCTTTTACATCACTTCCATCTGTAGCAGTTGCAGTAATAGTTGTTTCCCCCCTAATTTTTTCCTTTGCAGTCACAACGCCTGTGAAATCAACCGTAGCAATTTCTTCGTTGCTGGACGACCACTTGACAATTGGACGTGTTACATCTGTTGGTGTAAATGAAGCCGATACGCTTGTAGTCTCTCCTGGGTCAAGTACACTCTTTTTGGCTGTTACTTTTATCTCCGTCGCCATTTCATCATAATTAGCCTTTACAAAATCAACCGCATGTATAGTTACATTAACTCCGTGTGCCAAAGGGCATATAGCAATTGCCGTCAAGTTTTCAGGGTTTACTCCTCGCTGTATCAATTGGGCAATTGGAATAAACACAGTACGCGTTATATATTGAGGCTTAACTGTGTGCCCTGTATAATATTTAAACTCATCAGACCAGATATCGGCATCTGATTCTTCAAGGTTTTCAATCCACTGACTCTCCTTTGTTTCACTTGTTGGATTACCAGGGAAATAAGCAGTTCGTAATTGTTCATTTCCATTATATGTTCTAAAGTTCAATTCATTTTCTGATGTTATTTTCAACCGAATATAATCATATTCTGACACATCTTTTGTTCCATCATCATAACCATAATAGCCATTCCCCTTAGTTTCAGAAATATCAATAATCTGATCTGCACTTGTTACCGGATTAATATAAAATGATACCCCTGACTTGTAATTTTCCGATGAACGAAAACTTACTGACCCATCTTCATTAAACTTAGTCGAGTCTGTAAATTTCTCACCATAATCACTTTTGGATACAGATGACAATGATGTTTCATTTAATTCAGTTAAAGCTACCGGAAATGTTTTGGATTCATCAATTGTTATGATTTTATTTCCTGTCACAATTTTATTCACCGGAGTTGGGATAGGTGTTTCTATCGGCTCTATCGTTGGTTTTATAATTGGCTCCGTCGTTGAACTTGCTGTCGGTTCAGCAACCGGTGTCGTACTCGGCGTATTTGTTGGAAATAATGTTTGACTACCGGTTGGTTTAGGTGACGCAGTTGTTTTTGGTGATACTGTCGGTTTATTTGTCAATAATATAGCTGGTGATGTTGTCGCAGTCGCATTAGGTGTTATCGTCGTAATTTTCTTTGATGTTGGCGTCTCATTTTTTTTAGGGGAACATTCCAAAATTGTAACCCCGCATGTATACTTTTTCTTTTTAATTCGGGCCTGCACTTTAGCTTTCCCTGCTTTCTTTCCCTTAACAATAACACTGCTTTTTTTCTTTTTGATAAGTGACACATTTTTCTTTCCAGAAACAATTGCCCACTTTGCTTTTCTTTTGCTATTACACAATTTTAGTTTAGCTGTCTTTCCTACATTAACCGTTATTCTTTTTTTGTTTAATTTAATTTTCTTTTTTGCAGCAAATGTAATCTTGGGTGAAATTGAAAAAAACATTACTACTGCAAGAAATGCTGCCATATATTTTTTCCCTTGTTTCATTATATATATCCTCCAACGTTTATTAATTGATTTTAATTAACTATCTTTGCAATATTCTCAAAACTAACTATCATGATGAAATGGTCAATTTGGTTACTCTACCGTTTTTATCAACTGTAATAATCAAACCTAAGCCATTATAATATCTAGCTAATTTTAAGAAAGCACTCCGTGTCAATTTTTGAGGACGTCCTTCACCTCCAGCAGAAAACATTTTACATCTTGATTTTAAATAAAAAATTCTTTTTTTGTATTTCAATTTTGTGGTTTTCCCTTCATTAAACTTGTTTTGTGACTTAGCATACGCAAAGTTACCATATACAATTAATTTATTTCCTTTCATTGAAAACCGTTTTATATTCTGATCCGAGTATATATCCTTCTTTTTGCCTGTTAATGTACTATAGTACACACCTTTCTTTGACTTTGCCATTGCCGTTTTGGAATATAACATTCCAGATACAAATGTAATTGCAATTAATAATACTAGTAAATTTCTTTTCATGTACTTCATAAAAAACCTCCTCCAAATATGTTTTTGTAATGATTATAACTACTTACTCCTATCATACCACCCACTTGTCCATTCCTCTTTCTTTTTTTTACGCACAAAAAAGACGGCTCACCGCCGTCTTTCCTATCTCACATCTATTCCAAAACATCCGTCAACGTATACACATCAACACTTCCAAAGCACTGTAACAGCAAAAAATCTAATGGATATTTATCATCCATCGGACGCATACCGCATAAATTCAGTATGCTGTCTGCCATCGCTACAAATTCCTTTTTCACGACTTCCGGCGACTCTTCTCCTGACTGTTTCAAAACCACATAATGAATCAGGACAAGCAAATCTGCACGGCGTATGTTGTGCGTGCGCTGGCGCTGCTTACGAATTTCTTTCTCCAATTCCTGTAATTTTGTTTCGTCATCCGTCTTACCGGTTCGGCACTTGGTATACGCCTGCAAAAGCCGCATTTCCTTTTCTTTTTGCTTAGCAATTGAACTAATATCAGAAATATATTTCGCATCCACTGCACCAATTTCTTTTTGCAGCAAATTCCGCTTCATATCTCCAAACCGTGTATGCGGGAAATGAATACCATCATAAATTTCTACAATCAAATCCGAGACACGGCGAAGCGGACTATATGCCATCTTCGTCAAGAATTGAATTTCTTTCACTTTTTCTTTGGATAACGGGCTTTTTACCAACCGGGTCTGATTCTTTATAAAACGCCGTATTTCTTTTCCGTAGTCCTCTTCCTTAATGTCATTGCTTTTCAGCCACGAAAAAAATCCGGTATCTTCTAAGGCAGTAAACAAACATTGTTTGATATCTTTTCTAAAAAAAACCAATGCTTTCTCTAACAATGCCATATAATTTTGATAGGTTGTCATGCTGTAGCCTTTAAATAAGGCTTCGTTTTTTCGCATCCACACAAGAAATTCTTTCGTATCAAGATTTTTTACCGGCTCATAACGCCTTAAAATCTCGTCCGTGTGTGCCGTCTGCCGGATAGGCACATTCCAATCGCTGTATTGTTCAAAATAAGCAACCATCTCCTCATACTGCTCATAAGTCATATAATTTTCCAAACCGTACAAAGCAATCATCTCGTGATAATCATTCACTTGAAAATCATGTTCAGAAATGGCATACATAAAATATTCTCTTGTTTCTTCTACAGAAAACCGACAGACAAATGCCAAATGAATAATCTGTTCTCTTTTTGGCATCGACTGTCCATGAATACCAAACCATTTTTGAATGGTTGGACGTGAAGCGATTTTTGCCTTTGACACTTTATCATAAAAGTTATGATAAGCATTTTGCCTGACCTCATCCTCAATTACTGGACTGATTTTTTTTCTGTTGTTTTCCATTTTTCAATCATGAAACGGTCGCATTTCATAAAACACTTTTGCATCATTTCATGAAAAATACGTCTCTTTTCTTCCTCTTCCATTATATTCTCCTGTTATGACAGTGAATCTAAGTCACCATTAAATTTAACTTTTGATTTCTTTGGCACCGGTTTTGGCGTAACTGTCGGTCTTGGCGTAGCAACAATTTTTTTCTTCCCTTTGCTAATCGTAAGCCGCAGCGTTTTTTTCGATACATCGGAATACGTTTTCCCTGCCGGAATACTCTGTGCAATCACCGTACCTTTCGCCTTTTTGCTGTATTTTGTTTGGAAACGCACGGTCAAACCTTCGTCTTTTAATTTCTTCAGATTCTCTACTGCCGCCTTTTTTTCTAACCCAACATAATTTTCAATTGTAACCGTATATGGTGTTGCTGTTGGCGTTGGTACACTTGTTGCCGGCATTGTTGTTTGAGGGGCAGCCACCACCGGTCTTTTGTTTATTTCCGATTTATTTTGAAAGACAGAAATAACGACCACAAGCAGAACCGCAATCAAGCCAGCTATAAATATTTTTGAAGCAGTTCTTCCTTTTTTTCGCTCTTTTTTCTTATCATAAAAAGTGTCGATTTCACGCATAATATGAGCCGTATTAAAAGGATGATATGTTGTGTTTTGTTTATCAGCATCGGTTGAAAATTCTGATAAATCTTTTTTCTCATACAGCATTTCAAACAATTCATCCATTGTTTGGAACCGGTCTTTCGCATCAACGGAAAGCCCTCGCTCAATCACGTGAATTTCATGGTCACTCAAGCCTGTACCATAAAATTCATGCAGTGGTTTCATATGGTCCGCAATCATTCGTTCAACCGAATCATCCGGGTCAATTCCGGTAACCGCAAAATATATGGTCGCACACAGCGAATAAACATCGGTAAACGCTCCTTGTTTTCCTCGCTGTCTGCACTGCTCAATTGGTGCATAGCCACGCTTATAAACAAGCGTTAACTCCTTATTTCTCTGTTCTTCAAAATTTCTTGCCTCACCAAAATCAATAAGCTGAATACTTCCACCTTTTGTCACCATCAAATTATCCGGACTGATATCACGGTGAATAATTCCTTCTTTATGTATCACGCAGAGAGACTCTATCACAGGTTTTAATTTTGTAAGGATATCTTCTCCCTTCATCGTCCCATAATTTCTAACATATTTTTTCAGGCTCTCGCCCTCAACATATTCCATTACAATATATGAAATCGAATCAACAACAAAAAAGTCACGGGCAGAGGCAATTCCATCCAGTGCATAAAAACGAGCAGCCATCTTCACTTCCCGCTGTGCTACTTTCCGGTCTTTTTCACTGCTGTTTTCATACTCTTTAATCGCCACCGGAACATCAATTAAAGTGTCCATTGCCTTGTAGGTTGTTCCAAAGCCACCACTGCCAAGTGTACACTCAATCACATAACGATTATTTAGTTTTGTTCCTTTTGTTAATTCGTATCCCATGGTTTACTAAATCCTTTTTGTTTTACTCTTACTGTACACTCTTTTTTTGTTTTGCACCCGGTAGCTTCGAATCCGAAAGCTTATCTTTCCCTTTCCGGGTGTGTACTTAAAGTTTAATGCAGTATTCTTCTTAATCTTGTGTTTGGATAAAGGAATTTTCTTGTATTTCTTTTTTCCAAACCGAACCCACATTTGCAAATATGGGTCAGAACATGATTTTAACCGAATACTTATATAATGGATTCCATCCGTTGTTACTTTCCTTTTTAGATTGAATGCCGGTGCTTTTCGTCTCAACATCAGTTTCTTTACATCCGAAAAAACACCATACTGATAATTCTTCCCGTTTAAGTAATAAGCACGCACTTTATAATAATAGTTTTTTGCATACTTTACTTTTGAGTCTGCAAAATTGCATTTATTCTTGAAACCATCTGCTATCTTTTGGTAGCCCTTGTTCTTTTTTGTTGAACGGTAAATCTCATAACCATCAGCCTGCTTTTGGTTGTTCCAAGAAAGCTTAATCTGCTTTTTCTTTCCTGCTTTTAGCTTAAGATTTGTTACTTTTTGCGGGATTGATGGTGCATTTGTACTCCTTGTTTGCGGAGTTTTTGTTGATGTAGCTGCAGCAGGTGTCATACTCGGTGTTGGAGGAGCACTTGGATAAACCGCTCCCTCTTTTGCCACAAATTCAATTCCGGTAACCGTAAGAGAATCTAAATCTTCTGGCCATTTATTCCAACGATAGCTTAATGGTTGTATCGTAATTCCCACAATTGGAATCGCATGTTCGATTTCCTGCCCCCACCCTGTTGTATATATAAAAGAAAGTGGCATGACAACTTCCAACTCCTTTTTCTCACATGGTCTATATTGATACAATGGCTTATTTGCTTCTACACCTTTATAGTCAATTACTGCATCCGAATATCCGTTTAATTCGTCAAAATCAGTTTGTATAACAAATTTAATCGAATCCATTATGTCACTTTCATAATAATTTGCTTTATCATTATATTGAATTCGGTATCGAATTTTTACTTCCTTATAATTTTCTACCCGGTACCAATTCTCATTTAATTCGTCCTTTAAATCAAAATAAATCCAATTTTTATAAAAACTTGTTTGATAACGCGATAAATTAACTTGATAATTTTTTACTGCCCCCGTCTTATAAGACTTATCAATCCCCGTCGAACTTGTCGGATATGGCGTAGGCATAAAATCTACCGGAGTTGATGTTGGCTTTGGCGAGGGCGTTGATTCACCATAACGTACATTCTCATAAGGAATAAATGTTATAGACGTTATTTCCAATTCTTCAATCCCACGTGGCCAACGGCAATTTATATCTTTTGGATCTTTTGGATCATAATCATAATTGCTAATCTGAATTTCAAAAATCAATTTAGCACAATTTAACTTTTCGTCCGTTTCATGCCATGACACATATTGTTTGTTCTTGTTATTTGACGCGTTATTCCTCATAATTTTCAGATCATCTAGGTTATCAAATTCACCATAAATCGAACAATAAATGAGGTCACAATACCATTCTTCTTCACTCACATTTTCCTTAACTCTTGTTTTCTCATCCTTTAATTTTAATTGATAGGTAAATTCAACAGAAGAATAATATTTTGAAATTTCTCTATTAAGCATTGCTCTTGGCATTTCAACACTTATAGCACCACCGGTTACCACCGTGTTTTGTCCGGACAAATCAACAGAAAGCGGCTGTATTTCATCTCCATCTTTATAAGAAACATTATTTTCAACTGCTTTCATCTCTTTTATTTCTCTTTGATTATATGGGCACGCAATACCAATAAACAATGCAACCACAAGAAAAACTGCTATCCTTTTTTTTCGACTCCTCATATTAATACATCCTCCTCTAACTCAATATTAAAAAATTCCTAATAATTATATCATAATTCTGTCCATTTTGCTTTGTATTTTTTATCCAACACAAATAAAAAATATTGTATCTTGTTAATACCACAAAAATATATTATACTTATTGCAACATTATAACATAGGAGATATTATGAAAAACACAGATTACAAATCAACTAATGCATTAATGGAACATCTTAGGCATAACGGAATTGCAATTTCTGGTGATTCTCAAAAACAACAACTTATCAATACGGGATATTTTCATGGCTATAAAGGATACCGCTTTTTTATGTCATCTTCTAAGCAATTACCCTTTACCTCGTACAACGAAATTTATGCAACTATCCAGTACGACACAAAACTCAAATCCCTTTTATATGCTAAAATGATGTTCATTGAAACCGCACTAAAAAACATTGCACTAAATACGATTATGACTGAAATTGATTCAAATAGTATCTATGATATGTACGACAAAGTAGTCAGCAGTTACAAAAACGCCCCTGCTAATACGCGAAATGACATCAAAAAGAAATATCAAAATAACAAATTGAATTTGCAAGGTTCTATTCAAAATTCAATTGCTGCCGCTTATCGAAAAAACAATCCAAAGATTACCCACTTTTATAATAATATAAATTATAATGAAGTTCCTCTTTGGGCAATTTTCGAAATACTGACTATGGGGGATTTTGGTTATCTTCTTTCATGCTTAACAAAAGATATGAGAGAAAAAATATCACGAGCAATTGGCATTAATCTTGCCAGTGACACTTATTGTGAATTAATTTATAAATATGTATATGCACTTAAAGACCTGCGTAATGCTATTGCTCATAACGATGTCGTATACGACACTCGATTTAGAAAAATGGATCCCTCTAGACCAATGAAACAATGCCTAAAATTAGAAATGGGACTTCCATATATAAATTTCAAGACTATTGGTGATTATATTATTCTGCTTTGCTATTATTTAAAGCTATTAAAAGTGTCCAAGCCGGAAATCAAAGCCTTTATACGAGAATTTGAAACAATCACAAAAGAATATGAGAACTCAGTTAACCCAAGTGTTTCCGCCATCACCATTCACCCGGATCTATGTTCTCGTATGACAATCCTAAAAAATTGCATTTAACCCTCTTGCATATTTTTGTTATTTATAGTATATTATAGATAGTAATTGGGGTATGTGTTTGCGGACACATACTTAAAGGAGTCGGAGAAATCCGGCTCCTTTTAAATTGCTTCAAAAAAGCCACAAGCCAGCCTTCACCAACTTGCAGCTTACAATACTCAAACTACTTCTTATCTTATTCTTCCGGAACATCCTTAATACTAAAGCTGATACGTCCCATTTTATCTTTGCCAAGGCAGACAACTTTCACTTTATCACCAAGTGTAAGCTCGTCCTCTACATGATTGATGCGGCGATTTGCAATGTTTGAGATGTGAACCATTCCCTCTTTGCCGGGAGCAAACTCGATGAAAGCACCAAAGTCTTTAATGCTGACAACTGTTCCCTCAAGAATCTGGCCTTTTTCAAAATCAGTTACGATGATTTCGATGAGACGGAGTGCTTCGTCCATTGCCTCTTTATCTGTTCCGCAAACGGAAACAGCACCATCATCGGTAATGTCGATTTTAACACCGGTGCGCTCAATCAATGCGTTTATTGTCTTACCTCTCTGACCAACAACTTCACCAATCTTAGCCGGGTCAATCATAATCTGTTTAATCTTTGGAGCGTAAGCATTTACTTCTTTTCTAGGCTCTGCAATTGCTTTTGCCATAACTTCGTCTAAGATGTAAAGACGGGCCTCTCTTGTTCTTGCAATAGCCTGCTCTACGATTTCTCTTGTCAAACCATGAATCTTGATATCCATCTGGATGGCAGTAATACCTTTTTTCGTACCGGCAACTTTAAAGTCCATATCACCGAAGAAATCTTCAAGACCCTGAATATCTGTCAAAATCAAGTAATCATCATCGGTATCACCGGTTACCAAACCAACGGAAATACCAGCAACTGGTGCCTTAATCGGAACACCGGCAGCCATCAATGACAATGTAGATGCACAAATACTACCCTGGGATGTAGAACCGTTGGATTCCAAAATTTCGGATACGGTACGGATTGCATATGGGAACTCTTCTTCGCTAGGAAGAACAGGAACCAAAGCACGCTCTGCCAAAGCACCATGTCCGATTTCACGACGTCCCGGTCCTCTGGATGGTCTTGTCTCACCAACGGACCATGATGGGAAGTTGTAGTGATGCATATATCTCTTGGATGTTTTTGTAATATCCAAACCATCTAATTTCTGTTTCTCTGAAAGTGGAGCCAATGTTGTAACATTCAACACCTGTGTCTGTCCACGAGAGAACAAACCGGAACCATGTACTGTAGGAAGTACATCAACTTCTGCATGAAGTGGACGAATCTGTTTTACCTCACGACCATCCGGACGTTTGTGGTCTTTCAGAATCATCTTGCGGACTGTAACTTTCTGGAATTTGTAAACAGCTTCATCAATAAAGGAAATCC
>ULMF01043397.1_pt1 | contig 23907 bp, 20 predicted proteins | sample 1951581 | NCBI WGS metagenome assembly ULMF01 (sample SAMEA4835543, study PRJEB28245) | human gut metagenome | biome: gut microbiome; material: fecal sample | place: Denmark | collected 2008
TTGCATTTGGTGAGAAAACATATGTAAAATACGATTATGAAAACGCTTGCCACAGGAGGAACGATATCGACGCTTATTAAGATGAATAAAGATGTGCTTGCCAAAGGCAGGAATATCCTTTATAGGCTGTTCACGATAATCGTGAACCTTATCAGTTAAATTGCCACAGCAAGGACATTTGTGAGGTTTTCGTTTTAACCGGCAGTTAATATGGATTGAATTATCAATTTCTTCAACTTTTTCTATATCAACATCTTGCAATCATAAGAGCTTTTCGGTAAAATATTTGTAGAGCATATTTGTTACTCCGTTTCTGTTTTCAGATACGCTCTAAGTAAAAGGGAAAAATAAGCCGTAATATTTAATATAAATCAAAAATTAAGGAGAGTTGAATTTTGAACAAGGGTAGAAATTTGCGTAGCGTTAATACTGACGGAGGGGTGAATTTGCAATTCAAACTTTTGTCGGCAATCGGAATTATCATTATAGTTTCCGGACATTGTTATCATGGCGGAATGGAACTTGCTTATAACTGGTTTCCGCCGTATTCGTATCATTTGGCACTGTTTGTATTTATATCGGGATATTTTTACAAAACCGATTATGAAGAAAATATCGGAAAATACATATGGAAACGCACAAAGCGGCTTCTTATTCCTGCGTATCTGTGGAATATATTTTACGGTGGTATGGTTGCATTTCTCGGTTTGTTTGGATTTACTATAGGTGCAAAGCCTGATTTATACAATCTTTTTGTCAGAACAATGTTTTTCCTGCCCTGTTATGAATTCGGTCGTTTTTATAAAGCTGTGCTTGAAAAGAAAGACACTCTCAATAATGTTGCGTACTTTGCAATTATATTTGCTGTACAGCTGATACTTTTAACTTTTTGCGAAAATTTGGAGTACACGCCGTCATCGTTCACTAATTTCAACAACGGTTTTGTAATTCCGTATATCTCGTCAATCATAGCAATTGCATTTTGGCTGAGAGTTTCAAGATTGCTTGTACCTGCCATAGGAAACAGTAAGCTTGTAAGGCTTATAGCTGACAACACATACGGAATTATGGTAAATCAGCTTGTAGGTTTTATGTGCCTAAAATTTGTATTCTACGGATTAAGCTGCATTACTTCAGGCACATTGTTTGGTGACTTTAATGTTGCATCATTTAAATCGAGTATATGGTACTACTATCTTCCAAACGGTTTGCAACAGTGGGCTTTTGTATATCTTATATTTGGTCTATTTGTACCGATATTAATTAGCATTATTTTAAATAAAATCTGTAATATTGTACACCCTTCTTCTTACTTAAAAAAGATATAGTTCCTCTGAAACAGGACTGTAACAACAGTAAACTTAATTAAAGGAGATGCAATGAAACAAAGGTTACATATCAAGAGGTCTATAGTTATGAATAAAAAAAGTTGTATTTCTGTTCTGCGTGGACGGCATGACAGGTTTCAGACTGGCTATTGAAGCGGCTTTTCCAAATGCACAAATTCAGCGTTGTATCATTCATCAAATACGCTCAAGCACAAGATTTCTCTTGTTAAGTGTTGTCCTTTTGTGTGTTTGTGTAAAATTAAGTGCATCCATAGTGATGATTTTCTTTCAAATTTAGGTGTGGTAACTTAATTCTATTACGAAATCGTTTCTATGGATATTCTTTTTTATTCTTTCATCTTCATTTTACAATTTGCTAACCATAATTTATTATTGTTACCCCAACATTTAGAATAAAACCATAAAAAGAACAGGTACAATCGGAAATTGATTGTACCTGTCGGTTTTAAAGATTAAGTTTTAAAAGCTCTTTTGCAGTGATGTCAACAAGATGTTCGCATTTCTTTGCATTGTCGTTAATAATCGAATCAAAGCCGAAAGAACTATGATTTTCAGAGTCGGGATAAGTGATTTTTTCGATATTATCAAGACCTGCCTCATATGATTTCTGTATGGAAAATTTATGCGACTCGGTAGATAAACCGTTTTTCATAATCCATACTTGGTTTTGACTGTCAATTGCAGGGAATGTTATAATACTTGCGGCACCGTATTTAGTCAGTGACGGAACACCGGCTGAAAAATGCTTGTCTTTAATTGCTTTGTAAAAACTTTCAATAGAATAGGAATTGTTGGCTTTTATGTTGTTGATCTTAACACATAAAGCCATTAGTAACCCCTTTCATTATGTATAAGATCAGTTTGTACCCCATACATTACCGTCTTTGTCAGTATATTTACCGGCAATAACCATAATAAGGTCAACAAGCCAGCCAATACCGCAAGCACCACCTGTAAGAAGCCAAATTACGCCTGTACCGATTTTACCTGTCAAAAATCTGTGTACACCTAAACCACCAAGGAAAAATGTGATTAAAATTGCACCTGCTTTACTCATAAACAATTACCTCATTTCTTTAATTTTTTGATTGCATATTTTTGTTTACAGCTAATATAATACACATTAATGACAACAATTGCAACTATTTGGCATAAAAGTCAATTTACTGGCAAGAATGGCAGATTAAGGAGAAACGGTGGTATTTGTTTGTTATAAAACTGAATTAAAATAACATATAAATTTATATATATTATATAATGTGCTCAAATTATAAAAATATTGCTTTTATCAATATAATTAATTAAAAATTCCCTGCAAGCTAAAGTAAAGAGCTTGCAGGGATTTTTAACAATTGTTAATTATTACATTTTATCGTAATTAACTACGAAGGTAAATTCTTCCGATGCAGTATTTCCGTTTGCATCCTTGACCTCAACGAGTACGGTATGGTCGCCTATTTCTAACGGAGTATTGTTCTCATAATCGAGTTTATGCATATCAATAAAGAAATTATTGTCATCCGAATAATCCTGTACCAATAAACCGTTGTCAAGTGTAAACTTATACTGATAAGGAGCAGTTCCCATAAATGCATTTGCGGTAATTGTTACATTATTATCGCTCTTACCGATGTAGTCCTTATCTGTATGAATACCCACAATAACAGGGTTTTCACTTTCATATGCGTCAACTACCGTATAATTATACAGGGTTTCCTCTGCGCAATCATCAATAGCGTTATAACTCCTTACCGAAACATCATAGCTGCCACTTTCACTAAATGTATAAGTAAATGTGTTTAACTCTGATTTTTGCTGAACAACCTCGCCGTTAATCAAAAATTCATAGCTGAACGGTGTAACGCCCGAATCCATTGTTGCGGTAAATGTTACAGGAGTGCCTGCCATTGCCTTTCCGGAATCATAATCGGCGCAAAAATTACGGATAATGTGTTCCGAAGCAGTACTATTTCTCTCAAATTCATATGTACCGGCAATATGTTCCTGAATAAGAGTAACATCACTGACATCGTTTACACCGTTAAAATTGACATCTCCTGCATAAAATTGTCTTGGTGACAGTTCCGCATTGCCGGCAAGTCCGTTTTGAAGAAGTGTAACATCATTGATATCAACTTTAAAATTCTCGTCAACATCGCCTGTAATTATAGGTCTTATCATCGCTGAAACCGAAAAAGCTTGAGCTGTTCCAAGCATACCTACGATAAGAGCAGTTGAACAAACAACTTTTGTGATTTTTTTCATAATTATTATTCCTTTCTAAACTATACATCTTCACTGATAAAGTAAATATTTGTCGGTAAAGTTCTAATATTTATTTTATCTTATATTTGATTATACTATAAAAACGATGAAAATGTAACTGCAATAATAACAGAAAACAATTTTGTATATTTGTGCATTTTTATTAATATATGTTAAAAATGCATTATAAATATATTTATTGTGAATATTTATCACTGAATTTTTTGAGTTAATAGAATATGTTTAATTACGCAACTATTCTTTACATCTCTTGTATAATTTAGTTGGTTGTTTATGTAAATTTGCTGTGCTATACTTAGGCTATGAAAGGTGTGAAAAATATGATTGGTATGAATTTAAAGGCGCTGCGCAAAGCAAAGGGTTATTCACAGGAAGAAGTAGCGGAAAAAATTAATGTTTCCCGTCAGTCTGTGGCTAAATGGGAGAGCGAAGAGAGTATTCCCGATGTTATAAAATGCAGCGAACTTGCTAATCTTTATGAAATATCGCTCGATGAGCTTGTACACGATAAAATATCCGTTGAAGAGGAATCGACAAATTCGGAGGACGGAAAATATGTTTTCGGCATTGTAAAAGTAGGCGAGCGTGGTCAGATAGTTATTCCTAAACACGCAAGAGATGTTTTTGATATTAAACCCGGAGATAAACTGCTCGTTGTCGGGGATATAAAGCGTGGCTTGGGAATAGGCAAGGTAAGCCGTTCTATTGCAAGTGATTTTGTGTTTGAGGAATGAGGTTTTATTTATGTTAGCGATAAAAGCTGAAAATCTTACAAAAAAATACAAAGATAAAGTTGCGGTAAATTCAATTAATCTTTCTATAAATAAAGGCGAAATTTACGGGTTGCTCGGCGTAAACGGTGCGGGCAAGTCGACAACAATAAAAATGCTTTCGTGTCTGATTAAGCCGACAAGCGGTGACGCTGTGCTTAACGGATACAGCATTGTAAATGACAGCGAAGATGTTAAGAGAATTATTAATGTATCACCGCAGGAAACCGCAGTTGCGCCAAATCTGACCGTAAGAGAAAATCTTGAGCTGATAGCTGAAATATACGGCTTTGAAAAAGAAACGGCGGTGCAGAAAGCGCAGAATATGATAGATGATTTTGAGCTTGCGGAAGTTGCAAAGTCAAAGACAAAAACTTTATCGGGCGGCTGGCAAAGAAGATTGAGCATTGCAATGGCGCTTATAAGCGACCCTGAAATTTTATTTCTTGACGAGCCGACTTTGGGACTTGATGTTTTGGCAAGAAGAGAATTGTGGAATAAAATCAGCGCTTTAAAAGGTAAGATTACGGTAATCCTTACAACTCACTATCTCGAAGAGGCGGAGTCGCTGTCAGACCGCATAGGTATTATGGTAAAGGGAAATCTTGTGGCTGAGGGTACGGCTGACGAACTTAAAAACAGCGTTAATGCCACATCTTTTGAAGACGCTTTTGTGAAAATTGCGGAAGAGGGTAAATGATTATGAAAACTTTAGCTTTTGCGTCAAGAAATGCAAAGGAATTGCAGAGAGATGCTTTAACATCAATTTTCGGTATTGCTTTTCCTATTGTATTGCTTGTTTTGTTGTCGGTAATTAACTCAAGTATTCCGAAAGAGGCACATATGACCTTGTTTGAAATTAAAAATCTTACGGGCGGAATAAGCGCATTCGGACTTGTGTTTTTGTCGCTTTTTTCTGCGCTTTTGGTTTCAAAAGACAGATGCACGGCTTTTATTATCAGACTTTACGCTTCGCCCCTTAAGCCGAGCGGCTACATACTCGGTTATACAGTACCGCTCATTCCTATGGCTTTATTGCAAACACTTGTTACCTGTTTGTTTGCGCTGATTTTCGGTTTATCTTTTTCGGCAAATATTTTGCTTGCGGCGGTTGTAAGTATTGTTCCTGCTTTTTTATATATTTCAATAGGGCTATTGTGCGGTACGGCGTTTAGTGATAAAATGGTAGGTATAATATGCGGTGCGGTACTCACAAACCTGTCGGCATGGCTTTCAAATATATGGTTTGACATCTCGCTTGTAGGCGGTGCATTTCAAAAAATCGCAGAATTTTTGCCGTTTATTCATTGCGTAAATGCTTTAAGGGCAGCGCTTGAGGGCAATTATTCGCAGATAATACCCGAATTACTTTGGGTATTCGGATATGCCGCAGTAATTTTTGCTTGTGCTGTATTGCTGTTTAACCGCAGAATGAAACAGGATAAGTAAGGAATTTGCGAATGAACAAGGACACTCTGAAAAGTAAAAAACGATATGACTTAATTGATTCAATCCGTGGCTTTGCCGTTATTAATATGGTTGCGTTTCACGCATTGTATGATATTTTTATGATATACGGCGACGGTTCTGCTTTTACAAACTCATTTTTTGCCGTATGGGAACGCTTTATTTGTGTATCGTTTATTATTATTTCGGGAGTGTCTTTTAATTTTTCAAATCATACGGTCAGAAACGGAATAATAGTGAGCTTATGCGGTTTTGTTGTTACAACAGTTACTGCAATAGCTATACCGAGTCAGGTTGTTTGGTTCGGAATACTGAATTTATTGGGTATTTCAATGCTTATATGTTCGGCACTGAAAGACTTATTTAATGCAATTCCTACTGTAGTGGGTGCAATTTTGAGCTTTATGCTTTATGCCGTTACATACGGAGTTCCGACAGGCTACATAGGATTTTTTGGAATACCGATTATTGAACTGCCGTCTTTTTTGTACGAATATAAATATCTGTCATTCTTGGGCTTTCGTTCGTATGATTTTGTTTCAAGCGACTATTTTTCGATAATTCCGTGGCTGTTTATGTTTGTGTTCGGAATATTTTTATGGCGTATAATAAAGAAAATAAAATGGGAGAAATATTTTTATTTTAAAATTCCCATATTAAATGTAATAGGAAGATACAGTCTTATAATATATCTTTTGCATCAGCCTGTAATAATGCTGATTATGACAATTATTTACGGGTATTAATAAGCAAATAATAGCTTTTTGTAAATAATATTGTGCGGTTGAGGGGTCAACCGCCTTTATTTTTATTGACTTTTTTACCAAAATGCGGTATTATGATAAATGTATAACTTTAGCTATGATTACAAGGAGGATGCCTGTGCTTGATATGACGGTAATTTACGATTTAGCCATTGTTGCGTTAAGAATATTAATGCCCGTATATGCTATTATAATTGTATATCAGTGCTATGCTGCAATGCGTCGTCGCAGAAGGCCCGAAAAGCCTCTTGTTACACTTTACAATACAGTTACAGGACTTAAACTTCCTGTTATTTTCTGGGAAAATTCAATCGGCAGAAGCAGGGCAAGCGACATTGTCGTTGATGACCCTGCCGTTTCAAGAAATCATTGCGTTCTTTTGAGAAGAGCCAGCGGCTGGTATATCTGCGATACGGGTTCAAAAGGCGGTACATATGTAAACGGCGAAGAAGCTGTGGGCAGAACCAGAGTGCTTATTGACGATGTTATCAGTGTGGGCAATTCGCAGTTTCAGTTTTTGCGTGGCGAAGATTATGACGAAAATCTCCGTTACAGTTGGTTTTTTAAGAAAGCCAACAACAAGCCTGCAATGAAGTCGTGGAAACTTATGCTTTTAATCACGCTTTTCCATTTCTTTATGTGCGTAGAGGCGGTATTTTGGCAGGACGGCACCAACAAGTATTCACCGCTCGTACTTTTCGGATGCCTTGCAGTGGCAGAATGGACATTTTTCTTCGTTTCCACAAAGGTGCTCAAGCGAGTTAGCTTTGAGCTTGAAAGCCTTGCGCTGTTTTTGACGGGCGTGGGTGTAATGCTACTTGTGCGGCAGGTAGAGCGGTCGGCTTATGTACAGCTTATTGCCGCAGTTGTGGGAATGGCGCTGTTCTGCGTTATAATCAAGTTTATTGAGGACCCGGACAGAACTTCGTCAACAAAATTAAGATACGGACTTATGATTGCCGCAGTAGGACTGCTCGGCGTGAGTATAGTATTCGGCAAAATTACTTACGGTGCGGCTAACTGGATCAGCATTGGCGGTATTTCGCTTCAGCCGTCCGAAATAGTAAAAATCATATACATATTTATAGGTGCAAACACACTTGACAGATTACAGACAAAAAAGAATTTGTTTGAGTTTATTATATTCTCGGCTGTTTGTGTAGGATTGCTTGCATTAATGGGTGACTTCGGTACAGCGCTCATATTCTTTATGACCTTCCTTTTAATCTCATTTATGCGTTCGGGCGACTTTAAAACAGTAATTCTTGCCATTGTGGCGGCTGTATTCGGTGTGTCTATTGTGTTGCGCTTTAAATCTTATGTTCTCGACCGTTTTAAGGCTTGGGGACATGCGTGGGAATACGCAAATGACTTAGGTTATCAGCAAACTCATGTGCTTACATATATAGCAAGCGGCGGACTTTTCGGCGTCGGCATAGGCAACGGCTTTTTAAAGGGCGTCGGAGCGTCGGAGAGCGACCTCGTCTTTGGCTTGGTTTCCGAAGAAATGGGTGTAATTGTTGCAATTACTCTCGCCGTTGCGGTAGCTTGCCTTGTTATCTATGCAAGAGCAATCACAACAAGAAGCAGAAGTACATTCTATTCTATTTCTGCCTGCTGTGCTGCGGGTTTGCTTGTAATACAGCTTTCACTCAATGTTTTTGGCGCAACCGATATTCTTCCGCTTACAGGTGTAACATTCCCATTCATCAGCTGTGGCGGTTCAAGTGTGCTTTCCTGTTGGGGACTTATTGCATTTATCAAGGCGGCAGACGAAAGAACATATGCGGTGAAAAAATAATCTTACAAAACCGAATGAGGTATTGCTTTGCAGTACCCTCTGAATAAATCAGAGAAAGGACGGTGTTTGAATGAAAAGAGTATTACGGAGAAGTACGCTTATATTTGCGGTTACGGTAGCCTTTATCGGCGGTATGGGCTTTTTTGCCTACAAGCTCGTTGCAAATTCGGGCGATTGGGTAGATCAGCACTATAACTACCACATCGCAGGAACCGACGGACTTGCAAAGGCAGGTACAATTTATGACCGCAACGGCAATATTCTTGCTCAAAGTGTTGACGGAAAAAGAGTTTATAATGAAAACCAAAGCGTCAGAACTTCGCTTTTGCACACAATAGGCGACAATTCTTCTAATATTTCTACTGCTTTACAGAGCAGATACCGTTCCCAGCTTATCGGATATAATCTTATTTGGGGACTGAATATGCCCGATTCTCTAAGAAAGGGCAATGACATTAATCTTACGGTAGATGCAGACACCTGCGCAGCGGCTTATGATGTATTGTCAGGCTACGGCAAAGACGGTGCTTGCGTTGTATATAACTACAAAACAGGTGAGGTCATCTGTTCCGTAAGTACAAAGGCTTACGATCCGGAAGCGCCTCCCGAAATTACCGAGGAAAACGAAAAAGACTACGAGGGTGTGTATCTTGACAATACTATTTCTTCAACCTATGCGCCCGGTTCGATTTTTAAGATAATTACTTCTGCCTGCGCTATTGAAAATCTTCCCGACATCTACGACCGTACATGGTATTGTTCGGGTAAGGAAGATATCGGCGGAAGTGATGTAACCTGTGTTGAACCGCACGGTTACATAAACTTTAAAGAGGCAATGTCACATTCCTGCAATATTGTTTATGCGGAACTTGCGGTTGAACTCGGCGAAGAAAAAATGACTGCCACCGCAAATAAAGCCGGCATAAACAGCAGCTTTAAGGTGGATGACAACGAAACCGCAAAGGGAAATTACGATGTAAGCGATGCAAACACAAACCAGCTCGGCTGGTCGGGTGTCGGTCAGTACAATGACAAAGTAAACCCAATGCAAATGGCTGTTATTTGCGGAGCAATCGCAAACGGCGGCAAAACAAAAGAACCGTATATGATAAAGGACGGTTCAATTCTGGGTGTGCTCGGATTGGGCGGCTCGGACAGTACAAACGAACTTTTCAGCAGCAGCACGGCAGAAGCGCTTGACGATATGATGCGCTTTACAATGACCGATTACTACGGCGACGATCTGTTTGGCGGACTTACGATATGCGCAAAGACAGGTACTGCCGAGGTCGGCGAGGACAAAGGCCCTAACGGTTGGATGGTAGGTTATGCAAAGGACGAGGATTGCCCTCTTGCATTTGCCTGCGTTGTGGAAGACTCGGGTTTTGGCTTTACCTATGCGGGCCCTGTTGTTGAGGCAGCTATGATACAGGCAGCAAAATCACTCGGTGCAGCTGCCGTACAGTAAAAAGAATTTATACCGAAAGGACATTTATATATGAATATTCTCAAAGCCTTGTTTGGCAATTACAGTAAAAAAGAATTAAAGCGAATTCAGCCGATTTGCGATAAGGTGCTTGCACTTGAGGACAAGTATGCGGCTATGAGCGAAAGCGAACTCAAAAATCAGACAGCTGTTCTCAAAGAGCGTCTTGCAAACGGCGAAACTACAGATGACATCTTACCGGATGCCTTTGCTGTATGCCGAGAGGGTGCTTGGCGTGTACTTGGTATGAAACATTATCCGGTACAGATTATAGGTGGTATCGTACTTCATCAGGGCAGAATCGCCGAAATGAAAACAGGTGAAGGTAAAACTTTGGTTGCTACACTTCCTGCATACCTTAACGGTCTTACAGGCGAGGGTGTACATATCGTAACAGTCAACGATTATCTTGCACGCCGTGACTCCGAATGGATGGGCAAACTTTACAGATACCTCGGACTTACCACAGGTCTTATTGTTCATTCACTTGACAACGAGGGCAGAAAAAAGGCATACGAAGCTGATATTACATACGGTACAAACAACGAACTCGGATTTGACTACCTCCGTGATAATATGGTTGTTTACAAGGAGCAGAAAGTACAGCGTGGCCACGCTTACGCAATTGTCGACGAGGTTGACTCAATCCTTATTGATGAGGCAAGAACACCTCTTATTATTTCAGGTAAGGGCGACAAGTCAACAGATTTGTATGCAAAGGCAGATAAGTTTGCCAGAACTTTAAAGGTTCAGCGCTTTGAAGAGCTTGACTCCAAAGAAGATATGGAGGATTACTACGCAGAAAACGACATCGACTATGTTGTAGACGAAAAGCAGAAAACAGCTACACTTACACAGAACGGTGTTAAGAAAGCCGAAGAATTTTTCGGCATTGAAAACCTTACAGACCCGGAAAACCTTACAATTCAGCACCATGTAAACCAGGCTATCAAGGCTCACGGTATTATGAAACTTGATGTTGACTATGTTGTTAAAGACGGCGAAGTTATCATTGTTGATGAATTTACAGGTCGTTTTATGTACGGCAGACGCTTTAACGAGGGCTTGCACCAGGCAATTGAAGCAAAAGAGGGCGTAAAGATTCAGAACGAAAGCAAAACTCTTGCTACAATCACATTCCAAAACTACTTCCGTCTTTACAAAAAGCTTTCAGGTATGACAGGTACTGCTCAGACAGAGGCAGAGGAGTTCCAGGAAATTTACAAACTTGATGTTGTTGAAATTCCTACAAACAAGCCTGTTCAGCGTATAGATCTTCCGGACTCCGTATTCAAGACAGAAAAAGGCAAGTTTAAGAATGTAATCGACCAGGTTGTAGAGGCTCACGAAAAGGGTCAGCCTGTACTTGTCGGTACAATTTCTATCGAAAAGTCGGAAGAGCTTTCAAAAATGCTTAAAAAGCGTGGCATCAAGCACAATGTGCTCAACGCCAAACAGCACGAAAAAGAGGCTGAAATCGTAGCACAGGCAGGTAAGCTCGGTGCGGTTACAATCGCAACAAATATGGCAGGCCGTGGTACCGATATTATCCTTGGCGGTAACGCTGAATTTATGGCTAAAGCATCTATGCGTAAGCAGGGCTTTACAGATGAACTTATTGAAGAGTCAACAGGTCACGCAGAAACAGATAACGAGGAAATCCTCAATGCAAGAAAGACATTTGATGAGCTTAACTCAAAATATAAAGAAGAAATCAAAGAAGAAGCTGAAAAGGTAAGAGAAGCAGGCGGCCTTTACATTATCGGTACAGAGCGCCACGAATCAAGACGAATTGATAACCAGCTTAAGGGCCGTGCAGGTCGTCAGGGCGACCCGGGTGTAAGTAAGTTCTTCCTTTCTACAGAAGACGATCTTATGCGTTTATTCGGCGGTGACAGAATGAAGATGGTTATGGAGCGCCTTAATGTTGAAGATGATATGCCGATTGACGCTAAGTTGATTTCAAATATCATTGACAGCTCACAGGAGAAAATCGAACTCCGTAACTTCGGTATTCGTAAAGATGTACTCCAGTACGACGATGTTCTTAACAAGCAGAGAGAAATTATCTACGGTCAGCGTGATCAGGTTCTTAACGGTGAGGATTTACACGATACTATCTATAAGATGATTGAAGATACAATTGACACAAGCGTTAAGCAGTATCTCCCGGACGGCCCTCGTGAGCATTGGAATCTCCAGAGCCTTAAGGATTATTATAAGGATTGGCTTATTCAGGACGAGAGCCGTTACGACTTTGACCTCGAAGACCTTGAGGATATGGAAGCCGAAGACATTAAGAATATGCTTATCGAAGATGCAAAAGCTATCTATAAAGAAAACGAGGAGCTTTTGCCGACCGAAACTATCCGTGAAATGGAGCGTGTATATCTCCTCAAGAATGTTGATACACACTGGATGGATCACATTGATAATATGGATCAGCTTAAGTCAGGTATCAGACTCCGTTCATACGGTCAGCATGACCCTGTAGTAGAGTACCGTATTGAAGGCTTTGATATGTTCGACGAGATGATTGAAAGCATCAGAGAAGATACAGTTAAGATGATGCTCATTATGCCTAAAAAGGTATATGAGGTTAAAAAGCGTCAGGACGCTATCGAGGCTGCAAAGCGTATGGCATTAAAGCAGGCACAGGCTGCACATCAGGTAGTTTTAAATAACGGCGAAGATGAAGAGCCGAAAGAAAGCCCGATTGAAATTGCTTTAAAGCGTGAGCAGGTTGCTCAGCCTACAGAAACTTCGGGTGACGGTACAGACACAGCCAACAAAACTATCCGTAAAGGCAAAAAAGTCGGCAGAAACGATCCTTGTCCATGCGGCAGCGGCAAAAAGTACAAGAAGTGCTGCGGCAAAGACGAATAATTTTACTGAAAATTAAACAGATAAAAAATTCCGATCTGCAAGGGTCGGAATTTTTATTGTAAAATAAGTGAATAAAATTAACAAATATACCAGATAACAATAAACAGTTTTGTTTCATATTGACAAAATATTTTGTTAATGATAGAATATATTTTAATAAATGTTTTACTTAAAGAGGTTTATTATTAATAATGGTAAATTACGGTTTAGCATAATACTTAGCTAAGTAATTTAAAATATTTCCCTAACATAAAAATAGAACCTAAAAATTTTACATAAGAAAAGAGGAATGATTTTAATGAAAAATGCCAAAAGATTCACTGCAATAATATTGTCTGCGCTTATGGCGGCAAGTGTGTTTTCTGCTGTTACGGTTAGTGCAAAAACAATGGACGGAGAAGTAACCGCTGTTTCAGAAGATTTAAAAAACGATGATTATATGTATACAATACTTGATGACGGTACCGTAGAAATCAAGTTTTATATGGGTGATGCATCGGAAGTAATTATTCCGAATACGATTGACGGAAAAAAAGTCACAAGTATCGGCGATGAAGCTTTTTATGAAAATAAAAACTTAGAAAAAATAACAATTCCCGACAGTGTAACAAATATCGGAAATGCTGCTTTCTCGGGTACTGCTTGGTATGAAAATCAGCCTGACGGTATGGTGTTTTTAGGTAAAGTGTTGTATGCTTATAAAGGTATAATGTATGGTAACACAAATATTGTAATCCCTGACGGTACAGTTTCCATAAGCAAAAATGCTTTTTGTGGCTATTTAGATCTAACAAAAGTAACAATTCCAAGCAGCTTAAAAAAGATTGGTGAATATGCTTTTGGCAGCTGTTCAAGTTTAAGAAATATAACATTTTCAAATGGTTTAACAGATATTGGTGATAAGGCATTTTACGATTGCTACGGTTTAACCGATATAACACTTCCCGAAAGTGTGACAAGTATTGGCAACAATGCATTTGAGGGCTGTTCAAGATTAAAAAATATTGTAATTCCCGATAATGTGATAATTATTGGTGATGCCGCTTTTTGCAATTGTGAAAATTTATCCGAAATTACAATTCCAAATAACATAACAAACATAGGTAAAGAGGCTTTTTTAGGTACAGCATGGTACAATAATCAGTCAGATGGAATGGTATTTGCAGGCAAAGTATTGTACGGTTATAAAGGTGTTATGCCTGAAAATACAAGTATAGAAATTCCTTTTGGTACAATTTCAATTGGTAACAGTGCTTTCTGTGATTGCAGTAATTTAACAAATGTTACAATTCCTAACAGTGTAAAATATATTGGCAAAAGAGCATTTCGAAATTGCACAAACATAGATAATATTTTAATTCCCGACAGTGTTACAGCTATAGGCGATTCTGCTTTTGTGTATTGCACGAGTATAGATAATGTTGTAATTCCGAATAGTGTTACAACTATTGGAGAAAATATATTTGGTCATTGCTCAAGTCTAAAAAATATAACAATTCCTGACAGTATTACAGATATTTCTTACGGTACTTTTAGCGATTGTACAAGCTTGGAGAATATTGCAATCCCTGATGGTGTTACAAATATTGGTGAGTATGCGTTTTACGGTTGTGAAAACTTAAAAAATATTAATATTCCAAACGGTGTAAAAAGTATTAAAGAATCAACTTTTAACGGTTGCAAAAGTTTAATCAATATAACGATTCCTGAAAAGGTAACCAATATCGGTGACTATGCTTTCACCGATTGTGAAAGTTTGGTAAGTTTAGTAATTCCGAACAGCGTAAAAAAAATCGGTCACAGAGCCTTTGAAAATTGCTCGGCTTTAGAAACTATAACAATTCCGAATAGTGTTACAAGTATTTTGGAAAGTGCTTTTGACGGTTGTAAAAATCTCACAATTATGGGTTACAAAAATTCTGTTGCTGAAAATTATGCCAAGGAAAATGAAATTAATTTTATTGAACTTATTAAAAAAATTATCACAGGCGATGCAGACGAAAACGAAATTGTAGATGTAAATGATGTTACATATTTACAAAGACATATTGCAGGAAACAAAAACACAGATGAATTACCTTTGATTGATGAGAGTAATAAGGATGTTTTTGAGAGCGTTGATTTGAATAAAGACGGTAAGCTTGATGTTCAGGATGTTACTTTGCTTCAACAGCTTGTTGCCGGCAATAAAGAATAATTAACATTAAAAATTAAACAGATAAAAAATTCCGATCTGCAAGGGTCGGAATTTTTTGTTGTCGGTTGTTTTTGAAAGCTTAGGTAATTATGGTTTAGCAAAATATTTCGCCGAGTAATTATAAAAGCTTGGGTTAAGTATTTTTCTACCCATAATCTAATAAGAATTTTTGTAAAATACAGTATATTAAATTATCATATTAATATGTTATTGTATTAATGTTAAAAAATTAACGGAATATTTTATAGTATCCTACAAAAAAATTTTTCCAATCGCAAAAGCATTGACTTTTTGCTCGAAAGGTGTCATACTTTTAGTATTAATGCGGTAAACAATAGCCTTTTGGCTTTTGTATAAAAAATTTAATGAAGGGGTTTTCTAAGTGGAAAAACTATTTAAACTCAAAGAAAACGGTACCGCGGTAAAAACAGAAGTTGTTGCCGGCGTTACCACATTCCTTGCAATGGCTTACATACTTGCCGTAAACCCAAGTATGCTTGGCGCTGCCGGAATGGACTCAAGTGCGGTTTTTGCTGCAACAGCAGTATCGGCAGCATTTGCTACACTTTTTATGGCATTTTTTGCAAACTATCCTGTTGCTCTTGCTTCCGGTATGGGACTTAATGCTTACTTTGCATACACAGTAGTTCCTCAGCTTGCATCACAGGGTATTACAAATCCATGGCAGGTTGCTCTTACAGCAATCCTTGTTGAAGGTATTATCTTTATTATCCTTTCACTTTTCAAATTCCGTGAAACACTTGTTAATAAAGTACCTAAGAACTTAAAACTCGGTATTTCGGCAGGTATCGGTCTTTTCATTACAATTGTAGGTTTAAAGGGTGCAGGCGTTATCGTTTCCGATGCTTACTATGACGGCACAGCTGTTCAGTCATCAACACTTGTAACACTCGGTGACTTAGGTTCCGCAAATGTAGTTCTTGCAATTGTAGGTCTTCTTATTGTAGCCGCTTTGTGGCACTTCAAGGTTAAGGGTTCAATCCTTATCGGCATCATTGTTACTTACATTTTCGGCATTATTGCACAGCTTTGCGGTTGGTATCAGGGCACTTCACTTATTCCTGATTTCTCAAATTATGCAATATTTGCTCCTGTTCAGAATATGGCAACAGAAACTTTATTTAAGTTCGATTTTACTTATGTAGCACAGAATGTAGTAAACTTTGCAGTTATTGTATTTGCATTCCTCTTTGTTGACCTTTTCGATACAGTAGGTACACTTATCGGTGTTGCACAGCAGGGTAACCTCCTAAACGAAAAAGGCGAGCTTCCAAGAGTAGGTAAGGCTTTAATGGCTGACGCCGTAGGTACTTGCGTAGGTGCTTGTCTTGGTACATCAACCGTAACTTCTTATGTTGAGTCAACAACAGGTGTTGCCGAGGGCGGCAGAACAGGTCTTACAGCTATGACCTCAGGTATTCTCTTCCTTCTTGCAATTCCTTTCTACCCGATTTTCCTTGCAATTCCGTCATTTGCAACAGCTCCTGCTCTTGTGTTCGTTGGACTTTTAATGCTTAAGAACATTACTCAAATGGACTTTGAGTCTGACATTGCCGACACAGTTGGCGGTTTCCTTGCAATCATTATGATGCCGTTTGCATATTCAATTGCAACAGGTATTATGTTCGGTATTATTTCTTGGGTTATCCTCAAGATCGTTACAGGCAAAATCAAGCAGATTCACCCTGTTATGTGGGTTGCAGCCGCACTTTTTGTAGTACGAATAGTAACCATAGTTCTTCATATTGCTTCTTAAAAGTCAATATTAAAATTTATGCTCCTGCAAAATGCTTGCAGGGGCATTTTTTGGGTTGTGAATTGTTACATAATATGATACAATAGAATTTAAGGCGGTGAATGCTTAATGATAAGCAAGTTAATATCAAAGCTCGGCTACACGAGATTTATAGCATTGAGCTTTATTCCTGTAATTTTGTTGGGAACTTTCCTTTTGTGCCTGCCGATTTCCTCAAAGACGGGGGAATGGACGAATTTTATTGATTCACTTTTCACATCGGTAAGCGCAACCTGTGTTACGGGATTGATTGTATTTGATACATTTACTCATTGGACTGTTTTCGGACAGATTGTTATTCTGATAATGATTCAGATAGGCGGTCTTGGCCTTATGACGATAATAACAATGATTTCAATATTTTTGCGCAAAAAGATTAATATGCGTGAGCGCAAAATGATGATGCAGTCATCGGGCAATACTCAAATTGACGGTACTTTAAAACTCGTTAAGAAAATAGTCGGAGGTACTTTTATTTTTGAGGGAATAGGTGCTGTATTACTTGCTTTTCGCTTTTGTCCGCAAATGGGTATGCTGAAAGGAATATACTACAGTTGTTTCCACGCAATTTCTGCTTTTTGCAACGCAGGCTTTGACCTTATGGGATTTCGCCAACCGTATTCTTCGCTGACTTACTATACAAATGATTACTATGTAAACATAATTATAATGTCGCTTATTGTAATCGGCGGTATCGGCTTTATTGTGTGGAATGACATTTTAAAAAATAAATTTCACTTTTCTAAATATTTGCTTCATACTAAAATAGTTCTTGTTACAACGGCAATTTTGCTTGTCGCAGGCGGACTTGGCTTTTTTATTTTTGAATACAACGGCGAACTTGCCGACAAGACTGTTCCGCAAAAAATTGTAAACGCTATGTTTATGTCGGTAACCACAAGAACGGCAGGTTTTAATACAATTGACCTTTCAAATCTCTCGGATTCCGGCACATTGCTTTCGCTTATTCTTATGCTTATAGGCGGTAGCCCGGGTTCAACGGCGGGCGGCCTGAAAACAACTACAATAGCGGTGGTTATGATTGCGGTATTTGCAATGGCGAAAGGCGGTGACGATATAAACACTTTTAAGCGCAGAATTGTGTCTGATGTGGTTAAGCAGTCGGCGGTAATTATTTTGATTTATCTCTTTGCGGTTATGCTTTCGTCAATGATTATTTGCAGCGTAGAGGGATTGGGTATGTCGCAGGTATTGTTTGAAACCGCCTCGGCGGCAGGCACTGTAGGAGTGTCAAAAGGCATAACAAACCAAATCTCGGCAATTTCAAAAATAATATTAATGATAATGATGTATGGCGGACGAATCGGCGGACTTTCGCTTGTGCTTGTGTTTGGACAAAGAAAACCCGAAGCACCTGTAAAGCGCCCTACAGAACAGATATTAATCGGTTAAGGAGAAATATTTATGAAGTCGGTACTTGTAATCGGAATGGGAACAATTGGAATTTATCTTGCACGAAAAATGCAGGACCTCGGCAATGAAGTAATGATTGCAGACAAGGACGAGGAACTCATACAGGAGCTTTCACCTGAATTCAACGACGCTTTTTGCGGTGACTGCTCGGCAGACGGAATTTTGAAATCTATAGGAGTTAATACTTTTGATTATTGCTTTGTGACAATCGGTGAGGATTTTTATGCCTCTCTCGAAATTACTTCCATTTTAAAGGAACTCGGTGCAAAGTATGTAATTGCAAAGGCTAAAAGGGCAAGACAGGTTGAATTTTTAAAGAAAATAGGCGCTGACGAGGTTGTATATCCCGACAAAGAGATTGCCGAAAACCTTGCGGTAAGATACAATGCAGACAATATTTTTGATTATATTGAACTCACTTCGGAGTATTCTATCTTTGAAATTCCCGTGGTATCATCGTGGGTTGGAAAAAAGGTAATGGATGTTGATGTTCGCCGTAAACATAAGATTAATATTATTGCGGTAAAAAATGATAATGAACTTAATCTGAACCTTGGCGGCGATTATGTCTTTGATGAAAACGACCACCTTGTAGTGCTTGGCAAATCAAGTGATGTATTCAGTGTTGCATCAGATGTAAAAAGACCGTCACGATAATATGAAAAGGGGAACTCGGAAGGGTTCCCTGTTTTTGAAAGGATGTTAATATGATAATAGCGGCAGTTGATTTGGGCAAAGCAAGAACAGGTATAGCGGTTTGCGATAAGACAGAGTTCTTAGCGTCGCCGCATACGGTAATTTTTGAAAAATCACCCGAAAAACTTTTTGAAAAAGTGAAAGAAACCGTTGTGAATTTAAAAGCTGAAATCGTCGTTGTGGGTCTTCCTAAAAATATGGACGGCAGTGAGGGCGAGAGTGCGCAGAACGCAAGAGCCTTTGCGGAGCGTTTACACAACGAAACAGGGTTGCAGGTGGATTTGCAGGACGAAAGAGGTACTACCATTACAGCCCACAACTTTTTAAACGATACAAATACAAGAGGCAAAAAAAGAAAAAATGTGGTAGACGAAGTTGCCGCAACGATAATTTTGCAAAATTATCTTGATAAAAGAAAGAACAGTAAGAATTATTAATTTATACAATTTGTATTTAGCACATCTTTTAACATAAATGTTGAAAACTATGTGGAAAGTGTGAAAAGCTATGTTAAACGACTGTCAAAACTACAGCTCTTTTACAAGTAATACCCAATCTTTTACAGAAATGTAACATTTCAACAATTAACTCAGGAGTTTTCAACATAGGTGTTAATACTTGAATGTGGAAAGAATTTGATTACAAATAGTATAAATATTGTGTCAAGGTATAATTTTCAACAAAAAATTTAAGAGAAAAAATTTGAAATGTAAGGGTTAAAGGCAAATTCAAAAAGGAAAAGAAATCGGCAAATGGAAGATAAAGAACTTGTGCTTGACCGTGAACACCATATATTGTATACGAAGCAGTGCAGGGAGGAAATTTTAAATAAAATTTCTCTGCATTATTCTGCCGAAGATGTTGAAAAAATATTCACAAAGGTTCAGCTTCAGTATGTTGGATTTTTAAAAGATTACAGAACGGATTTAGGCGGAAAAAAGAATTTCCACAACGGCGCCGGCGGAAATTACGATTGTATTGCTCTGTTCAGTTATTATGTGGTGTACAAAGAAAAAACATCTCTTGCGGAAATCGAGGAGATGGAGGGCAATTTGTTTTTGTCTGCATTTAAAAATTTGAAGTTTGTCGATTGCAATAAACCGATATATAAAAAGCTGATGTATTGGTCTTTTGCTTTATCTAAAAAGAAGTGCGACAAGTGGGACGATTTTGATATGAATGTAGCTCCGTACAAAAAAAGATGAGCCAATCTATTATGAATTTACAAAATGTCCGATTGCGGATTTTGCAAGGGAACATAATTTGCCGGAAGTGATGCCTGCAATGTGCAATCCCGACTATACCGCTATGGAGCTTATCCATGCAAGACTTATAAGAAAAACAATCTGTGCAAACGGCTGTGTGTGCGATTATACAATTTGCGGAGATAAGGACGAAGAATATCTCAAACAACACGAAGAATACATAGACGATGAGGGTTACAGGAGAAATAAGTGAGGAAATGCATTTCATATACAATGTATTTTTTTAATTATTTCACTTAAGTTTATATGATAACCAATAATTTTCCTAACTTTTGATAAAGCCCCACATTTCAATGGCAAACAAAAAGCACTCTCTGAGAATTAACTCAAAGAGTGCATATTTTTTATTTGATTTTAGCTGAAAACATTATTGAAAAGCATTACAGAGATAATTCCGCAGGTTGAGCCGAGCAGCATACCGCAAACTACATCTGTAAGATAGTGAACTCTCAAGTAAATTCTTGAAAAGCCAATCATAAATGCCAAGAAAAGAATTGGCAGGCAAGCCGCAGGCTGACATCTTAACAGCGCCGTTGTGGCAAATGCAAATGATGCCGTAGTGTGACCTGACGGGAACGAGTAGAACCTCGGTCTGTTTATAATCTGCTCCTCGTCCTCAAGCAGATGACAGGGGCGTGTCCTCTTTACAAGATGTTTAATAATGATTTCGCCCATAAGGTGAGCAAGGCAGAGGGCAAAAACAAAGTTAAAGCCTGTTTTTCTCCACTCCGGTACAACAAAGAACGGTATGCAGATCGCCCACCATACAAAGCCGGCATTGCCCAGCCTTGAAGATGCCACCATAATCTTGGTTAAAGCAGGCTTGTGCATTCTGCTGATATTATATAGAACTTTGTTGTCAACTGTTTGAATGCGTCCGAACATATAACAAAACTCCTAATCAACGCTGATATTGCTAAATTTCCAAAAGCTGTTAATATTAGTAGCAAATAATTACCAACTGCTGAACAATATCGTTACACATCTTTATTATATCATAAGAATTTTGATTTGAACAGAGCTTTTATAAAATTTATCTTAATTTTATGTTGAGCAAATGTGCAACAGAGGGGATACTTTCACCCTGTCCCGATGAGGTAGGACTCATCAACGCACCTGTTGCCATGAAAAGAATATTGTTGTATTTTCCGCTGTTTACGGAATTTAAAATTTCCGAGCAAAATACCGAACCTGCACATCCGCAGCCGGAACCTCCTGCGTGAACATCCTGTCCCTCTAAATCAAAAATCATCATACCGCAGTCATAATGCTTTGGTTCAAGATCGATGTTTTCAAGGCTAAGCAAATCATAGAGCGACCTGCTGCCGACCAAGCCCAAGTCACCCGTAAAAACAGCGTCATAATCGGACGGCTTTGTATTTGTGTCGGCAAAGTAATCGATGAATGTCTGTGCTGCGGCAGGCGCCATAGCTGCTCCCATATTATTAGCGTCGGTTACGCCGAGGTCAACTATTTTTCCGGCCGTTGCCCGAGCTATGCAAGCGCCCTTTTTAGCGTTGCTTACAATGCAACATCCCGAACCTGTAACCGTCCACTGTGCGGTCGGTGTGCGAACTCCGCCGTATTCGAGAGGAAAACGGTACTGCCTTTCCGCAGAGGCAAAGTGAGAAGAGGTAACGCACGCAGCGGTGTTTGCCGCATTGCTCTCAACAAATACAGCCGTCATAAGCAAGCCTTGAGCCATTGTGGAACAGGCTCCGTACTGCCCGAGGTAAGCAATGTTGAAATCACGCAGACCGAAACTTGACGATATACATTGGTTGAGCAAATCTCCTGCAAAAATGTAGTCGATGTCCTCTGCTTTAACACCGGCTTTCTGCATTGCGGTTTCTACAGCGGTAAATTGCAGTGTGCTTTCCGCCTGTTCATAGGTGTTCTTACCGTTATAGCTGTCATAAATAATCTTGTCAAAGCCTTTGCCGAGAGGACCTTCGCTCTCTTTCTTTCCCGCAACCGAGGCGTAACCGATTATTGACGGCATTTCTTCAAAGCCGAGCGTGCGACCTCCGATTCTTCGTATCATAAAAAAACTCCCTTCTGCACTATTATCTGCAAAAGGGAGTTTAATTATTATAAATAATCGGCGTGGTGAGTAAAAATCAATAACCCCAACGGTCAAAGAATCTTACATCTTCGTATGTGAGAATGTAATTCTGACTTTCGTGAAATTCGCTTGCAACAAGGAGAGGGTTATACATATAAAGTATTCTGTGCTGAACGGCATCGTGGTTTTCGTCAAAAATATATCTTACAGCCTGTTTGCAATTGTCGTTTGCGGGAATGTCCGTACTGCCTGTGTAGTGATAATCTCTGATGATTGCATCAACGCTTGTAAATCCGTCAAAGCACATTGCGTCTTTTACAGACTGTGCGATAAGTGACGCACCGACAAATCCGCCCGAGCCAAACTCGCCCATACAAAGTCTTTCAAGCAAATCTCTGTCGTGATCCGAAAGTGTAACCTGACCGCTCTTGTATGTTTTGTCCGGATTGTCAATAGCTACAAGATAGCCTGCGTTCCACTGCTCGTTGTAATCGGCAGGTTCTGCGGCAGGAATTGCTGTGGCAAATTGTACCGTAGGTGCTTGCGTTGTGGCAACCGTAGACGCTTTGGCAGTCGTTGGCTTTACAGTTGTAGGAGCGGTTGACGGTTTTACCGTTGTTGCCTGTGTTGAAGCCGGTTTAGTAGGCTTTGTTGCAGCAGCCTCCGTAGGTTCGCTTGTTGCGGTGTCTGCTGTGGCGATTTTTGTTATATTAGGATTAATACGGCTTTTGTATGCTGTGTCAGAAGTAGATACGGCGGGTTTCTTTGTCTGCGGTGTGAGAGCTGAAATTACAGAGTGACCTAAAAGTGCAAGTATCAGCACGCCCAAAATAACAGTGAGTACGGTGTTTAACTTATTGTCGAAAAATTTTTTCATCCTCATCAGCCTTTTTATTATATTTTTTACAATATGAGTATTTACACGCTCATACTAAAAATTATAGCATAATTTATTGATTATTTCAACTATATTTTATACTTATGTTAAAATTGCAATACTTTTAAAATTATCAGTGAAAATTTTTGATATGACAGAGTAAATTTTGACTATTGCTTTGCTTTGCACAGGAGCTTTTTTGTTGAGTATGCCACACATATATCCAAAATATACAAATTAAAAGCAGGATAAAATTTGTAAAAAATGCTTGAAAAATGCGATATTTCGCATTATAATAAATGTGTATGAGTGTAGAGGCTCAACAATAATCGAAAGGAGAAGTACACATGATTTATTCAAATGAAGTAGAAAAGATGTGCACTGTCGCAAAAGGTCCAAAACACGGTCCTGCACCTATTCCTGAAGAGGGTAAATGGGTAAAATCCTATGATATTAAGGATATTTCAGGTCTTTCACACGGTATTGGCTGGTGCGCACCTCAGCAGGGTGCTTGCAAGCTCACACTTAACGTAAAAGACGGTATCGTAGAAGAGGCTCTTGTAGAAACAATCGGTTGTTCAGGTATGACTCACTCAGCTGCTATGGCTGCTGAAATTCTCCCTAACAAGACATTACTTGAGTGCCTTAATACTGACCTTGTTTGTGATGCTATCAACACAGCTATGAAAAACATTTTTGAGCAGCTCGTTTACGGCAGAAGCCAGACAGCTTTCTCAGAGGGTGGTCT
>ULMF01051974.1_pt1 | contig 23593 bp, 9 predicted proteins | sample 1951581 | NCBI WGS metagenome assembly ULMF01 (sample SAMEA4835543, study PRJEB28245) | human gut metagenome | biome: gut microbiome; material: fecal sample | place: Denmark | collected 2008
ATAGCTTTTATAACTTATTTGTTCTTTTGTTCTTATGTCTAAAAAAAGAATTATTAACCCATGTCTTATCGGAAACGAACGATTGTTATCTCCCAAGGTATTCCGGCATTTATTCGGGGGCTCCTTCTTCGGAACTCTCCTGCACGTCCTTCGCTTTTATCTTTCTATACTGTTTAGGCGTCATTTCAAACCGCTGTGCAAATGCCTTATAGAAAGTTCCTCTGTTCGAGAATCCGGTTTTATCCATGATCTCTTCGATTGAAAGCTGTGTTGTCAGCAGCAAACGCTCGACAATAGTCAGACGATATTCCCTGATAATGTCGGCAGGAGTCTTGTCCGTGATATTCTTCAGTTTTCGATAGAACTGGCGGGTACTATATCCAAGTGAATTACTCAACAATTCAACAGACAACTCCGTATCCTGAATATGACTATCGATAATCTGCATCATCTTCTCAAAGAAAGATTTATCTTCTTTATGCAGGAAATGCCCGTCATCCAGTTCAAAAGCGCTCAGAACAGAACTATAATACTCTTTCAGGTCTTCCTCACGTTGCAACAGCCTTCTCACTACCTTCTCCAGATATTCCACGTTAAACGGTTTGGTAATATACGCCTCTGCTCCGGACTCAATTCCTCTTGTCTGCTCATCGATATTATTCAGAGCAGAAAGCAGGATAAGGGGAATACGGCTCAACAGCTTATCTGATTTGATCTTCTTGGCAAATGACATTCCATCCATTCCGGGCATCATCACATCCGAAATAATCAAATCGGGCAATTGAATGCTCAATTGTTTTAAAGCCTCCTCCGCACTACTCAATGGCACCACATTATAGGGTCCCACAAAGATTTCCGTCACAAACCATAGCATAGAAGGATCATCGTCAATGATCATTATCGTTTGCTTGTTTTTATCATATTCGGTCGATGAGTTCCGAAGTTCAACAGACCGCTCGTCCGGTACCGGCGGTAACTCTTCCACCACTTTTTCGTCTTCATTATCGACCGTAACCTCCATCGTGGGAAGCAACACTTCAAACGTAGTTATCTCATTAGGAGTGCTGGAAACATGAATCTGACCATTCAATAAATTCACCATACTGTGACAAATAGCCAGCCCTAAACCATTTCGCGGAGCAATGCCATCTTTGTTTTGTACTTCGAAATTATCCAGAATCTTGTAGCGGTCAAATATCTTTGTAAGATCAGCCGCCTTGATACCTTTTCCGGTGTTAGACACGCGAATGCAAAGCCGGTCATTCTCCACTGTCTGCATCACCGTTATGGTACCATTTTCCGGAGTATACTTGAAAGCATTAGAAATCAGGTTATTGACTATCTTGCTCAGACAGCTGATGTCTGTATTCCAATACACTCCGTTCTCAATCTGCAAACGATAATTCAGTTTCCGGCTTTCAGCCAGTTCTCCGAATGATTCCGCAATGGTGCGTATCTGTTCTGTGACAGGAACCGGCTTAATCTTCAGGACTTTATTTCCCGTTTCCAGCCGACGGAACTCGATCAGTTCCAGAATCAGCGCATTCAGTTTCAATGCATTCTGCTGAATCATGGTAGCATACTTACGCACATAACCATCTACCCTGCTATAGGAAAGAATCTTTTCACACGGGCCATTAATTAATGTCAGTGGGGTACAGAATTCATGTGTTATGTTCGTAAAGAAGCGTAGTTTTGATTCGTACAACTCCTCGCGTTGCTGGCGGTTCATCTGTTCAATCATCACATTCCGCTTTCTACGATAATGCCTTATTATCATCCAGACAGACTCGAGAATCAACAGAATAAACAGCAGGAAATAAAAAGCGTAGGCCCAGATAGTCATATACCAGGGGGGAATGATACGAATGAGCAATGAAAAAGGTTCACTCTCCTGTCCGGTTATATTGCTCCGGTATTTCACCAGTAAGGTGTATTCTCCCGGTGACAGATTGGAAAAAACAGCTACTGTAGAAAGTCCGTTCTCAATCCAGCTGTCACTCAATCCATCTATCTTATAAGAGTAAGTATAATTATTGCCATTGATATAATCGACTGCCAGAAAAGACAGATTGAAGAAGTTCTGGCTATAGTCAAGCACCAGAGTCTCTTGCTTGGGTCCTTGCAGGAAATCATAGATATTACATTCTTTACCAAAAATAGACAAACGGTTGAAATGCAAAGGAGGCATATATTCTTCTGACATATGATCGTTCTCGGTAATTGTAATGAATCCGTTTGTCCCGCCAAAGAATAGCGTACCTGTCTGCTGGTCCTTAAAGAAAGCACCATCACTGAACTCAATCACTTCCAGGTCACCTTGCTGGCGGTAGGTCTGTACTGTATTCTCGCGAACATTGAACCGCACCATCCCCTGATTGGTACTGAGCCACAAATTATTATCCCTTCCTTCCAATATACCATGAATCGTATTGTTGGGGAAGCCGTCAGTCTCGTTATATACCCTGTATTCACCCTGATAAAGCCGGGTTAATCCGAAGCTCGTGCCAAACCAGTATCCTTCGTCATTTTTATGAATGGCAAAAATATCATTCACCGTCTGATTCTTCACCACATCGTCAATGCGGCAAGGGGTTAGTTGATTGGTGCGTGTATTCATCTTATATGCACCATATCCGCGATTACCAAACCAAATAGTCGAATCATTCTCCTGATAGGAGACAAAGAAATAATTAGAGTTTCTCTTTCCTCCATCCAAAGTAAAACGTTGTGCCGACTTCACTTTCGGCAAGGACGAAGAAGCCTCTAAAGTGATTTTCACAATGCCCTCACCTGCCGAAACAACCCATAATGTACTATCATTCGTCTCACAGATGGAATGCACATACTTCACTTTTTTACCATCCGCTATAACCGGAAATTCTTCTATCCTTCTCGTGAGGTAAGAATAATAGTTCAGTCCGTCTTCCGTACCAATCCATAATGAATTTCGTCTGCCCGGAGCAAAACTATAGACTGAGTTATCCATCAATGCACTATTGTTCGCCAGAATTCTCTCTGCCTGCGGCAATGTCTCCCTGTCAGGATGAAAGTCCATCATCCTTAGAATGCCTCCCCCCTTTGTGCCTATCCACAAGGTCTGTTCATGATCAAGGAACAATGCCCGGACAGGGTTATTTACCCGATATTCCGGTACGTCCAGCAACACATTTTCAATAGAAAATTCATCCGTAAAATACATATATATGCCTTGTCCGTCAGCCCCTACCCAGATAATATCCTGAAACCGGTCTTTCATCAGGCAGAAGATGCCCGACTGAATATTAATGGACTGCATAGCATACTTCACCTTCGAATCCGGCAAATATTTCAGCTGAATCAGTCCGCTGCTTTTAAAACCAATATAATAATCGTTTTTCTGCTTAATGATAGATGAGATATCGCCACGATGCTGAATCTCCTCTTCCAGATCCGCTATAAAATATTTATTATGGCTATTCAGATCGTACTCATAAAACGCATAGGTACTATCTACAAAATAGATTAAATCTCCATCTACAAATGTCCACAGAAGCTTTTCCGAATGATTTAAATGATTGCAGGGAACCAGCTTGATCTGATTTTCATTCTTTTCTATCACATAGCTCCGGTTATCATTGTCCGAAGAGAAAATCCAGAGAACGCCGGAATTATCAATAGACATCTGCTGTACTTCCTCAAAATGTATTTTCTTCACGTCCAGTTTGCAGAATTCTTTCAATTCCGGTTGATAATAATAAATATAGCCGTCATCCTTTATTATAAAGAAATCGTCTTCCGGACTTCTCGCCATACGGTTGATATACTTAAAATCCTTGAAACTTTGTATAGTCTGCCTTTGTGTATCGAAGCGGTCAAGTCCATAATTAGTCTGTATCCACAGTACATCATTATCGGCTTCAATAATCCGTTCTATCAGATTGCCGGAAAAGCTATTCTGAAGATTCGTAGGTTTGTATAATCCCAGATAATTGCCATCATAAACATTCAGCCCGTCACACGAACCGATCCATATCACTCCGTGTCTATCCTGACAAAGAGAGAGAATAGCGCTATTGGACAATCCGTTCTTACTGGAGAATTGCCGCAAACTATAAGAAGCATTTGCCTCCGCCCCTATCAAAAGGCAAGAAGCTATCAGAAATAGGATTCGTTTAAGAAAAGAAGTTTTTTTCGTCCATTCACTGTGTTTTTCCATATAGCATTTCTTTATTTTAAATCACGCCATAAAAATCGACGGAAAGATATAGAAAATCAGGAAAACGTCCAAGAACTGCACAGAAAACATTCAAGACATCTGAAATTTAACAAAACAAGAGTACGCATTTAAGACATATATATCTATTTTTGCGCCATTTCATCACAAGTAGACACAAATGACACAAGTCCGTACACAATCTTATACCAACCCTGGTACCTTTGTAACATCAAACGACAAAATGAGGTAAAAAGCAAAATAAAAGGATGGTAGTTTGAAATAGGTAACCCAAAAACAGGTAGCTTCCCAGCTACCTGTAAATTGGAGATCAACGTTTTAGTTAATAATGAATATAATACTATATAAAATGAAATCATTACATTTCTTATTAGGTATAACCTGCATAGCCTCATTAACAGGTTGTGTATCCTCCGCCCAAGTAGAACCTAACTCAAACTTGGACAGAGCCCGGCAAACACTGGACTCTCTCTACCTAAATTATTCTGTAGACAACTCATCGTTACTCCGCGAAAACTATCCCTTCGACGAACAACATACCGTCACTTATCTGGCATCAGAAGAACAGGCTAATATTCCCAACCAATTCTCTTATTTATGGCCGTATTCGGGAACATTCTCCGCAGTCAATGCACTGTTCGAAGCCACACATGATAAAAAGTATAAGAAACTATTAGATAGCCGGGTATTACCGGGATTAGAAGAATATTTCGATACCCAACGGGTACCCAATGCCTATTCGTCATATATCCGGACTGCTCCAGCTTCCGATCGGTTTTACGATGATAATGTATGGTTAGGTATCGACTTTACCGATACATATCAAATGACCCAAGAACAAAAGTACCTGGATAAAGCCCAACTAATATGGAAATTTATCGAAAGTGGAACTGACAGTATATTGGGAGGTGGTATCTACTGGTGTGAACAAAAGAAAGAATCCAAAAATACTTGTTCAAATGCTCCGGGATCGGTTCTGGCACTCAAACTATTCAAAGCAACCAACGACAGCAGCTATTTTGAAAAAGGAAAGAAACTGTATGAATGGACCCAAAGAAACCTACAGGACTCCGCAGACTATCTCTACTTTGATAATATTCGGCTCGACGGTAAAATAGGAAAAGCCAAATTCGCTTATAACAGCGGGCAAATGATGCAATCGGCTGCCCTGCTCTATCAGTTGACAAAGAATCCTATCTATCTGAAGGATGCTCAAAATATTGCCAAAGAATGCTTCAACTATTTCTTTACAGACTTTACCCCTACAACCAATGAAGAGGCTTTCAGAATGCTTAAAAAAGGAGATATCTGGTTTACTGCCGTTATGCTGAGAGGATTTATCGAACTTTACCAGATAGATAAGGATAAAACTTATATTAATGCTTTTAACAAGAGTTTGTCCTATGCATGGGATAATGCACGCGATGAAAACGGATTGTTCAATACTGATTTAAGCGGCAAAAGCAAAGATCAAAAGAAATGGTTATTAACTCAGGCTGCCATGGTAGAAATGTATAGCCGACTTGCTATGATACAATAAATCTGATACAGCAAAATCCCCAAATATATTGGAACAAAACTTTGATACAGCACATACCACCATAAATTAATTAAAAGATTAAACTAATACTTAAAACAATAATTAATATGAAACAAAAAAGATTTACGTTTTTATTATTATTCGTAGCCAACCTTTTTTGTGCATCTGCTCAAAAATGGTATACACCAGAGATAGACCAGAAAGTTGAAGATCTGCTAAAACAAATGACAGTAGAAGAGAAACTAGGATATATAGGTGGCGTCAACTGGATGTACACTAAAAATATAGACCGTCTAGGCATTCACCGAATGAAAATGTCTGATGGACCGCAGGGACTAGGAACAGATGGAAAATCGACAGCCTATCCGTCTACTGTAACATTGGCTGCTACCTGGAATGAGAATCTCGCTTACCAATACGGAAAAGCATTGGGACGCGATTGCAGAGCCAGAAACGTTAATGTCATATTAGGGCCAGCTGTCAATATCTATCGCGCTCCAATGTGTGGACGTAACTTTGAATATATGGGAGAAGATCCGTATCTCACTTCCCGCATCTGCGTAGGATACATCAAAGGAGTTCAGGATCAAGGAGTAATGGCAACAGTAAAACATTTCGTAGCTAACAATTCAGATTATGACCGCAATAACATTAGTAATGACATTGATGAGAGAACGCTGAACGAGATCTATTTCCCAGCTTATAAGGCCGCTATACAAGAAGCTGAAGTCGGAGCTGTAATGACCAGTTACAATCTGATGAACGGTATCTATACCACGGAAAACCCTTGGCTGCTGAAAGAGGTCCTGAGAAATCAATGGGGATTTAAAGGGTTAGTGATGTCCGATTGGGGATCCACCCACTATTGCGTTCCGGCAGCCAAAGGCGGACTGGACCTGGAAATGGCAGGCGGTGAGAAAATGAATCCTAAAGATATGGCTTATTACCTGAAAACGGGTGATGTCACAATGGACATGGTTGACGAAAAAGTCCGCCATATTCTACGCATACTCATCGCTTTCGGATTCAAAGATGGAACACAAGCAGACAAAAACATCCCCCTGGATGATCCGAAATCTGCTGAAACAGCATTGAATGTTGCCAGAGAAGGACTTGTATTACTGAAGAACGAAAACAATATCCTTCCGCTGAACCCGAAGAAATACAAACACATCATTGTCACCGGTAAAAACGCACATGGTTATGTACATGGAGGCGGTAGTGGTGCAGTAGTTCCTTTCCACTACACGAATCTTTTCGATGGAATACAGAAAGAAGGTGAACAAAACAATGTCAAGGTGGAATATATAGATGAGCTTGACTTCATGCCCTCCATCATGTATACAGACGATAACCTCAATGAGCAAGGGTTCCATGCCGAATATTTTAAGAATATACATTTTGAAGGTGCGCCTGTTGTAAAGCAAACAGAGAAAAAGATTAATTATTCCTGGGCAGCGGGTACAGAATTGGAAGGCATGCCAAAAGATTATTTCTCTGTAAAATGGTATAGCACAATGTGTGTGGACGAAACTGCCGACTACGAATTCACATTAGGCGGTGATGATGGTTACAAGCTGTTTATCAATGACCAACCAGTCATCGACGACTGGACTCCGGGAGGTTTCAGAAGTACAAATATCACAAAAACACTAAAAGCCGGTGAAAAGTATCACGTCCGTGTAGAATACTATCAACAAGGTGGAGGAGCAGGAGTCTGCTTTTTATGGAAACGCAAAAACGATACTCAAAATAAGTTTGCAGACTACTTGAACAAGGCCGATTTGGTAATAGCCTGTTTCGGCCATAGCTCTGACACGGAAGGAGAAGCAAGTGACCGTACATTCGAACTTCCGGAAGTAGACAAAAAAATGCTGGCTAGCCTGTCCGGATGCAAGAGGCCGATTATTGGAGTAGTCAATGCCGGAGGTAACATCGAGATGCAAGGTTGGGTCCCGACTTTAAAAGGATTAATCTGGGCATTCTACGGAGGGCAGGAAGCTGGTACAGCTGTTGGAGAAGCATTGTTTGGCAAAATCAATCCGTCAGGTAAACTGCCTATGACTTTCGAAAAGAAATGGGAAGACAATCCTGCATATAACAGTTATTACGACCCGGACGGAGACAAACATGTAGCATACACAGAAGGTATTTTCATCGGCTATCGTGGTTATGACAAATTAAAACGAGAGGTACAATATCCCTTCGGCTATGGATTGTCTTATACAACTTTCAAATTATCTGACCTGACTGTTTCGAAACCAAATGCTGACGGCACAGTAGAAGTAACCTGCCGTCTTGCCAACACAGGAAAGAGAGATGGTGCACAGGTAGTACAAGCTTATGTAGGTAAAACTGAAAGCAGCCCGGTAGAACGCCCGGAAAAAGAACTAAGAAAATTCGAAAAAGTATTCTTAAAAGCAGGAGAATCGACAACAGTTAAGATGACATTACCCAAAGAATCATTTATGTACTTTGATGTTAACAGTACCCAATTTGTAACTGATCCGGGGACCTATAATATCATGCTCGGTTTCTCATCAAGAGACATTAAAATACAAAAGAATATTCAATACTAAATCATTCTCTCATCATTGGAGTTTCGCTATGCAAAAGACAGGCGGAACTCCTGATTAAAGCAACCGTCACAAGCTGAATACAAATAAACATGACATTCATTTTTTAATAATCAAACAAGAATTTATGAAATATACGTGTATTAAAACAGTAGCAATTTACTTGCTTACAGCATTTCCCTTATTGCTAAACGCTTCTACGCAAAAAGTAGATATCGCGCGCAGCATCATGGTAGGAAATGGAATTGCTAAGTTCATCCCGGAAGGTTTCGATGCAAAAAAGGTACCCTCTTTTGCTATTGAAAAAGAACCTCGCGAACAGGGTACACTCCCTTCTGATTGGGTACTTGTCCCTAATTTCTCACTTACAGACGGTAAAGCAAATGCATCACTAACAGTGCCGGAAGGAACAAGTATTTATGGAGGAGGAGAAGTTACCGGTTCTCTTTTAAGAAATGGAAAAACAATTAAGCTATGGAATACGGACTCCGGAGCTTATGGAGTTGATAACGGTACACGCCTGTATCAATCACATCCCTGGATGATGGGTGTAAGGAAAGACGGAACTGCTTTCGGTATCTTGTTTGATACCAGCTGGAAAGCTGAACTTAGCAGTACGGACAATAAAATAGAATTGAGAAGTGAAGGAGAACTTTTCCGAGTGTTCATTATCGACAGAGAATCTCCGCAGGCAGTTGTCCGTGGTTTATCCGAACTAACAGGTACTATGCCGATGATCCCCCGCTGGGCATTAGGTTATCACCAGTCCCGTTTCTCTTATTCTCCTGATCGCCGAGTTATTGAGATAGCAGATACCTTCAGACTCAAACGTATACCATGTGACGCAATCTGGATGGATATTGACTATATGGACGGATATCGGATTTTCACATTCAACCCACAGGGATTTCCCAATCCTAAAGCAGTTAATCGTGATCTGCACTTACGTGGTTTCCATTCTACATGGATGATTGATCCGGGAGCAAAAGTAGATCCTAATTACTTTGTCTACAAGTCGGGTACTGAAAATGACATCTGGGTAAAAACAGCCGATGGTAAAGATTTTAATGGCGATGCATGGCCTGGTGCAGCTGCATTCCCTGATTTCACTTATCCCAAAGCCAATAAATGGTGGCAAAATCTATACAAAGACTTTTTAGCGCAAGGTGTCGATGGAGTTTGGAATGACGTCAACGAACCTCAGATTAACGATACTCCCAATAAAACTATGCCAGAAGATAATATTCACCGTGGAGGAGGAAATCTACCAGCAGGAAAACATATCCAGTACCATAATGTATACGGATTTCTTATGGTAAAATCATCCAGAGAAGGTATTATGGCAGTACGTCCCGAAAAACGTCCGTTCATCCTGACTCGTTCCAATTTCTTGGGGGGACAGCGCTATGCCGCCACATGGACTGGAGATAACGGTTCTTGCTGGGATCATTTGAAAATGTCTGTCCCAATGTCACTGACTCTAGGTCTATCCGGACAGCCCATCAGCGGTGCAGACATAGGCGGCTTCTTATTTAACGCTGATGCTGACTTATTCGGAAACTGGATTGGTTTCGGTGCATTTTATCCCTTCGCACGCGGCCATGCCTGTGCAGGAACAAACAACAAGGAGCCTTGGGCTTTCGGTAAAGAAGTAGAAGATGCTTCACGCATTGCTTTGGAACGCAGATATATACTGCTACCTTATTTCTACACTCTCATGCATGAAGCCTCAACAAACGGCATGCCCATCATGCGTCCCGTCTTCTTCTCCGATCCAAAAGATTTATCATTACGTGCTGAAGAAGAAGCGTTCCTGATCGGCGATGATTTACTCATCATCCCAGCTTTTGCCAGCCAGCCGGCACTTCCAAAAGGAATTTGGAAAGAACTTTCACTTGTAAATGGAGATACTAATGACAAATATCAGGCAAAAATGAAAATTCGTGGCGGTTCTATCATTCCTACCGGGAAAATCATCCAAAACACTACAGAAAGTTCATTAGACCCTCTGACTCTACTAGTCTGCTTAGATGAGCAAGGAAAAGCCTCCGGTAGCATGTATTGGGATGCAGGTGACGGCTGGTCTTACAAGAAAGGAGACTACAGTCTACAACAATTCACTGCTGAACGTAAAGACAATAAAGTCATTGTAAAACTGACAGGAAAAACCGGCAAAGGAGAAACTGAGAATAAAGATATGGCTATAGTTAAGGTCATAACAGAGAAAGGAATTCTCCATGCCAGTGGAAATCTGCTAGAGGGCATTGAAGTAAAACTATAAAAGAACACAATTATACTTTGTTTGAGAACCTAAAAAGAAGTTTTATGAAAAAAGAGCACATGAAAAAGCAATATCCCCACTGGTGCGGGGTATTGCTATTGTATCTGATGGCATGTATTACTAGTTGCCAGGACGACAAAATTAGTTCCAATGGGTATGATCCGTCCAAGCCGGTCGTATTCACGGATTTCTCTCCGAGTAAAGGAAGCCTCCGCACTCAACTCCATATCTATGGTGAGAATTTCGGAAACGACCCTTCAAAAATTCAAATTACTATAGGAGGGCGCTCAACCACCACTATTGGTTGTAACAATAATGAAATTTATTGTATGGTACCTCCCAAAGCCTTTGATGGAGACATTAAAGTATCTATCGAGAGTGCCGACGGAACCGCTTCGCCTATAGAATATGAATTTGAGAAACGTTTCCAATATGTTGCACAGACTTCAGTAGGCACATTAGTAGGAAATGAGGACGAACAAGGAAACTCGTCGGACGTAGATGGAGATTTTGAAAAGGCTAGATTTGGAAATACAGAATGGTTGTTAATGGACACGTTCGGAATACAAAAATGCCTGATTGTAAATGGTTTTAAAGGTCCTATTCGAAGAATTAACTTAGAGACTCAGGAGGTATCTACACTTATGACTGAAGGTCAAGGACTGTTTGGGGGGATGTACTACATGTGCTTCGATGCGACAGGAGATACTTTGTTTGTATCAGATGACCACGGACAAAATAACAAAGATAGAAGAGAAATTGCTTACCTGTTACGTTCAGAAGACTTCCGGAGAGCAAGACCCTATGTCTACGATCGCACAGGATATAGCTGTGCTTATCAACCACTAACAAAGACGCTCTATTATAGTATTTATTGGCAGGGTACTATCGACAGAGTTGTTTTTGATCCAACAACACAGGGGATGGTAGCAAAAGAAGTATTCCCTACATATGAAAGCCGCAATGAACATGCCTTCTTAACGATTCATCCTGAAGGTAAATATATGTATATAACAGGCGCCAATTGTCTTTATAAGTCAATGTTTAACCCAGAAACCAAAGAGTTCCAAAAACCAACGATGTTCGCCGGTTCAGAGGGAGCTAGCGCATGGGTGGATTCTCCTGGTACAGCAGGTCGTTTCGTATGGCCATACCAAGGTACGTTTGTAAAAAACAAAAGCTACATAGAAGCCGGTAAATCAGACATTTATGATTTTTATCTTTGTGATAGGAATGGACACTGTATTCGTAAAATTACTCCCGATGGCATCATCTCAACATATGCAGGAAGAGGTAGTGTATCCTCCGATGGACAAGTTAACGGATATATTGATGGCGAATTGCGTACAGAAGCACGCTTTGACAGTCCTTGTGGCATTGCTTATGATGAAGAAACACAAACGTTCTATATAGCAGATAGAGAAAACCATCGAATTCGTACAATTTCTGTAGAATAACTATAAAAACACATTTCGAATGAAAAAATATATTTTAAGTTTGTTTTTTCTGATTAGCTGTATGATTGACGCATACGCACATACAGAACAAGAAAAGATAGAAATCAGCGGTATCGTTCTAGATCAAAGCAAAGAGCCGCTTGTCGGAGTAAATGTTTCCGTAAAAGATCTTCCTGGATTAGGTGCTATTACAGATATAAACGGTAAATTTAAAATAAAAGTTGAACCTTACCAAAAACTAGTATTCACTTTTATAGGATTCGAGAAACAAGAAATACTTGTTAAAGACCAAAAAATCATTAATGTAGTAATGCAGGAAGCCAAAGCAACTGCTATTGATGAAGTTGTTATTACCGGAACAGGTGCACAGAAAAAGATTACGATGACTGGAGCAGCCACCACTGTTGATGTCAGTACGCTAAGAACCTCCACATCAAGCATTACAAATGCGTTGGCTGGTAATGTAGCTGGTATAATGGCTCGCCAAACATCCGGACAACCCGGTAATAATATATCAGAGTTTTGGATTCGTGGAATTTCTACCTTTGGTGCCGGTTCCGGTGCATTGGTATTGATCGATGGATTTGAACGGGATATGAATGAAATCAACATCGAAGATGTTGAATCATTTACTGTACTAAAAGATGCTTCTGCAACAGCCATTTATGGTTCTCGCGGTGCAAATGGAGTTGTATTAATTACCACCAAGCGTGGTAAATCTGGTAAAGTACAGATAGACGCAAAAGTTGAAACAACTTATAATACACGAACCTATACGCCAGAACTAGTCGACGGTTACACCTATGCCAGCTTAATGAACGAAGCACGCACAACTCGTAATCAAGAAGCATTCTTTTCGAATGAAAAATTATATATCCTTCGCAACGGACTGGACAAAGATCTATACCCCAACGTAGACTGGATGGATGTACTTCTGAAAAAAGGCGCCCCAACTTATCGTGCAACATTAAATATGAATGGTGGCGGCTCACTTGCTCGCTACTATGTATCTGTAAGTTATGTGGACGAAGGAGGTATGTATAAAGTGGACGAAGGACTAAAAGATTATAATACAAATGCAAATTACAGACGCTGGAATTACCGTCTCAATGTAGATATGGATATCACTAAATCTACTTTATTAAAGGTAGGAGTTGCAGGTTCATTAGACAAGAAAAATGAACCGGGAATGGCTGGTAACATCTGGGCATCAGCCATGCGTAATAATCCAATCTCAGTTCCTGTTATGTATTCCAACGGATATGTGCCTGCTTACGGTTCAGAGAATGACCAACTCAACCCGTGGGTAGCCGCTACACAAACAGGATATCAAGAAACATGGAATAACAAATTACAAGCCAATGCTACCTTAGAACAAAATCTCAGCTTCATTACTAAAGGCTTGAAGTTTATTGGTCGTTATGGATTTGATACAAACAACTTCCAGTGGATTAATCGAAAAAAGTTTCCTGAGATGTGGAGAGCGGAACAAAATCGTGCTTCTGACGGAAGTTTAGTTATGAAGAAAATCAAGGACGAACAACTGATGACACAAGAATCCTCTTCCAACGGAAACCGTAAAGAATACTTAGAAGCAGAGTTACACTACGACCGTACTTTTGGTGACCATATCGTAGGAGCCGTATTCAAATATTCTCAAGACAAAACAATTGATACTTCTCAGAATGGAAACGATATCATGCAAGGAATCGATAAACGCCATCAAGGATTAGCAGGACGTTTCACTTATGGATGGAAATATCGCTATTTCTTTGATTTCAACTTTGGTTATAATGGTTCCGAGAACTTTGCCCCAGGACATCAGTATGGCTTCTTTCCCGCTTATTCTGTTGCATGGAATATTGCAGAAGAACCTATTATTAAGAAACATCTGAAATGGATGAACATGTTTAAGCTTCGTTATTCATATGGTAAAGTCGGTAATGACGTTGTAGGAGATAATGACCAACGTTTTCCTTATTTATCTACTTTCGGCGCCAGTGGTGGATTCAACTATGCTGATATTGGACAAAAATATGAATTCACAGGTTTAAGTTACACACATTATGCAACCACAGCTGTTACATGGGAAATAGCAACCAAACACGATATTGGTATTGATTTCTCTCTATGGGATGATAAGTTTACCGGAACAATTGATTACTTCCATGAACAGCGTGACGGTATTTACCAACAACGTAATTTCATTCCCATTTCTGTTGGGTTGAACGGAGCAATGAGGATATCTACCAATATTGGCTCTGTATTATCTAAAGGATTTGATGGAAACTTCGGATTTAAACAACGTATCGGAGATGTCAACCTCACCTTACGGGGTAACTTCACCTATAGCAAAAGTGAAATACTAGAATACGATGAAGAATATAGTAACTACCCTTACAAGAGCCAAAAAGGCTTCCGAGTAAATCAAACCCGCGGACTTATCGCATTAGGACTATTTAAAGACTATGATGATATCCGCAACAGTCCCAAACAATCTTGGGGAGATGTTATGCCAGGTGATATTAAATACGCAGATGTAAACGGAGACGGCTATGTAAACGACAATGATATCGTTCCTATCGGAGCTACAGCACGTCCAAACTTAGTTTATGGCTTCGGACTCTCTGGTCAATGGAAAGGTATTGATGTCAATGTTCTGTTCCAAGGTTCTGGTAAATCAACTTTCTGCATCGATGGTCCTACTGTATATCCTTTTGAGAATGGAGACTGGGGAAATATTCTAGCTGATGTTGTAGAATCCAATCGTTGGATATTAGGTGAAAATGAAGATCCGAATGCTAAATATCCTCGTCTTAGTTATGGCGGGAATAGCAACAATTACCGTTCCTCTACATATTGGTTACGTAATGGCTCTTATCTTCGCCTAAAGAATCTGGAAATAGGATACACAATACCTAAAAGTTTTGTCAACAAATTACATTTAAATAATATTCGTATCTACTTCATGGGTACTAACTTAGTTACCTTCTCTAGTTTCAAACTTTGGGATCCAGAACTAGGAAGCAGTAACGGACAGCAATATCCATTATCAAGATCATATACTCTAGGATTAACTATCAATATCTAATATCAAAGACATGAAAAAGAAACATATAATATTAGCCGTTGCATTTAGCCTCGGGGTAGGAATCAGCTTTTCTTCCTGCTCTGATTATCTAAGTGTAGAACGTTTCTTCAACGATCGACAAAGTGAAGAGAAAATCTTTAAAAGTAAACAGTTTACAGAAGAATGGTTAGCAAAGTGCTATGGACTTTTAGCTGGTTCAAATATAGAATATGGACTTATAAAATTCACGCTCTCCAACTATTCGGACGATATCATATTTAATGAAAGTGATGGGGCTGTAAACTATAATGCTTTCAAATTTGGACAATACGATAACGGATGGGTTAACGACTCTTATATCCGTTGTTATGAAGGTGTTCGGCAAGCCTCTATTATGGTTAATAATGTAGATATAAATGAAGAACTTACAAAAGAGGAAATTCTAGATAAAAAGGCACAGGCCCGTTTCTTAAGAGCCTATTTTTATTGGTTGCTATTAAGGAGATATGGTCCAATCCCCCTAATTCCCGATGAAACGATTAGCATTGACGAGACATATACAGGCATGTCTTACCCAAGAGCTACCTATGACGAAGTAGTGGATTACATTGACAAGGAAATGACACTTGCAGCCAAAGACTTGCCTGACAGACGAGACAGGCAGAATATCGCACGTGCAACAAGAGGGGCAGCATTAGCCGTACGCGCAAAAGCCTTATTATATTCAGCCAGCCCACTCAATAATCCTTTACCCAACGACCCAGATAAATTTACTGATTTTGTAGACGATCAGGGGCGCATATTAATGTCACAAACATATGACGAAAGCAAATGGGCAAAAGCTGCCGCTGCAGCAAAAGATGTGATTGACCTGGGACGATATGAATTACATACCGCAGACTATCAAGACAAAGGAGACAATACTTACCCAGCCACGGTAAAGCCTCCATATAATGCCAAATATTCAAATAAAAATTTCCCAGATGGATGGGCTAATATCGATCCGTTCGAATCTTACCGTTCCATTTTTAACGGTGACTTATACGCTAATGAAAACGAAGAATTGATCTTCACTCGTGGCAATAACTACATAGGAGATCAAGTAAACCACCTCGTACAAAATCAGATGCCGACTTTTGCAGGGGGAGAGAATCGACACGGTTTGACAGCTAAACAATGTGATGCTTACGATATGGCAAATGGTGACGCCTTCGATTTACAACATTTTCTTGATACTTGCGAAGCAAATAAACGCTTTGTAACTGAAGACGAATATAAAGCAGGAAAATATCCACAACTACGCCCTAATGTTTGGAAAGAATATGCTAATCGCGAACCGCGCTTTTATGCCAGTGTAGCATTTAGTGGTGCTTTTTGGCCATTTACCAGTGCTAAAGATGCAGAGTATCGTAATCAGCAAATATGGTACTATAGAGGAAGTAAAGAAGGACGAAAAAATGGTTCAGACAAATGGATACCTACAGGAATTGGAATGATGAAGTTTGTCAATCCGAATGATTGCAATACCAATAATGGAAAAATCTACGACAAAGTAGATGTTGCAATTCGCTATGCTGACATTCTTTTAATGTATGCAGAAGCTCTTAATGAAATTACTCCAGGTAATAGCTATGAAATAACAAACTGGCAGGGAGAACCAATGACAGTTTCCCGCAATACAGAAGAAATGAGCAAATCTGTTTCGAGAGTTCGTATTCGTGCCGGCATGCCGGATTATGAACAAGAAATCTATAATGACCAAACATTATTCCGTGAGAAACTGAAACACGAACGTCAAGTAGAACTTATGGGTGAAAACCAACGATACCACGATTTGAGACGCTGGAAAGATGTTCCAATAGAAGAATCTGAACAAATCTATGGCTGCAATGTATTAATGACAGAGGCCACTAAAGAACGATTCTACGAACGTGTACGAGTAGAGAATTTACAAGCCAACTTCTCACGTAAGATGTATTTTTGGCCTGTTTTAGAGAGAGAACTACAATGGAACAGACGGATGACACAAGCTCCGGGCTGGGAAACATTTGATTAACATAAAAAGCCACCAAATGAAAAAGAAAATAATCTATATAGCTACAATATTTGCTACACTATTTTTCTTCAGTGCATGCAATGATGAATGGAAAGATGAACTCTACTCACACATGATTTCCTTAAAGGCTCCCATAGGAAGTGAAGAAGTTTCAGATATATATGTACGATACAAGCCTAATGGAGAAGTTGTATATGATCTTCCAGTATTAGTTAGTGGATCAACTCCGTTAGACAGAGATTTAAATGTGCGTATTGCTGTGGACCCAGATACACTCGTTGCTTTAAATTTAGCGAACTATCATGAGTTAAGAAAAGACTTATGGTATGAACTGCTACCCGAACAAAACTACGAGTTCGTATCACCTACTTGCTATATGCCAGTAGGTACTAGAAAAGAACTATTCCCCATTAAATTTAAATTCTCAGGTCTAAACTTGTCTAAAGAATGGGTATTACCCTTAACTATTGAAGAAGACCCTTCCTATGTAACTAACAAACGAAAAGGCTGGCGTAAAGCATTACTACATGTTTTGCCATATAATGACTACTCGGGTAATTATTCTGCAACCGCTATGAATATTTATTTTGCAGGTTCCAATGATGACCCATTGGTTGTCGACAATCGGAGAGCTCATGTAGTAGATGAAAATACAGTATTCTTTTATGTAGGTACCAAAGAGGACAATTCAATTGATCGGGAAACCTACAAAATCAATATAAAATTTGAAGAACCTACAGAAGTTACCGAAACCAAAAGGACAGGAAATCTAACAATAACATCAGCAAATCCAGAAATAAACTTTCAGGTAATCGGACAACCAACATATGAGATCTGGGATGAAATGGATACGAATCAACCCTATTTATTGCATCGTTACCATGTATTAAGAATGGAATATAGCTATGATGACATAACATCATCCAATGTCCCTACTTCATATAGAGCTACCGGTTCACTACTCATGGAGCGCAAAATCAATACATTGATACCAGATCAAGACCAAGCTATCCAATGGTAGAAAAAAATATGTGAGAGATTTATACATCTCACAATTACACAACAAGTGAGCCCTGCACATATCAGCAAAAATTGCTAATATGTTGCAGGGCTCACTGATATACTACAAGAACTTCTAAGATATGCTCAAATATATAGAGCTTCTACACAAAAGTTTCCTCATATCTGAAAGATATATAAGAATATCTTTATTCAGCTGTCAACACCTCCAACTCTGCCACAGCAGCCATTTTACCATCCTTCACGACGGAAGACAAAGCCTGAAGTTTCACATAGCGTGCCTTGCACGGAGTAAATTCAATCGTCTGCACTTCTTTGGAATCAGCGAACGTACCGGAGGTTACTGCCTTTCCCCACTCTTTTCCATCACGGCTGACATACACTTCATACTTAGCTATCCGACCTTCGGCAGCATCCTGGCGGGGAGTATATTTGATTCCCTTTACTACCGTTTCTTTGGTTAAGCCTATTTGTATTTCATGAGGATAAGGTGCCAGATAGAACTGATTATGTACCGTATGCCAATATGTATTCATATCACCATCAGCAGCCAATTTCATACTTCCGTCTGCATCACTGTCTACATACACCACTTTTTGTCTACCTCCGGACACACCTGACAAATTCCGTATGGCGTTTACATTAAGTTCAGCAGCCGAAGCCCAATCTCTGCCATAAATCTCAGACAAAGCTATCAGTTTGAAATAGCGGGTTACAATAGGCTTTTCCAATGTAACGAACTGTGCAGAAGCCGAATTTTCAAAGCTGCCTTTCATCTTATTCCCCCAGTTCTTTCCATCCTGGCTAAAATAAAGTTCATAATCCTTGATACGGCCATTTTCAGAATTACGCGGCTGATAGATAAACTTATCTATTTCAAGCAAAGAAGACATATCCACTACTATCTCATGCGGATGTTTTGCCACCGGATCGTTCCAACGGCTGTGCCAGATCGTATTCAAGTCTCCGTCGATTGCATTCCGGCCTTCTTCACCCCCATTCTCACTACTAACTGAAACAATCTTCCAGGCAGAACGATCCACATAGATCGGCAACTTAGCAGAAGACTTTACGCTTTTCGCCAATTGTTCTGAAATAGCATATGCTTCTACGTAACCACCAGAAATTAATTCAAATGGCCCGTCATATATTTTATCTTCTCCGCCATTCAAGCTATAATGAATAGTCGCTCCCGGGGTACTAGTCTGTAAATTCAGGTAGCCGTTGTTATCTCTTTCTATCAGTACAGGCATACATACAGGCATCTGTACCCGTGCTTTCTTTACAAGTTCCTCTTTTGAATAACTTCTCTCCAAAGGCAGCATGATAAAGCTGAAAACAGTAGGTTGTGAACGAAGTTCATACTTTTGCATCGGGCCAGGTCCACAGCTTGCATTACCAAGTGGGCGCACCTGTGCATCCAAACAAAGAACAGTTTCTTTTCGCATCGGCACTTCATATTTATGAAGCAATCTACGACGATTAGCAGGATCAACCATATCCTGTGCCCTAGCATGCAATGCTGAGGCAGACATCTTATCTCCTGCAACAAAAACAAAGCCTATACCATCGGGGTTGGTTATTGAAATCCAACGTACATCTTCATGATTGCCCATCTCCTGAGCTCTCACATAATTCACCCACTGATTAGACACCAAATCATCATAGACGCCTACATACGTAGCATCTTTACGATCTACATAATTCTCCCATGGACCACGTCCATACCAGCGCATCCGTTCAAATCCTTCCGGCATTTCCATGCGATACCCCACACGAGGGATAACCGCTCCCTTTGTTCCGGGAATTATGGTACTATTCACCATGATAGAGCCATCTGCACCAACTGTATATTCTATATTCGTCCGATAATCGAAACCTGATTGTCCCCGATACAGATTTTCTATCTGCAATCTCACTTTACCGTCTTCTTTATGCACCTCCCAGTGTCCGGCTTCAAGAAGCATACGATTCAGTCCATTTTGGAACCAGTCTCCGTCCACTTGTTTGTCATTGTCGGTAGGAGCACGGAAAACGTTCAATTCCAGTCCCTTGCTTATCATCGGCACTTCGTTCAATGTATAAGCAGAAATAGTACCTTCCTGCTTTGAGAAGGTTGCTTCAAACTGTAATCCTTTTACCAGATATGCGTCACTGGTTTCCACCAGTTCAATACTGCCTTTTTCTGATTTAAAAATTGGCTTCGCACTATCAGAGAGCTTAAATTGTTCCGATGCTACTTCATACCCTGCCTCTGCCCATTCAGTATCTTGCTTCTGGCAGAAGCTGAACTTAATGAAGTATTCGGCTCCGGGAAGTCTCTTTATCCGGCTATCATCTATAGTAATAACCTTACTGCTTTGCGCATCCAGTGACAATTCTTCCAAATTGCCCGAGAACACGACTCTTCCGTCCTCTTCAATCTCATATCTTCCATAGAGGTCATCCAGCCCTGCATGGAATCTTTTATTAGTCAGCTTATATTTTCCACTTCCCATAGCCTCAACCCATACAGGCTGATGCATTTTCTTTACTTCATAAGCCTTGGCAGAATACGTACGGTCGGAGAATATAACACCATTCGTGCAGAAGTTGCCGTCATTCGGAGTATCGCCGAAATCTCCTCCGAAGGCCATATAATAATCGGAACCGTCCGGAGTAGGCATCTTAATACTTTGATCTACCCAATCCCAGATAAAACCGCCGACAAGTGCCGGATAACGTTCATAAGTCTCCCAATATTCCTTAAAGTTTCCAATTGCATTTCCCATTGCATGGGCATACTCACAGACTACATGAGGTTTCACAGTTTCTCCATTCTGCGATTTCTGCAACCGTTCCTTACCTACACTCTCCAACCACTGCACATCGGGATACATAGAGCTGGTTACATCACAATAAGAGCTATTTCCTTCATAATGAGTAGGACGGGTATTGTCGAGTTTCTTAACAGCCTCTGCTGCTGACTTAAAGTTAATGCCATTACCAGACTCATTTCCCAATGACCACATTACAATAGAAGGATGATTTTTATAACGTCTTACCATATTCTCGCTACGTTCCGTAAATGCTTTCACCCACGAAGGCTCGTTGGATAACGCCATCAGTCCGTGACATTCCACGTTGGCCTCAGAAAGCACATAGATACCGTATCTATCACATAAATCATAGAAATAAGGATTATTAGGATAGTGAGAAGTACGTACAGCATTTATGTTCAGCAACTTCATCAGTTGCACATCTTTTTCCATTTCTTCCTTGGATACCGTACGTCCATTCAGCGAGCTGTGATCGTGTCTGTCTACCCCTTTAAATAAAGTAGATTTTCCGTTAACCAGCATTCTGCCATCTTTGGCAAGCTCAATCTTACGAAAACCAACCTTTACGCTACGAATATCTACAGTTTTCCCTTTCTGTTTCAATACAACAGTCAGATTATAAAGATCAGGAGTCTCTGCTGTCCATTTCAAAGGATTCATCACTTCAAACTGGAGATTATTCGCACCCATCTGGGCACGCATGCTTTGTGTACCGACTTCATTACCTTCCAGGTCTGTCAACCTTGCCTGTATCTCACAGTTACTCTTCTTTCCCGTAACTTCTACGTCCAAAGAAACAGATGCATTTTTATACTCTCCATCCAAGTCCGTACGAAAGAAGAAATCTCTGATCTGCGTTTTGGGAGCCGACCACAGAAAAACATCCCTGAATATACCACTGAACCGCCAGAAGTCCTGACACTCCAGGAAACTGCCGTCCGTGAAACGATAGACCTCAACTGCAAGTACGTTCTTCCCCGCTTGCAAATAGGGAGTCAGGTTGAACTCAGCAGGCAGGTAACTATCTTCCGAGTAACCTACCTTCTTGCCGTTTAGCCAGATATAGAATCCAGCCTCCACTCCGTTGAAACGAATAAAGACGTCGCGCCCCTTCCACGATTCGGGGATGGTAAACTCCCGGCGATAACTTCCTACAGGATTAGGCATTGTTGCAAAGGTATAATTGGAGGGACGTGGCTGAATCACATTCGGCCACTGTATCTTTTTCCAATCCCATTCGCAGAAAGGATAAATAACATTGCAATACAATGGTTTGTCCCAGTTCTTGTGGTGACGTACCGCCTCAATCTGCCACGTGGCAGGAACCTTGATATCATCCCACTGGCTTACATCATATTCGGGTTTGCAGAAATCCTGGGGCCGGTCTTTCGGATCGGGTACCCAATGGAACTTCCATGTACCGTTCAACGTTTTGTAATAAGTGGATTCTTCAATCGCCAAATTCATTGCCTGCTGTTCATCAGCAAAAGGAATAGCTATCTGGCAGGCTTGTTCCTTGTTTACTCCCGATACATACTCATTGCACCATTCGGGTTGTTCTGTCGTTTGAGTAAAAGCGGATAATGGCACAAACAGAAATGCCGCCATTACACCGGGCATGATTTTTCTTCTCATAAATAGGATTAGTTAGTTATTAGGTAATTCCATGTTTTCTCGTAATAATAGTTCTGTCAACTTTCGCTTACAAAAATAGTGCGTTTCAATGATTATTCCTCATTTATTCGTGACATTATTATACCCATATACGACGTTAACCGACATTCTTCGGTAAATAGCTCAAAAAACTGTATCTTTGCACTCCGAATATATACTTGACTATGAATAAAGTTAATGGTTTCCTGTATGGGCTGCTTTCATCAGCCTCTTTTGGGCTTATTCCCCTTTTTACCATCCCTGCCATGCAGGCGGGTATGCATTTCGAATCGATACTTTTCTATCGTTTCATGTTTGCATGTATGGCATTGGGTGGAATTCTGCTGATTGACGGTCAATCTTTCCGGATCAGCCGACGGGATATACCTTCACTGCTCCTTCTCGCTCTCCTTTATCTGATGTCTGCCGTCTTTTTATTCTGGGGATATAAGTTCATGGCAAGCGGAGTTGCTACTACGATTCATTTTATGTATCCGGTGCTCACTACTTTAATCATGATGCTTTTCTTTAAAGAAAAAAAGTCCGGTTGGAGAATGGCTGCCATCGTATCTGCCATAACCGGTGTCTACTTCTTGTCCGGCGGAAATACGGAAACTGGAAGTATCTCGTTTTCCGGTCTTTTCATTGTCCTGCTGTCAGCACTTGGTTATGCACTCTATCTTGTCACAATGAGTCAGCTAAAGATAGGACGAATGAAGGGATTACTGCTTACTTTCTATGTATTCCTCTTCGGGGGTATCCTCCTTTTCATCGGAATAGGAACAGTCAGCCAACTGCAACCTATCAGCGAATGGCATACTGCCGGCAACCTGATATTACTGGCACTTATCCCTACGGTTGTCTCCAACCTTGCACTGGTGAGAGCCGTAAAAAGCATCGGCTCC
>ULMF01026054.1_pt1 | contig 22798 bp, 20 predicted proteins | sample 1951581 | NCBI WGS metagenome assembly ULMF01 (sample SAMEA4835543, study PRJEB28245) | human gut metagenome | biome: gut microbiome; material: fecal sample | place: Denmark | collected 2008
ATTACTGTCTTATCGGCACACGGCATATCCGCCTCATTTTTTTGCGTCCACAGGGGATAATTCCCCTAATGATTACACGCGTCTCAATTAGCAGCCGCAGCCGAATCCACCGAATCCGTTATTGCCTCCACAGCAGCAGAGGATAATGAGAATCCAAATGATGCAGCTGCAATCACCGCCCATGCCGCCGCCAAAGCTGTTACCACAGCCGCCGCAGCAAAGAAGTAAAAGGATAATAATCCAGCAGCAGGAAGAATTGTTCTCGTTGCAGGAGCATCCTCCGCCACAGTTTGTTGCTGACAAATCACTCATAGGTTTGCCTCCTAAATTTCATTTACACTGTTATCCTATGCAGGGTGGCTTGGGTGATTTACACAAAAAAATGAAAAAAAAGACGGAAATATTTTATTTGCATATAGACAGAGAATATACTATAATATTGACAGCATTATGATTAGTGATAATATGGCTTTTTTGCGTTAGATAGTGAGAGAAAAAAAGATAAAATGAAAAAGAGGGATTCACGACGATGAAACGATATCAGTGGATGGGGATTATGCTGAGCCTTGTTTTGCTTCTGTGCTCGTGCGGTACGGACAAAGAGGTTGAGAAGAAAGCCGGCGAAAGTACGAGCATACCGTCTGCAACGGCGAGCGTTACGCCGTTGATTTCAGAGGATGAGGCTTTTTCAGAGGCAGAGAAGATTGTAAAAACAATGACAATTGAACAAAAAGTAGGACAGATGTTTTTGGTGGATTTACTGCAGTTAGATGCATCACCATCGGTGGATGGAACCGCTTATAAGGCGACGGACAGCATGAAACAGGCAATTATTGATTATCACTTGGGTGGCGTCTATCTTACGAAGGAAAATATTAAGTCGCAGAAGCAGACGAAAAAACTGGTGCAGAATTTACAGGCGAGCGTTGTATCAGGAAGTGCGCTTTACGTTGCCGTAGAGGAAGACGGCGGTGGAGAAAATTCCATTTCTGCCAAAGTTGAGGATTTAAAAGATACCGGTTATGTTACCCCAAAAGAAATGGGACAAAATATGACGGCAAACCAGATTTATGAATCGGGGAAAACGATTGCCGGAGAATTGACGAAAATCGGTATAAATCTGAATCTGGCGCCGGTGGCGGATTTGGCAAGTGACCAAAATCCATCGTATGCAATGCGCTGCCTGGGAAGTGATGCGGATGGCGTGGCAGATTTGTTGGATGATTTTGTAAGTGGCATGCGCGAGGGCGGACTTTCCGTGACGCTTAAGACTTTTCCGGGAATTGGTAATGTTTCTGCGGATGTGACAGAGTCAATTGCCGAAAATACAGACAGTCTGATGACGATACGTGATACGAATTTTGTGCCGTATGCGAGCGGAATTCAGGCAGGCGCTGACTGCGTGATGGTGAGCAATGTCGCATACAGTAAGTTGACGGTGAAAAAAGTACCGGCATTTATGTCGCAGGATATTGTGACGAAACTTTTACGGGAAGAACTCGGATTTGATGGAATTGTTATGACAAGCCCACTCAATGATAATGTGATAGAGAACAATTATACAAATGAATTTGCCGTAGTGGAAGCGGTAAAAGCAGGATGCGATTTAATCGTCCTGCCGGGGAATTTCAAGGAGTGCTATGAGGCTTTAATTACTGCCGTGGAGGAAGGCAGGATTGATGAAAAAGTGATTAACACATCCGTCCGGCGGATCTTACAGAATAAGATTCAAAGGGGCATACTTGTGTTAGAATAAACAGCAAAAGGAAGGACTTGAAATGAACTCACAGGTTGATGAAACTTACTACGATGGACTGCATGAAGAGTGTGGTGTTTTCGGTGTCTATGATTTGGATGGCGGTGATGTTGCCTCCACAATTTACTATGGACTTTTCGCTTTGCAGCACAGAGGCCAGGAAAGCTGTGGTATTGCGGTCAGCGATACAAAAGGACCGAAAGGAAAAGTATTGTCTTCAAAAGGCATGGGACTTGTCAATGAAGTCTTTGATTCTGAAAAACTTGAAAAACTCAAAGGAAATATCGGGGTTGGACATGTCCGCTACTCGACGGCAGGTGCGAGCAATGGACAGAATGTACAGCCGTTAGTATTAAATTATGTCAAAGGTATTCTTATGTTAGCGCATAACGGAAATCTGGTAAATGCGCCGGAACTCCGCAAAGAACTGGAATACACAGGAGCTATTTTCCAGACGACCATTGATTCGGAAGTTATTGCGTACCACATTGCGAGAGAGCGTTTGAAAACGGGTACGGTAGAAGAAGCTGTGAAAAATGCGATGAAGAAATTAAAAGGTGCGTATTCACTTGTGATTTCCAGTCCGAGAAAATTGATTGGTGCCCGCGACCCATTTGGTTTTCGTCCTCTGGTGATTGGAAAACGGGATAACAGTTATCTGCTTGCCAGCGAAACCTGTGCACTCGATGCTGTTGGTGCAACATTTGTCCGGGATGTAAAACCGGGGGAAATTGTCATGTTAGACAAAAACGGTATTACATCGGATGAAAGTCTCTGCACGGTAAAACCGGCAAGATGTATTTTTGAATATATTTATTTTGCAAGACCGGACAGTTATGTGGATGGCGTGAGTGTTTATAATTCGCGTATTATGGCAGGAAAAATTCTTGCCCAGATGCATCCGGCAGAAGCGGATATTGTCATTGGAGTGCCGGATTCCGGAAATGCGGCTGCGATGGGATTTGCCCTGGAGTCAAATATTCCGTATGGCGTTGGTTTTATCAAGAACAGTTATGTGGGAAGAACGTTTATTAAACCCAAACAGTCTGCCCGTGAGTCCAGTGTAAACATTAAATTGAATGCCTTGAAAGAAGTGGTTAGTGGCAAGCGTGTTGTGATGGTCGATGATTCGATTGTGCGCGGTACGACGAGCGGCCACATTGTAAAAATGCTCAAAGATGCTGGAGCGACTGAGGTGCATGTAAGAATCAGTTCGCCGCCATTTTTGTTTCCATGCTATTTTGGAACCGACGTGCCAAGCTGCGACCAGCTGATTGCACATGACCACACGGTATCCCAGATTTGTGAGTTGATTGGAGCGGATTCCCTTGGATATTTAGATGGCGAGAGACTGCCGGAATTGATTGAGGGAGAAACCGGTTACTGCGATGCGTGCTTCTCCGGAAATTACCCGGTAGAGCCGCCAACCGAAGATATTCGTGGAAGTTTTGAACCGTAAATAGGTGTTAAGGAAAAGACCTGGCACTATTTTATAAAAGGATAGAGAAAGGAAAGAAAGAATATGAGTACAGACAGATATGTAAGCCCGTTGTCGGAGAGATACGCCAGCAAAGAAATGCAGTTTATTTTCTCGCCGGATATGAAATTTCAGACTTGGAGAAAATTATGGATTGCATTAGCAGAAACCGAGAAAGAACTTGGCTTAAAGGATGCAGATGGAAATCCACGTATCACAGACGAACAGATTGAGGAGTTAAAAGCACATGTGACAGATATTAATTATGATGTTGCAAAAGCTCGCGAAAAAGAGGTGCGCCACGACGTAATGAGCCATGTATATGCATATGGCAAACAGTGTCCAAAGGCAGCAGGAATCATTCATCTCGGAGCAACTTCCTGCTATGTTGGTGATAATACAGACGTCATTATCATGACTGAAGCACTTAAATTAGTAAAGAAAAAACTGGTGAATGTCATTTCCGTATTATCTGATTTTGCAATGAAATACAAAGACCTTCCGACGCTTGCATTTACTCATTTCCAGCCGGCACAGCCGACAACAGTTGGTAAGCGTGCAACGCTTTGGATTCAGGAACTTGTGATGGATTTGGAAGATTTGAATCACGTGCTGTCTCATATGAAACTTCTTGGTTCGAAAGGAACTACCGGTACACAGGCAAGTTTCCTTGAGCTGTTTGACGGTGATGAGAGCAAATGTAAAGAAGCAGACAAACTGATTGCAAAGAAAATGGGATTTGACGCATGCTTTCCTGTTTCCGGACAGACCTATTCCCGTAAATTGGATACTCGCGTAGTAAATGTACTTGCCGGCATCGCAGCCAGCGCACATAAATTTTCAAACGATATCCGTCTTCTTCAGCATTTGAAAGAAGTGGAAGAGCCATTTGAAAAGAGCCAGATTGGTTCCTCTGCAATGGCATACAAGAGAAACCCAATGCGAAGCGAAAGAATTGCATCCCTGTCCCGCTATGTAATGATTGATGCCTTAAACCCAGCCATTACATCGGCAACCCAGTGGTTTGAGAGAACGCTCGATGATTCCGCAAATAAGCGTCTGAGCGTAGCAGAAGGCTTCCTCACAATCGACGGTATTTTGGATTTGTTCTTAAATGTAGCCGATGGACTTGTTGTTTACGATAAAGTAATTACAAAACGTCTCATGTCCGAACTTCCATTTATGGCAACCGAAAATATCATGATGGATGCCGTAAAAGCCGGTGGCAACCGTCAGGAACTGCATGAGAAGATTCGTGAGCTTTCCATGGAAGCAGGCAGAAATGTAAAAGAGCGCGGCTTAGACAACAACCTCTTAGAGTTGATTGCCGCAGACGATGCCTTCCCAATGACTTTGGAAGAATTGCAGAAGACTATGGCCCCAAGCAAATACGTTGGTCGTGCACCAAGTCAGGTAAAAGAGTTTGTTGAAGACGTGGTCACACCAATTCTCGACGAAAACAAAGACTTGCTTGGAATTACAGCAGAGATTAACTGCTAATTAAGGAAAGTAAATATTATGTAGACAAAGTTGGTGCTAGGACTGTTCTGTTGTCCCAGCACCATTTTTCTTTGTTTGTGGGTTTGCAGCAGTTGTGGAGCAATGGAGAAATCCGTTATATATAAGCATCAAAAGTCTTAGGCAACGCTAATCCGTTCAAAATTAAAAAAGAGTTGCAATTTAAACTCCATTTTCGCCAATTTATCTCAATTTTTCCGTCAAAAGCAACTCTATTTGCTAAATTTCTAAAAAAGCGTTGTACAAAATAGAAAACCACTTGCAAGCAAAGCAACCATAAAGTAGAAAATTTGGGAAAAGAGTTGCCTCGTCTGGAAAAATTCGATTGGAATTTTAACAAAACTCAGATTAAAGGAATAAGTTTGCGCTAAATGTTCGCTGCCAATTCCTTTGGATTCCAGTAATTCCGTAGGAAAACAAAAAAAGTCCCACCGAACACTTGACACAAACACCCACTAGTTTCTTCCCCCATCTTATGATATAATCATACCAAATGACAAGGAGGTGGCGTTATGCCATTATTAAATAAAGAAAAAATGATGGATGGTTTTGGCAAGGCAGTTGACGCCGTGAACAATGCGGCAGACAAAGCCGGCAGGTACGCCAAAGAAAAAGAACTGGACAAGAAAATTGACCATGCCGCAGAGGTTGTCACCAAAGAGGCAAAAAAAGTTGGCAAAGAAATCAAGAGTGTATTTTCAAGCGAGAAAAAATAGAAGAAGAGGATTGTAAATTATGTGGATTGCAGATGGATGGAACGATTATGAAGTGTTAGATACTTCGGCAGGAGAAAAATTAGAGCGGTGGGGTGATTATATTCTTGTACGCCCCGACCCGCAGGTGATTTGGAATACACCGCATAAAGTAAGAGAGTGGAAACAGAAAAACGGACATTACCACAGAAGCAATAAAGGCGGCGGACAGTGGGAATTTTTTGATTTGCCGGAGCAGTGGGAGATTTCCTATGGAAATCTCAAATTTCATTTGAAACCATTTCATTTTAAACATACCGGACTTTTCCCTGAGCAGGCGGTAAACTGGGAGTGGAGCGGAAATTTGATTCGCGAGGCAAAGAAGAAAAATCCGGGAAAAGAAATTAAGGTGCTGAATTTATTTGCATACACGGGTGGCGCGACAGTGGCATGCGCCGATGCGGGGGCAGCTGTGACACATGTGGACGCATCCAAAGGGATGGTTACATGGGCGAAAGAAAATGCGGCAGCGTCCGGGCTTGCCAATGCGCCGATTCGCTATCTGGTGGATGACTGCGTAAAATTTGTGGAGCGTGAAATTCGCCGGGGCAATCATTATGATGCGATTATTATGGACCCGCCTTCCTATGGAAGAGGTCCCAAAGGCGAGATTTGGAAAATAGAAGAAAAAATTTTCCCACTGGTACAGCTTTGCACGAAGGTACTTGCAGACAAGCCATTATTTTTCCTGATTAATTCTTATACAACAGGATTACAGCCGGCAGTGCTTTCTTATATGTTAAATTTGGAATTAAAAAGCCGTTTTGGCGGAACGGTTGAAGCAGATGAAATCGGATTGCCGGTGCGCGGTAAGCAGGGACTTGTTTTGCCGTGTGGCGCAAGCGGAAGATGGAGCCGTAAAGAGAGAGAGTAAGAGGAAGGGGTGAAGCGATGAAACTGATTCATTGTGCGGATTTGCATTTGGATTCAAGCATGACGACGCATTTGACAAAGGAAAAAGCAAAGGAGCGAAAAGCAGAATTACTCGCTTCTTTTAACCGGATGATGGAGTATGCCGACAGGGAAAATGTGTCGGCGGTTTTGATTGCGGGTGATTTGTTTGACCGGAAAAATATTTCGGCAACGGCACGCAATGCAGTTTATCATGCGATTTCGACACGCCCTGAGATGACATTTTATTATCTGAAAGGAAATCATGATGTGCGTCTTTTTTTGCCAAATGGCAAAGAATGTCCTGAAAATTTAAAATTGTTTGGTGAAGAGTGGACCGCTTATGTGCAGGCAGATGAGGGATGCCGTCTTGTGATTAGCGGCGTTGAGTTGTGTGAGGAAAATCATGCGCTGATAGCCAATTCGCTGACTTTAAACCGTGAGGATGTAAATATTGTGATGCTTCACGGACAGGAAGCGGAATACGCTGCACAGGACAAGGCGGAAGTCGTGCCGCTGCGTGATTTGCGTGGCAAGGGCATTGATTATCTGGCACTTGGACATGTGCATGGTTATAAAAAGGAAACACTGGATAGCCGAGGTGAGTATTGCTATCCGGGGTGTTTAGAATGCCGTGGCTTTGATGAATATGGGGAGCATGGCTTTGTTCTTTTAGATGTGGATTTGGAAGAGAAAACCGTGGCGAGTGAATTTATCCCATTTGCCCTTAGAAACGGTCATTATGTAGAAGTCGATGTGAGTGACTGCATGAGTACAGCTGAGATTATGGATGCCATCAACGAGACGGCAAAAAAAGAGCATCTGCCACATGAGGATTTTGTGAAATTTGTATTAGTTGGCGAGATGGCACTTGCCAGTGAAAAAGATTTGGATTATTTGAATCAATGGATTCAGGATGATTATTATACCGTGAAAGTGACGGACAAAACAAAAATCCGAATTGACTATGAAGATTATCAAAACGATGCGTCACTTCGCGGCGAGTTTGTTCGTCTGGTACAGGCGGATGAGAAACTTTCTGACGAGGAAAAGGCGCAGATGATTCAGTATGGCATACGAGCTTTGGAAGGGGAGGAAATCGAGTGAAATTATTACAGTGTAAAATAGAAAATTTCGGTAAATTAAGCGATGTCTCCTTTGACTTTTCAGAGGGTGTCAATACATTCTGCGAGGAAAACGGATGGGGAAAAAGTACGCTTGCGAATTTTATCCGAATTATGTTTTTTGGTTTTTTAAATGGTAATAAACAGGACAAACTGGTGAATGAAAGAAAGCGTTATTTCCCGTGGCAGAGTGCGAAAGGCGTGTATGGCGGAAGTGTTAAATTCGAAACAGAGGGAAAAAGTTATCAGCTAAACCGCGTGTTTGGGAAAAAAGACAAAGATGATATTTTTGAACTCTATGACCTTTCGACAAACCTTCCGTGCGAGGATTTTTCCGAGAATATCGGTGTTGAATTATTTGGTATTGATGCGGCATCCTTTGGCCGCACAGTATTTTTTTCACAGAAGGACTGCGAGTCTGCACCGACCGACGGGATTCATGCGAAACTTGGCAATCTGATTGAGCAGACGGATGATATCCACAATTTTCAAAGTGTGTATGACAAATTGAAAGATACCACGAATAAAATGACGCCAAAAAGAAAAACCGGTTCGCTGAACAGAGAAAAACGTGAAATCGAAGAAAGAGAGCAGAAACTTCGTGAAGAAGAAAGCATCCGGCAGGGAATTTTAGAGGCGGAAACTTATTACAAGCAGTGCGAAGAAAAAGAAAAAGAACTTTCCGAGGTGATTGCTGCGGAGCAAAAGAAGCAGGAAAAACTTAGTAAGGCGATGGACTATGCGGTAAATAGAAAAGAGTATGAGACACTTGTGTCTGCCAAAGAGCAGGCGGGAAAACAGTGGGAAGACAGTAAAAATGCATTTCCTTACGAGGATAAAATTCCTTCGATGGAGCAGATGGAAAAATGGCAGAAGCAAAGACGGGAGTGCGAACAGTTCCGTGAGCAGATGGTGAGAAATCAGCTGACAGGCGAGGAAAATGCACTTGTGTCCTCTGTCAAAGAACGGTTCGGACAGGAGATTCCGGAGGATGAAGCACTGCAGTCGATGGAGGAGGCTCTTACCGAATATGAATTGCTGAAACAGACCATTCGCAAAGGAGAGTTTACCCCGGCGGAACAAAATGAGTGGGAAACGTTGAAAAAAAGCTATCCGAATGGAATGCCGGCGAAGGATGAATTGCTGAAATTAAATCGAATCTGTGAAGATGTTCGACATAAGGAGGATCAACTTGCAAATGCGCAGACAACAGCCCGTGCATTAAAGCAGGTGGCGGCACAGAAAAAGCCGGAAAAAGCATCACCGCTTCCACTTGTTCTTGGCTGTCTTGCGTTGGTTCTTGGTGTGGGGCTTAGCTTCGTACAGGTGCTTGCCGGCGTGGCAGCTTTTGTTGTTCTGGCACTTGCCGCCGTGGTTCTTTTTGTACAGCAAAAAGGGAAAAAACGGGAAGAAGATTTAAGTGAGCAGCCGCTTTTGGAACTTGAACAGGAGATGGAACGGGCAAAAAGAGAGATAGAGCAGGGAAATGAAAAGATTTCTTTCGTGCTTTCTGCCTATTTCCCGGAAGGAATTTCCGGCGATTTCCGCGATGTGATTCAGCAGATGCAGATGGATACGATAGCCTATGAGACGCATCAGGCAAAGAGCGAGGCGGTAAGTGAAGAAGATGAGGTTCGTTATCAGACTCTTCAAAAATCGCTTCGTGAGTTCATGGATGGTTATGTAGAAATGGGAATTTCAGAAGAGCGGTTTGCATTTGGCTTGTCAAAGCTTCGCAGCGAACTGAAACAGTACCGTCGTCTCTGTGAAAAACTGGAAAGTTTTCTGGGGGCAAAAAATAAATACGAGCAGGCAAAAGAAGAATTTGTACTTGGCGGAAAAGAGTATGGTTTGATTTTTGAAGAGCCATTTGACGAGGAACTGCAAAAAATTGCCGGGGCCATCAACCGTGTTCAGGTGGCAGAGCAGTCATGGCAGGCGGCAGGAAAAAAGTTGTTACAGTTTGAAAATGACCACGATATGGAGCGCATCCGCCAGACAGATAAGCCTGAGGAAAAGGAAGGCCTGAGCGAAAGTCACGAGCGTGAAAAACGGTGGATGACCGAGCAGGAAACCAACCGCAAAAATATGGCTGCATACGAGAAACAATTAGAGCAACTGGAGGAAAAACTTGATGAACTTGCAGAAATCCGTCTTGAGTTAGAGGAGCGGAAAGAGCACTTTTTAAGCGGCAATAAGAAGTACGAACTTTTGCTAAAAACAATGGACAAGTTACAGCAGGCAAAAGACACGCTGACCGCGCGTTATATTGAACCGGTGCAGAAAGGATTCACGAAATATTACCAAATGGTAGATGGTGGCGATGCTAAAGACTACCGATTTGATGCCGGCGTAAATTTGACTGTGGAGGAAATGGGCATGCCGCGGGAAATTCGTTTTTTGAGTGAGGGACGCAAAGACCTCGCCGGAATCTGTGCGCGTATGGCAATGGTAGATGCCATGTATGAAAAGGACAAACCATTTCTTGTTTTTGACGATTCCTTTGTGAATCTGGACGACGAAAAAATGCGTCATGCGCTTACCTTTTTGAAGGAAGTCGGAAAAGAATATCAGGTTATTTATTTCACATGCCGGGAAAACAGAAAGGCATAAAAAGGAGGAAACCATGCGTTTTGTAATACAAAGAGTCAGCAGTGCTTCTGTCACAATCGACGGAAAAGTACGTGGAGAAATAGGAAAAGGTTTTGTTGTGTTAATCGGCATTGGAGAGGATGATACAAAAGAAATTGCAGATAAACTTTTACACAAACTTTTGAATATGCGTATATTTGAAGACGAAAATGGGAAAACAAATCTTGCCCTAAAAGATGTGTCCGGCGAATTGCTTATGATTTCCCAGTTCACCTTATATGCCAACTGCAAAAAGGGAAACCGTCCATCTTTTACAGACGCCGGCAGACCGGAGATGGCAGAGCCGATGTATGAGTATATATTGGAAGCCTGCCGCAAAGAAATCCCGGTGGTCGAGCAGGGGGAGTTTGGTGCCGATATGAAAGTTGCCCTTGTGAATGATGGGCCGTTTACAGTCGTGCTTGACAGCAGGGATTTGATGTAGGATACTTATAAAAACATAGAAAAAGAAGCTTATTCGTGAGAGACTATAACGCAAAGCGTTATCCCGTCTCGATACGAATAAACTTCTTTTTCCATTATATTCAGAACTTTTATGTACCCCTGTTCGCTTTTTCTGGTGTAACTCTCTATATACACAAGTTCCTTTAAACACTTTCTCTCGCCACCGATACTGTAATATATAACGGATATATCACAGAACGCATCTACCCAAATTGCTTCTGAGAAGTCAAGGTCCCTGCTTATTCGCTTTTCCTGAAATTATGTAGTGAATATCATCCTCCCTTCTGAAAATTTCAACTCCGTTTATTATCATAGCACATTATGAGCACCATGAATCGTAAAAGTCGTGAACGGCACAAAATTGGGAGTGAACGGACACTTTTGTATAAAAAATGTTATTTTTTGCATAATATACATTACAAATATTCCCTATTTTGGGACGAAAATAGATGTTGACACCTGCCCGTTATTTGCATTATGATGGAGCAGGAAATATAAAACGAAAAGAGGAACAACATGAATATCGATGAAATGTTAGAAATTAGTGACTGCCCATTGTGTGAGGGCGGCGCATTATTGGAAGAGGAATGTGGCTGTAGTTATTATGTGATGTGTTTGGAATGTGGCTGTCACACGGTAAATATTGATTTCCGTTTGGAACAAGAGCGTCTCGATGCGGCAAAAAGAGCGGTTATGCTTTGGAATACCGGAAAAGTAATATCAAGCAGCCCCGGCGAATGAGGATGTTGAACGTAAATTTTGCAGGGGGAAATTTTTCAAGGGTGCTTGACACATTTTTCCCTCTGTGCTACAATACATGGCAAAGCAATGAAGGAAACGATTGTTTATGCAGTGACTTTACGACAGGGAGAGGCGTCATGGACTGCGAGCGTCTTGCGGAAGCGGTAAACAGGAGAACATTCCGGAGCTGATGAGTTGAAACGATTATAAGAGGTAGGCTCATCCGGGTGACACCGTTATTGGTTGAATGAGTGGAGATACGACGGGGTGTCTCAATGCGGGTGGTACCGCGGGTTTTTAGGCTCTTATTTTGATGAACATTTTTCCCGTCCCAGAAGGCAGAGATGCTTTGCTGGGACGTATTTATTTCAAAGCAATCTGTCGAAGGCAGGTTGCTTTTTTTGCAACCTTCAAAATCATTTGGTGGAATCATGTGAAGACACATGGGAATGGAGGTTACTATGGAATATTTAACAGGAAAGACAGAAAAAAAGACACTTGGCATTCAAGACATTTTAGCCGGTGAGTATGAGGGAAAAGAAGTAACGGTAAATGGTGCAGTTCACAAAATCAGAGACATGGGCGATGTGGCGTTTGTGGTTTTGAGAAAGAGCGAGGGGCTTTTGCAGACCGTTTATGAAGATGGCGTTACGGATATTTCGCTGAAAGAATTGCAGGAAGAAGATACCGTTTGTGTGACCGGCGTTGTGGCAAAAGAGGAGCGTGCACCGCATGGATTTGAAATCCGCCTGCGTACCGTAACCATTTTGTCAAAGCCAACGGAACCAATGCCGATAGCCATTAACAAATGGAAAATGAATACCTCGCTGGAAACAAAATTGGATTTGCGTCCGCTTTCTCTGCGAAATGTAAAGGAGCGTGCAAAATTTAGAATCCAGGAAGGAATCATCCGTGGATTCCGGGATTTTCTGCATGAGCAGGGCTTTACCGAAATCCATTCGCCAAAAATCGGCGCCAGAGGTGCTGAGGGCGGTGCAAACTTATTCCGTCTCGAATATTTTCATAAACATGCTGTGCTTGCACAAAGCCCGCAGTTTTACAAACAGATGATGGTTGGCGTGTTTGACCGTGTCTTTGAGGCGGCGCCGGGATTTCGTGCAGAAAAGCACAACACAAAGCGTCATTTGAATGAGTATACTTCTCTTGACTTTGAGATGGGCTATATTGACAGCTTTGAAGATATTATGGAGATGGAAACCGGATTTTTGCAGTACACGATGGAACTTTTGCAAAAAGAGTACAAAAAAGAATTGGATCTTTTGAAAGTCACACTGCCAAAGGTTGATAAAATTCCACAGGTTCGGTTTGACAAGGCAAAAGAACTCGTGGCAGAAAAATACAACCGGACAATCCGCAACCCATTTGACTTAGAGCCGGAAGAGGAAGCACTGATTGGACAATACTTTAAGGAAGAAATGGATGCCGATTTTGTGTTCGTTACCCATTATCCTTCAAAAAAACGTCCGTTCTATGCGATGGATGACCCGGAAGATACGACGTATACACTGAGTTTTGATTTATTGTTCCACGGACTTGAAATCACAACCGGTGGACAGCGCATTCACGATTACCAGACGCTTGTGGACAAAATCGCGGACAGGGGAATGACGCAGGAAGGCATGGAGCAGTACATGATGATTTTCAAACATGGCATGCCGCCACATGGTGGACTGGGAATTGGAATGGAGCGCTTAACAATGAAACTGTTAGGGGAAGAGAATGTTCGTGAGACGACCTTGTTCCCAAGGGATTTGAACCGTCTCGAACCATAAAAGAAAGGAAGTGTTTGTATGGCAAATCATATTTCAGATGAAACAATTGAATATGTAGGAATTTTAGCAAAACTGGAATTGAATGAAGAAGAAAAAGAACAGGCAAAAAAAGATATGGAAAGTATGCTCGATTACATTGACAAATTAAACGAACTTGACACCGAGGGCGTGGAACCTTTGTCTCATGTGTTCCCGGTTCACAATGTGTTCCGCGAGGACGAAGTGACAAATGGAGATGACAGAGAGAACATGTTGAAAAATGCACCGCAGAAAAAAGAAGGAACATACATGGTGCCAAAAACCTTTGCTTAATAAGCGGAATGGAGGAAGCATATGAGTTTAATGAGTTTGACGGCGGTTGCACTCGGAAAAAAGGTTCAAGCCGGGGAAGTGACCGTAGAAGAGGCAGTATTGGACGCCTTAGAGCAGATTGAGAAAAAAGAAGATACGATTCACAGTTATGTTACTGTGTTAGAAAAAGAAGCTATTTTAGAAAAAGCAAAAGAAATACAGAAAAAAATTGATGCCGGTGAGTTGACAGGCCCGCTTGCGGGAGTCCCGGTGGCAATCAAAGATAATATGTGTACCGAGGGCGTGCTTACAACATGCAGTTCCAAGATTTTATATAATTTTGTGCCAACGTATACATCGGAAGCAGTAAAAAATCTGGAGGCAGCAGGAGCAGTTATCATCGGAAAAACAAACATGGATGAGTTCGCGATGGGAAGTACAACAGAGACCTCTGCTTACGGAATTACGAGAAACCCACACAATACGGAGCATGTACCGGGCGGTTCTTCCGGTGGTTCCTGTGCGGCAGTTGCGGCGGAGGAATGTTCCTTTGCCCTTGGTTCAGATACCGGCGGTTCTATCCGCCAGCCAAGTTCATTCTGTGGTGTGACCGGAATCAAGCCAACGTATGGTACGGTTTCCCGTTACGGGCTGATTGCTTACGGTTCTTCACTTGACCAGATTGGTCCAATTGCTAAAGATGTAACCGACTGCGCAACAATTTTGGAAGCAATTTCTTCCTATGATAAGAAGGACAGCACCAGTGTGGCACGTGAGGATACCGATTTCACATCGGCACTTGTAGATGACGTAAAGGGAATGAAAATTGGTATTCCAAAAGACTACTTTGGAGAAGGACTTGATTCCGAGGTAAAGGATGCGATTTTCAAGGCAGCAGAAGTTTTGAAACAAAAAGGAGCAATTGTCGAGGAATTTGACTTAAGTCTTGTTGAGTATGCAATTCCGGCGTATTATGTCATTGCTTCCGCTGAGGCAAGTTCCAACTTGTCCCGCTTTGACGGTGTAAAATACGGTTACCGCACAGAAGAATACGAAGGACTTCATAATATGTACAAAAAGAGCCGTTCCGAAGGCTTTGGTCCGGAAGTAAAACGTCGTATTATGCTTGGTTCCTTTGTTTTAAGCAGTGGTTATTATGATGCTTACTACTTAAAAGCACTGCGTACTAAAGCATTGATTAAAAAGGCGTTTGACCGTGCATTTGAAAAATATGATGTGATTTTATCACCGGCAGCACCAACGACAGCACCTAAAATTGGAGACAGCTTAAGTGACCCATTGAAAATGTATTTGGGTGATATTTATACGATTTCTGTAAACCTTGCCGGTCTGCCGGGAATGACAGTTCCTTGCGGAATGGATAAAAATGGTTTGCCGATTGGTTTGCAGCTTATCGCGGATTGTTTTAATGAGAAGAAAATGATTCAGACGGCATACACATATGAACAGGCAAAGGAGGCGGAGTAATCATGGCAAAACAGTACGAAACAGTGATTGGACTGGAAGTCCATGTGGAATTAGCAACGAAAACGAAAATTTTCTGCGGCTGCTCAACGGCATTTGGCGGTGCGCCAAATACTCATACCTGTCCGGTGTGTACCGGTATGCCGGGTTCTCTGCCGGTATTAAATAAACAGGTTGTAGAATATGCGATGGCAGTTGGTCTGGCATTAAACTGCGACATTAACCAGTATTGTAAATTTGATCGAAAAAACTATTTTTACCCGGATAACCCACAGAACTATCAGATTTCCCAGTTGTATCTGCCAATCTGTATCAATGGACATGTTGAAATTGAGACAGCCGGCGGCAGAAAAAATGTTGGTATCCATGAAATTCATATGGAAGAGGATGCCGGAAAACTGGTACATGATGACTGGGCAGACTGTTCCCTCGTGGATTATAACCGTTCCGGTGTACCTTTGATTGAAATTGTGTCAGAGCCGGATATGCGAAGTGCAGATGAAGTAATTGCGTATCTGGAAAAACTTCGTATGACGATTCAGTATCTTGGCGCATCCGATTGTAAATTAAATGAAGGTTCCATGCGTGCGGATGTCAACTTGTCAGTGCGTGAGGTTGGTGCGAGTGAATTTGGTACCCGTACCGAGATGAAAAACTTGAATTCCTTTAAAGCAATTGCCCGCGCCATTGAAGGAGAACGTGCGCGCCAGATTGAGTTGTTGGAAGACGGCAAAAAAGTTGTGCAGGAAACAAGACGATGGGATGACAATAAAGAATATTCCTATGCCATGCGTTCCAAAGAGGATGCGCAGGATTACCGTTACTTCCCGGACCCGGATTTGACACCGATTGTCATTTCCGATGAATGGATTCAGAAGATTAAGGACAGCGAACCGGAGTTTCAGGAGCAAAAGGCAGCACGCTACGAAAAAGAATTTGATATTCCTGCCTATGATATTTCGATTCTTACGGCGAGCAAGAAGATGGCAGATTTGTTTGAGCAGACGGTTTCACTTGGAGCAAATCCAAAGAAAGCATCAAACTGGCTGATGGGCGAGACGATGCGCCTTTTAAAAGAGAAAGAAATGGAGCCGGAAGATATTACTTTTGCCCCGGAGAATCTCGCAAAGTTAATTGCCCTTGCGGATAAAGGAACGATTAACTCCACCGTAGCAAAAGAAGTCTTCGAAGTTGTTTTCACAGAGAATACAGACCCGGAGCAGTATGTCAAAGAGCATGGACTTGGTACGGTCAGTGACGAGGGAGCTCTGCGCGAAACGATTGAGAAGATTGTAGAGGAAAATCCACAGTCTGTTGCCGATTATCAGGCAGGGAAGAAAAAAGCAATTGGTTTCTTGGTTGGCCAGACGATGAAAGCGATGCAGGGTAAAGCAAATCCGGGTATGGTAAATCAGATATTGACGGAGATTCTTGATCGGAAATAATAGATCTGGAATATTTGACAATAAAATGACACGTATGATAAAATGATGGTATCCGTGAAGTGATTCGCAGATGCCATTATTTATTTTAAGGGGGTATCTTATATGAAAAAAAGATGTTTTAGGCTGTTCGCCGGGGTGTTAGCGCTTGCGGTTATGATGACCTACACGGTTATCTGGAATCCGAGCCAGGCAAAGATGACAAAGAGCAAAGATGTAAAAAAAGTTGAGGTTACGAATGTCCAAGGCAAAAATATCACACTTGGTAAAGGCAAGAAACTGAAACTTTCCGTGAATGTTATTCTAAAAAAAGGAAGTAAGGCAAGCAAAGCGGTCAAGTTTGCGTCTTCCAAAAAATCGGTTGTTACGGTTTCTAAAAAGGGCGTTTTGAAAGCAAAAAAAATAGGAAAAGCTAAGATTACAGTGAAATCCAAAGCGAATCCGGCGAAACAGGTAAAATTTACTGTTACCGTTGCAAAAAAGAATGTTTTGATTAAAAAAATCAGCATGAAGAAAAAGTTAACACTCCATATGCCATTGGTTGAAGAAGAGGACGATTCCGATGATGATTCGGATGATGACACAGAGGATTCTGATGAGGATTCGGATGATGAAGACGATGAGGATGAAGATGATGAGGACGAAGAAGATTATGAATTTGAACCTCGCATTTCTCCATCCAATGCAACAAACCAGACATTGAAATGGACCAGTTCCAATAAAAAAGTGGTTAAAGTAGATGAGGATGGTTATGTTTATATCGTAGATGCCGGTAAGGCAGTGATTACGGCAATGGCAACTGACGGAAGCGGTGTAAAAGCAAAATGTACCGTTACTGTTATAGATGATGCAGATACAGATGATGAAGATGACGATGAATAATGGAGGCTTATTATGATTGAGATGAGAAGAGAAAAACGCTGGCCGGCAAAATTGAATTTGGAAATTTCCAATTTATTTAAGCAGGATCACGTAAAGGTGGAAAATATTAATGCACCGATTGAGGTAATTGATGTTTCCAAAGCGGGCATTGGTTTTCGTTCAGCCAGTGTACTGCCGATGGGGTATTACTTTAATGCGAGACTTACTTTGGCAGAAAACGATTCGCTCAATTGTGTTGTTCGAATTATCCGTCAGCAGAAAAGCGGAGATGACTATATTTATGGATGTGAAATTGTAGGAACGGCATCCATTATGGATTATGTAATTAATGATTATGCTGCGTCTCTGCAAAAATAATAAGAATGAAACAATGCACCGGTGCTTAGAAGGAGCCTTTTTTGCACCGGTGTTTTTATTTTGAAAAAAATTTTTACAAACCCTATTGACAAAGGTAACACAAGGTGGTATCTTTAGTTTAGTCAATGATTAGCACTCTTTGATAGTGAGTGCTAACAAAAAGAAATCGAGGTGGTATTTTGGAACTGAATGAGAGAAAACAAAAGATACTCGAAGCGATTATTCGTAATTACATGGAGACAGGCGAGCCGGTTGGTTCCCGAACTGTTTCTAAGTACACGGATTTGAATCTTAGTTCCGCAACCATCCGTAATGAGATGTCGGATCTGGAAGAGATGGGTTACATTTTACAGCCACACACTTCTGCCGGCAGAATTCCTTCGGATAAAGCATACCGACTATATGTAGACACGATTTTACAGAGAAAAGATGAAGAAGTGTCTGAGATGAAGGAGTTGATGGTCGAGAAGGCAGATAAGATTGACCTTCTGTTACAGCAGGTTGCAAAGTTACTTGCACAGAATACGAATTACACTTCCATGGTGACCAAGCCAAAGTATCAGCATAAGCGGATTAAGTTTATCCAGCTAAATCAGATGAGTGAACGACAGCTGCTTGTGATTGTTGTTCTTGATAACAACCACGTAAGCAACAAGTTCATTAACCTTATGACGGATGCCGATGAGAATGTGATTGCTCAGATGAATTTTTTGATGAACACGGCACTCACCGGACTTGATTTTACTGAGATTAACATGGCGATTATGCAGCAAATCAAGGAAAAAGCCGGGGAATACGGAGAATTGGCATCTAGCATTTTGGATTGTATTTCGGAAGTTATGACAGAAGAGGATGACTCAGAGATTTACACATCGGGCGCCACGAATATTTTGAAATATCCGGAGTTATCGGATAAGGAGAAAATGACCGGACTGCTTTCCACATTTGAAGAAAAACAGATGTTGTCAGCATGGGCCAACGATGAACCACCGGAGGATGACAAAGAACATGGCATTCAGGTGTACATTGGTGAGGAATCACCGGTAGAGTCAATGAAAGATTGTTCCGTTGTAACTGCCACGTACCGAATTAAAGAAGGCGTTTATGGAAAGATAGGTATTGTCGGACCAAAGCGTATGGACTACGAAAAAGTAGTTGGCACATTGGAAAACTGCATGCAGCAGCTAGATGACATATTTAAAAAGAAATAGCGAGGTGAAGTGAATTGGCTGAAGAGATGAAAAACGAAGACGTTAAAGAAGAAGTAAAGGAAGAAGAAACCGTAGAAGAAACGGTGGAACAAGCCGATAAAGAAGAAACAAAAGAAAAGAAAAAAACGGAAAAGTCAGAAAAAGCGGTTAAGAAGAAAGCAAAAAAAGACAAAAAAGATGAAAAGATTGAAGAGTTGAATGACCGCCTGATGAGAAATCTGGCAGAGTTTGAAAACTTTAGAAACCGCTCGGAAAAAGAAAAAAGTGCCATGTTTGAAATTGGTGCGAAGTCAGTTGTTGAAAAGATGCTTCCGGTTGTGGATAACTTGGAGCGAGGTTTTGACGGACTTTCCGATGAAGAAAAAGAGACACCATTTGCCAAAGGAATTGAGGCCGTTTACAAACAGCTTCTTACTGGATTAGAAGAAATCGGTGTGACACCGATTGAGGCAGTTGGTAAAGAATTTGACCCGAATTTCCATAATGCCGTTATGCATGATGAAGATGATTCAGATGCATCCAATCAGGTCATTGAGGAATTCCAAAAGGGTTATATGTATAAAGATTCAGTAGTCAGACACAGTATGGTTAAAGTGTTAAACTAATAAAGAAAATAACAGTCATGGTATAGACAGAAAGGAAGTATTATTATGAGCAAGATTATTGGTATTGACTTAGGAACAACAAACAGTTGTGTAGCAGTAATGGAAGGCGGCAAACCGGTTGTTGTAGCAAACGCTGAGGGCGCAAGAACAACTCCATCTGTTGTAGCATTTACAAAGACTGGTGAGCGTTTAGTTGGTGAGCCGGCAAAACGTCAGGCAGTAACAAACGCAGAGAAGACGATTTCTTCTATTAAGAGACATATGGGTACGGATTACCGTGCAACAATTGATGACAAGAAATACACACCACAGGAAATTTCCGCTATGATTCTTCAGAAATTGAAAAGTGATGCAGAGAATTACCTTGGTGGTGAGAAGGTAACAGAGGCTGTAATTACAGTTCCTGCTTACTTTAACGACGCACAGCGTCAGGCAACCAAAGATGCAGGTAAAATTGCAGGTTTGGATGTAAAACGTATTATCAACGAGCCAACAGCTGCAGCACTTGCTTATGGTTTGGATAATGAAGGCGAGCAGAAGATTATGGTATATGACCTTGGTGGTGGTACATTTGATGTTTCCATCATTGAGATTGGTGATGGTGTCATCGAAGTACTTTCTACTTCCGGTGATAACAAACTTGGTGGTGACGACTTTGATAATAAAGTATGTGACTACATGGTTTCTGAATTTAAGAAGGCAGAGGGCGTTGACCTTTCTACTGATAAGATGGCAATGCAGCGTTTGAAAGAAGCAGCAGAGAAAGCAAAGAAAGAGTTGTCTTCTGCAACTACAACAAACATTAACCTGCCATTTATCACAGCTACAGCTGAGGGACCAAAGCACTTTGATATGAACTTAACACGTGCAAAATTCGATGAATTGACCGCTGACCTTGTAGAGAGAACAGCAACACCGGTTCAGAACGCATTGAAAGATGCCGGTATTACCGCTTCTGAATTAGGAAAAGTATTGTTAGTTGGTGGTTCAACACGTATCCCTGCTGTACAGGATAAAGTAAAACAGTTGACCGGACATGAGCCAAACAAATCCTTGAACCCGGATGAGTGTGTAGCACTTGGTGCTTCGATTCAGGGTGGTAAACTGGCTGGAGATTCCGGTGCCGGCGACATCCTTCTTCTGGATGTAACTCCATTGTCACTTGCTATCGAGACAATGGGTGGTGTGGCTACCAAACTTATCGAGAGAAATACAACAATTCCTACTAAGAAGAGTCAGATTTTCTCTACCGCAGCAGATAACCAGACCGCTGTAGACATTAACGTAGTACAGGGCGAGAGACAGTTCGCTAGAGATAATAAATCTCTTGGACAGTTCCGCTTGGATGGTATTCCTCCGGCAATGCGTGGAGTACCACAGATTGAGGTTACATTTGATATCGATGCCAATGGTATTGTAAATGTATCCGCTAAGGACTTGGGAACAGGAAAAGAACAGCACATCACAATTACTGCTGGTTCTAACATGAATGATGAAGAAATCGAAAAAGCAGTTAAAGAAGCTGCTGAATTCGAAGCACAGGATAAGAAGAGAAAAGAAGGCATTGATGCCCGCAACGAAGCTGACAGTATGGTATTCCAGACTGAGAAAGCATTGCAGGACGTTGGCGATGGCGTAGATGCAGCAGAGAAAGAAAAAGTACAGGCTGAGATTGATAAAGTAAAAGCAATCTTGGAGCGTACAACACCGGAGAACATGAGCGATGCCGATGTTGATGAGTTGAAAGCAGCAAAAGAATCTTTGATGACAAATGCACAGCAGGTATTCGCAAAAGTATACGAGCAGGCACAGCAGGCTGCCGGTGGTGCACAGGGAGCAGGCCCTGACATGAGCGGTGCAGGTGCCGGACCAAACCCTGGAGCGGGAGCAGCACAGGATAACAGTGGCGACGATGTAGTGGATGGAGACTACCGCGAACTGTAATTTGTTGCGAAGAATCACGGCTCATTAGGAAACCAGAAACCGTGAGAAGGGCGAATGCCCGCGATGATGAGAATCACGCGGGTTATTTGCACGTAAAAGGATAGAAAGAGAGTGGAGGAGACATGGCAGACAAGAGAGATTATTACGAAGTCCTTGGCGTAGACAAGAATGCCGATGAGGCAGCGCTGAAAAAGGCCTATCGTGTATTAGCCAAAAAGTACCACCCCGATACGAATCCGGGTGATAAAGAAGCAGAAGCAAAATTCAAGGAAGCTTCTGAGGCTTATGCCGTATTAAGTGACCCGGAAAAGAGACGCCAGTATGATCAGTTTGGTCATGCCGCTTTTGATGGTGGTGCCGGTGGCGGCGGTGGATTCACCAATATGAATATGGATGATATCTTTGGCAGTTTCGGAGATATTTTCGGAGATTTATTCGGTGGAGGATTTGGCGGCGGCAGAAGCCGGCGTGCAGATCCGAATGCCCCACAGCGCGGAGCAAATCTGCGGACACAGGTAAAAATTACATTTGAAGAAGCTTGCTTTGGTACGGAAAAAGAAATTGAAATTCCATCCAAAGTTGAATGTAAAACTTGTGGGGGAAGCGGAGCCAAAGCAGGAACCAGCCCGGTCAAATGTGAGCGATGCGGCGGACGAGGACAGATTGTTCAGACACAGCAGTCACTTTTCGGAATGGTGCAGAATGTTACTACATGTCCGGCTTGTGGCGGTAAAGGTACAATTATTAAGGAAAAATGTCCGGCTTGTCACGGACAGGGTTATACAAGCAAAAAAGAGAAATTGCAGGTCAGCATTCCGGCAGGAATCGACCACGGACAGAGCGTTCGTCTGCGTGGCAAAGGAGAACCGGGTAAAAATGGCGGTGCCCGCGGTGATTTGCTTGTAGAAGTATATGTAGAACGCCACAAAGATTTCCAGCGCATGGATTATGATATTTACTCAACCGTACGGATTTCTTATCCAAGAGCTGTTCTTGGCGGAGATGTGGTTATCCCGACAATTGATGGCGATGTCGCATACAATGTAAAGGCAGGAACGCAGACCGGTACAAGAGTTCGTTTGCGTGGTAAGGGAGTTCCGTCCCTTCGTAACCGCAAAATGCGAGGCAACCATTATGTGGATTTGGTTGTGGATGTGCCGACAAAGCTTACCAAAGAGCAGAAAAAACTGTTAGAGCAGTTGGATAAGTCGTTTGAGGACGAGGAAAATAAGAAAAATAAAAAGCACAAAAAATAATCGTATAGGAAAGAAGCCTTCTGTTTATACTAATCGAAAACAGGAGGCTTTTTTTATGATACAGACATTTCGAATTAATACGATACGAGGAAGAGAGATTTTAGATTCCAGAGGAAATCCAACGATTGAGGTAGAGGTAAAATTGTGCGGAGGGGCAGCGGGCAGAGCATCCGTTCC
>ULMF01027822.1_pt1 | contig 22679 bp, 16 predicted proteins | sample 1951581 | NCBI WGS metagenome assembly ULMF01 (sample SAMEA4835543, study PRJEB28245) | human gut metagenome | biome: gut microbiome; material: fecal sample | place: Denmark | collected 2008
CACCATATACAATGAGACTAGCTAAAAAAGTTGGAGCAATAGATATACCAAATGACAGAAGAGTAAATAAAAAGCCTATGCCAAGGCTTCGGGGGAATAGCAGTTATTTGTGGATTTATAGTGTCTACAATATATTTGCTAATCGTAATGAGCTTTGAAAATTCAATTAATTTATTTGATGCAGAAAATAACTATTGGGTAAAATTATTAGGATTTTTTATAGGAATTATAATTTTAGGAATAACTTGTTTTATTGACGACTCAAAAGGAATACCAAGTTGGGTAAAACTAATTGCACAAGTTATATCAGCTACAATTGTTGTTATTTGTGGAACTAGAATAGGAAATATTAATTTACCATTTATAGATAGTAAAATATTTTTCTATGACTGGTTTTCATATATAATTACAATAGGATGGATCGTTGGTATAACAAATGCTATAAATTTAATAGATGGATTAGATGGATTGTCTTCAGGAATAACTCTAATTTCATGCTTCTCACTATTAATTATATTTACTTTAAATGCTTCTCCTTTAATAGCAATATTATTAATAACAGCACTAGCTGGTTCTATTGTAGGATTTTTACCATTTAATTTTAGCCCAGCAAGAACATTTATAGGAGATACTGGATCTAATTTTTTGGGATTTTCGTTGGCAGTAATATCAATCTTAGGAGTAGCAAAAACGTACACAGCATTAGTGCTTATAGCTCCAATTATAGTACTCGGTCTTCCTATATTTGATACAATATTTGCAATAATAAGAAGAATTATAAAAGGTAAATCTATAAAGGCCGTATTTAAGGCAGATAAAGGACATTTACATCATAGATTAATGAAAAAAGGTTATACTCAAAAACAAGCTGTTTTAATTCTATATGGACTTACAGCAACTCTTGGAATGTTTGCTATAATATTATTAGAAAGTGGAATATGGAAAGCTTTATCATTTGCACTGCTAATAATTGCGATTATGGCAATTGGATATAAAGATATTTTTAGAGTTAAACAAGAAGAAAATGATATTGGAACAATAGATGAAAAACACATTAGAACAGACAAGTAAAGAATTTTTAAATTTAACAATATTAAAAAAGTTTTATAATCAAGATGCAACAATATTAAAAACGCTTGTCCTTGGTGTCGAGCTTCCTTCCTTTGGATGTCACAAAAACAAATAAATTTGTTTTTGGACACTATCGGTCGGAACTCTCCAACTGTTACGCTTCGCTCCACCTTACGTGGACTGGCGCTTTCTTTTAATATTGTTACATTTGTATAACAGTAACTTTTTAATATTGCTAATTTAAAAGGAAAATAAAAAGATAAGAGGAGAGCAAGATGGAAGAGGAAAGACTAATAAGTCCGGAATTAGAAGATATACAAGAAGAAAGAGTGGAAAATTCTTTAAGACCAAAGACCTTAGATGAATATATTGGTCAAGATAAAGTAAAAAATAATATGAAGATATATATAGAGGCTGCCAAAAAAAGAGGTGAGCCTCTTGATCACGTTTTATTATATGGTCCTCCAGGATTAGGAAAAACAACACTTGCTAACATAATATCAAATGAAATGAACTCAAACATAAAAATAACTTCAGGTCCAGCAATAGAAAAACCAGGAGATTTAGCAGCTTTATTAACAAATCTTTCAGAATTTGATGTTTTATTTATAGACGAGATTCATAGACTAAACAAAAGTGTTGAAGAAATACTATATCCAGCGTTAGAAGACTACACATTAGATATTATGATAGGAAAGGGTCCAAGTGCAAGGTCAATTAGACTTGACTTGCCAAAATTTACATTAATAGGTGCAACAACTAGAGCAGGAGCATTAGCAACACCTTTAAGAGATAGATTTGGAATTATACATCACTTAGAACTATATGAGACAAAAGACTTAACAACAATAGTAAAAAGATCAGCAAGTATATTAGACTTACAAATAGATGAAGAAGCAGCAATAGAAATTGCAAGAAGATCTAGAGGAACACCAAGAATTGCAAATAGATTATTAAGAAGAGTAAGAGACTATGCTGTAGTATTAGGTGATGGAAATATAACATTAAAAATAGCAAAAACAGCATTAGGAAAATTAGAAATAGATGAAGTAGGATTAGATGATATAGACAGAAAAATATTAGAAACAATGATTATAAAATATAATGGAAGACCGATAGGAATTGACACAATTGCAACAACAATTGGAGAAGAGCCAGAAACAGTAGAAGATGTATATGAACCATATTTAATTCAAATAGGATTTATAGCAAGAACAGCAAGAGGCAGAATACCAATGCCAATAGCATATAAACATATAGGCGTATCTTATGAAGAAAAATAAATTTAAAAGGGGATTTGTTTTATGAATGATAAAATAGCAGTATTAATACCATGCTATAATGAAGAAAAAACAATAGAAAAAGTAATAAAAGATTTTAAAAAAGAATTACCTGAAGCCAAAATATATGTATATAACAATAACTCAAGTGATAAAACTTATGAAATTGCTAGTTCAATTGAGGGAGTAATTGTTAGAAATGAATATAACCAAGGTAAAGGTAATGTAGTAAGAAGAATGTTTAGAGAAGTAGATGCGGATATATATGTGATGGTAGATGGAGATGACACGTATCCTGCAGAATATGTTCATAAACTAATCGAACCAATTAAAGAAAAAAGAGCAGATATGACAGTAGGAGATAGACTATCAAATGGAACATATAAAAATGAAAATAAAAGAAAATTTCATCAATTTGGCAATAATTTAGTAAAAAATACTATTAATTTATTATTTAATAACAACCTAAAAGATATAATGAGTGGATATAGAGCTTTTAGTAAGATGTTTGTAAAAAATGTACCAATATTAAGTTCAAAATTTGAAATAGAAACAGAAATCACATTAGCAGCATTAGATAAAAAACTTAGAATAGAGGAAATACCTATAATATATAGAGATAGACCAGCAGGAAGTGTGTCTAAATTAAACACAATAAAAGATGGCTATAAAGTTACAAAAACAATATTAAAAATGTATAAAGACTATAAACCAAGACAATTTTTCTTTTTTATAGCATTTATACTACTTGTATGTGGCTTAATATTTGGAATTCCTGTGTTAGTAGAATTTGCAAAAACACATTATATAACCAAATTGCCATCAGCAGTATTAGCAACGGGATTTGTTATGATTTCAGCAATAGCATTACAATGCGGATTGATTTTAGACACAATTGTAAAAGCAAACAAAGAAAAATATGAATTAAATTTAATCAGATATGAGGAAAGAGAAAATGCTAAAAAAAATAATTAAATATATAAGTATTTATCTAGCAATTATAATTTTTTTTATTGTATCATTAGTTGCAGTATCAAGCTTTAAAAAAGAGTTTCTTACTGAAAACGTAAAAAAATCTGCAGAAGTATTACTAAGTGAAGGAAATAGAAAAGTTATTTATATACCATACAAAGATATGGATATGCAATTTGACAATTATACAGATGCATTAATGATAAATACTGCATATTCAATAGATTCTCAAAAACCATTATATTCTGCTTTTGTGGCAAGAAAAAACTATATACCTAACATAACTACTGAAATTTACGAAGATGTTCCAGGAGAATTAAAATCATCATCTAAATATAGTAGACATAATGAAGTAGGAGAATTAAATGACTTAGTAAATAATGAAAAAGCAGAAAGCTTTGAATATGCAAGATATTGGCATGGATACTTGATATTTTTAAGACCATTACTGATATTGTTTAATATAAATCAAATTAGAATTATGCTTACTATTATATTAATAATTTTAGCATGCATATTAGCATATTTAATATATAAAAAAATAAATATTATTATTTCAATAATATTCTTAACAAGTTTATTAGGAGTAGAATATTTTTATTTAGGATTTTCTATGCAAGGAGTATTTATATTCTTAATAACAATGATTTCATCAACAATTTTGGTTGAAAGATATGAAAAAATAAAAGACTTTGGAATGCTATTTTTTATAACAGGAATGTTAACAAACTTTTTTGACTTTTTAACTGTGCCAATGGTCACGTATGCAATTCCTTTAACATTATACTTCTTATTAAAGCGAAGAGAAAACAACGAATTAAATGCTAAGAAAATTATTATTGATATTATAAAATATGGCGCATTATGGGGAATTGGCTATGGTGCAACATGGTTTACAAAATGGGCATTAACAGACATATTATTTGGAAAAAATATAATATCAACAGCATTAATGCAAGTATCATATAGAAGCAATGGATATAAAACATATAATGTACTAAAAGTAATAGGAAGAAATATGATTTATATAATCTCTCAACTATTAGTGAATGTTATAATCACAATTTTATTAGCAAAATTATATGAAATTATTAAAATGAAAAAAGTTGAAAAAATTAGTATAACAAATAAGGAAATATTTATAGCAATATTACCATATATATTAATTTCTATTATGCCATTTATATGGTATGCGTTATTACAAAACCATTCATATTATCATGCTTTTTTTACGTATAGAAATTTAATATTAACAAGTTTAGGTATTTGCTTATGTTTAGAAGAAACGTTAACACTACAATTCAAAACAAAGGGAGATATAGAAAAATGAAACTTTTAATGCACACTTGCTGTGCACCATGCAGTGTATATTGCATAGACAGTTTAAGAAGTGAGGAAATAGAACCAACAGTATATTGGTACAACCCTAATATACACCCATATATGGAATACAAAGCAAGAAGAGATTGTTTAAAAGAATACACACAAAGCATAGGAGTACAAGCAATATTTGAAGAAGAATATGGATTAGATAAATTTTGCAAAAACGTAATTGGAAACTTAAAAACAAGATGTATAGATTATTGCTATAGAGTTAGATTGGAGCAAACAGCTAAATATGCAAAAGAACACGGATTTGACACTATTACAACAACTTTATTTGTAAGTCCATATCAAAAACATGAAGAACTAAGACAAATAGCAGAAGAAATTGCTAAAAAATATGAATTAAACTTTTTATATAGAGACTTTAGAGTAGGATTTAGAGAAGGACAAGCAAAAGCAAGAGAACTAGGCTTATATATGCAAAAATACTGTGGTTGTGTTTTTTCAGAGGAGATGAGATATTATAACCGCAATTCTATACAAACCAGTAATACCAATGGTTACGAGATACCAAAAGAACCTAGAATGCAGGTAAAAAAAATAGAAAATAAAGAAGATTATATAGACTTACTTTTAGAGGCAGATCCTTCAAAAGACATGATACATAAGTATTTGAACGATTCTGATGTATATGCATTAAAAAAAGAAGATGAGCTAATTTCTATTGCAGTTATTTTGCACATTGATAGAAAAACATTAGAGTTAAAGAACATAGTTACAAAAGAAAACTACAGAAATAAAGGTTATGCAAAAACACTTTTAAAATCATTATGTGGTAATTATAAACAAAAATATGACAGAATGTTGGTAGGAACAACAGAAAATAATATTCCTTTCTATGTTAAGCAGGGATTTGATAAATATGAGAAAACAATTAAGAACTTCTTTATAGATAATTATAAAGAAGAAATAAAAGATGGAGAACTAACTTGTACTGATTTAATATATTATTCAAAAGATTTAAAGAAAAAATAAAATATTATAGTTATTGAAATAATATCTAACATATATAAGAAATCTAATAGAAATATTAGATTTTTTATTTTGCCTTCAAAAAGGAAGGAGTAAAAAGAAAATGAAAAAAAATGAAAACAACAAACCAAAAAATAATGAAAAAATTAAAAAAGAAACAGAAAAGATTAAAGAGATTATAAGAAAGGAGACAGGTATTTATATAAAGAAGATGAACTCAAGAAACTTAAAGAAAGAATTTGAACAATTTTATTATATTATGGCATCAAATTATTATGAGTGTTTAACAGCAATAGGGTATTTAGATGAAATAGAAACTGATTGCTTTGCTTGTATAAAAGATGATTACTTATCAGATTTTGTAAGGTCAATGAGTGCTATGATGAATAAAATATTTTGTGATGAAGAAAAAGACTTTTCAGATATAATGAATGGAATTATGAGAATGTTAATTTCTGAAGATAAAATTGTTAATATTATAAAAGACGATATACCTAATTGGGTAATATTAAGAAAAAAGATAAGACCAGGATTAGTAAATATTGTACCTTTATATGATAATTTAAATGAATACTATTTGAATTATTCATATAGTTATAATGTTCAAGAAGATATAAAACCTTTTATTGCAGGGCTTAACAATTTATTTGGTAAATTAGCAGATGATGAGGAGTTTATATATGTTTCTACTCATTTACAAGATGATAAAGAAATAACAGAGGAATAAATATTCAAGACAAGAGTTAGCTTTTAGGAGTTAGCTCTTTTTTTGAGGAAAGGAGCAAGAATGGGAAAGTGTCAGATAATTGCAATAGCAAATCAAAAAGGTGGAGTTGGAAAAACAACAACTACATTTAGTTTAGGAGTTGCACTTAGTAAACAAGGAAAAAGAGTATTACTAATTGATGCAGATCCACAACGGAGATTTAACTACTTGTATGGGTTACTATAATCAAGATGAATTGCAGAATACTATTGGAACATTAATGTCTGATACTATATGTGATAATGAAATAAATGCAGAAAATGCTATTCTTCATCATAAAGAAGGAGTAGATTTAATTCCTGCAAATTTAGATTTATCAGCAATAGAGTTTTCATTAGTTAATGCAATGAGCAGAGAGTTCACGCTTAAAAATTCTATAAGAGGTATTAAAGATAACTATGATTATGTATTGATAGATTGTATGCCATCTCTTGGAATGATAACAATAAATGCACTTGCTTGTAGTGATAAGATAATAATTCCAGTACAGGGAGAATATCTAGCTGCAAAAGGAATGGGACATTTATTAAAGACAGTTACGAGAGTGCAGAAACAAATAAATCCAAATTTGAAAATAGGTGGAGTATTACTTACATTAGTAGATAAAAGAACAAATTTATCAAAAGATGTAAGAGATACTTTAATCGACAATTATGGACAATATGTGAAAATATATGGTGCTGAAATACCAAAAGCAATAAATACTGCAAAATCAACATCAACAGGAAAGAGTATATTTGAGTTTGATAAAAATAGTCCTGTTGCAAACGCATACAATAATTTAGCAAAGGAGGTATTAGAGAATGAAAGAACAAGACAAAAAGATGGTACTTCCAAAGTTAGATGATTTATTCACAAGTCAAGAACAAAGAGATAATCCAGTTGTTGATGAGGTAAAGGAAATAGAACTATATAAAATAGGAGAATTTCCAGACCACCCTTTTAGAGTTATAGATGATGATAAAATGGAAGAAATGGTTAAAAGTGTAAAAGAACATGGAGTTTTATTACCTGTTATAGTAAGAAAACGAGGAGAAGGAAATTATCAAATGATTTCTGGACATAGAAGAAAAAGAGCGTGTGAACTTGCAGGAATAGATAAAATAAAATGTATTGTTAAAGAATTAACTGATGATGAGGCAACAATTCTTATGGTAGATAGTAATATTCAAAGAGAAGAAATATTGCCTAGTGAAAAAGCATTTGCATATAAAATGAAACTTGAAGCTATGAAACATCAGGGGAAAAGAGTTGATTTAGAAGAAGATATAACTTCGCGACCATTGGGCGACAAGTTAAAAAGTGCAGAAAGAATGGGAGAAGAAGTTGGAGAAAGTGCAAGAACTATACAGAGATATATTCGACTTACTTATTTAATACCAGAGTTATTAGAACAAGTTGATAACAAAAGAATAGCTTTTAGACCAGCAGTAGAATTATCATATTTAAGTGAAGAAAATCAATATGTTGTAGAAAATATATTTGAATTTGATGAGGTAACACCTTCTTTAAGTCAAGCAATAAGATTAAAGAAATTAGAACAAGAAGGAAACCTAACAGAAGAAAAAATAGAAGAAATACTGCAACAGGAAAAGCCAAATCAAAAAGAATATATAAAGATACACAATGAAAAGATAGAAAAATATATTCCAAGTAGAGTAAAAGAATCTGGAAATGTTGAAGATTTTATTATTCAATGTGTGCAAGATTATATTAGGCGAGAACGAATAAAACAAGAAAGAAATTCAAGATAGTGTGTGAACAAAATTAGATATATTTAGTTATATTTGTTTGTGTGAACACTTTACAAAGTTTTCCCTTACAATCCCTTTTAAATACATACTATATTACAAACTAAAAGAGAATTATTATATAAAATATATTTAATAATATTATAATAATTTACACATTTGTTTTTATCTCTAAAAAGCATATAATTAAGCTATAAGGAGATGGTAGTAATGAAAAGTAAAAAGATATTAGTTTTAATAATTATAGCCTTAATAGTGGTATTATTTGCGAATATGATGATTATAAAATCAGAGAAATTAAGTCTAAGTAAAATGGAAAATGAGAAAGAGATTGTAACTGAAATAAATAATACTGATGAAAAAGAAAAAGAAGATACAGAAGTGATTGCTGTTGAAAACAATGTAGAAGAACAAGAGAAAGTTGAAGAAATACAACTAGAAGCGGATATTGTAAAGGTTAAGAATACCAATATTCAAGAAGAACCAAAGAAAGATCCAGTAGTTACACAAGAGAAAAAAGTAGAAAGTTCAAAACCAGTAGAACAACCTAGAACAACACCTGTTATTACACCTAAAAAGACAGTAGAAAAAGAAACAACAACACCAGTAGTTGAAACAAAAATACTAGAAACACCAAAGGAAGTAACAAAAGTTGAAATAAAACAACCAGAAACACCAAAGTGTTCTGATAGTAAACATGGTGTAGGAGTTGGTAATTCAAATAAATGGTTTAATAGTTATAATGAGGCAGTTTCATATTATGATAATCTAATATTGGATTATAGCAATAAAATACATAATGGACAGATAACTTTTGAAGAATATAACAAACAATGTCCTTGTGGATATGAGATATGGAGTTGCCAATATTGTGGTAAATGGACTTTAAATTACTATAAGAGATAATTAAATATTTTTATAAGAGCAGGTTAATTAAAACTTGTTCTTTTTTTATGGAAAAGGAGGAATTTTAAATGTTGAAAAAGTTAAAAAGTAAAAGAATTATAGCTTTTTTCTTACTGATGATAACATTATTAAGTACAACACAACCAATATTTGCAGCATCAGGAACAGGTAAATGGGTAGGAGGACAATTTGCTTCATTCATTAAAACAACTGATAATGCAAATACTCAATATGGAGTTTTATTAAGAAGATTAATAAATTACTCAACTAATGAACAAAGAACAGTTTTCTGTGCAGAACATGGTGTAAATTTTGATACGGGAACAGTTTACAATGGAAAATATTATACACCAGTTGATTCAAAATTAAGAAAAGCTTGTAAAGTAGCTTATTTAGGATGGTATAAACAACAGGGAAATTATGTTATAGATGGAGGAACATCATCTGCATTAAAGAAACAATATGTTTTAACACAACAATTAATATGGGAAACATTAGGACAAAGTAATGCAACTTTTATTGATAATGGTATTCAAGCAGAATATGTAAGTTTTAAAAACAATATTGAAAACCAAATAGCACAAATGGATAGAAGACCAAGTTTTGATGGAACAACAATAACTATTCAAGCAGGAGAAAGTAAAACTTTAAATGATTCTAATGGTGTTTTATCAGCTTATCCAAGTTTAGATAGAACAACAAATGGAATAAGGGTACAACATTCTAGTGGTAGCAATTCAATGACAATATCAGTAGATGAAAATACTAATTTAGAAAACTATGTTATTACTGACGCAGAATTTAAGTCTTGGGGTATGATTAAAGATGGAACACAAGACCATGATTCAATGGTATTTTTTGAATTTGCAAGTGGAGTTCAAAATCAATTATATTCAATGGCATATAATGATCCAATAACATTAGCAGTTGGATTAAATATTGAAACATTTGGTAAATTAGAATTATCAAAATTAAATACAAATGGAGATTTAGTAAATGGTGCAGTTTTCAAAGTAAGAGGACCAAATGATTATAATAAAGATGTAACTGTTACTAATGGAAAAATCACTATTGAAAAATTGAAAAAAGGAACTTATACAATAAATGAAATATCTGTACCTTATGGATATTTGATAGATACAAAATCTTATGATGTTGAAGTTAAAGTAAATCAAACAGCAACAAAAGCAGTAGTGAATGAAGAACCAATAGGAGAAATCAAAGCATATAAAACAGATAATTATGATAACAAACTAAAAGGAGCAGAAATATCTTTATATGCAAGAGAAGAGGTAAAAAATGTTGCTGGAACAATTACTTGGCATAAAAAAGGAGATTTTATTACAAAAGCTATTACTAATGATGATGGAATGGTACAATTCTCTAATTTACATTTAGGTAAATACTATGTAAAAGAAACAAATGCTCCAGATGGATATTTATTGAATACAAAAGAATTTGATACAGAATTAAAATATAAAGATGCTAATACAAAAGTTATTTATATTGATGTTAATGGAATAAAAGATGAAGAACCAACAGGAACAATTACAATAATAAAGAAAGATTCAGAAACTGGATCAGTACCACAAGGAGATGCAACATTTAATGGTGCAGTTTATAAGGTTTATGCAAATGAAGATATATACAACAAAGCAAAAACTAAAAAATTCTATTCAAATGGAGATTTAGTTGCAACAAGAACTATGAATGAAAAAGGAGAAACAGAAGATATAACAAATCTTCCTTTAGGAAAGTATGTTGTTAAAGAGGAAACTGCTCCAATAGGATACATGTTAGATAAAAATACTTATAATGTAGAACTAAAATACAAAGACCAATATACAAAAGTAATAACAGATACTAAAACAAGTTTAGAGAATGTTAAGAAAATGGGAGTTCATATATTCAAATCTGGTATAAAAGAAAATTCTGGAGAAACACCAGGATTAGAGGGTGCAGAATTTACTATAAAATTAAATTCAGCAGTAGAAATAGCTTATGCACAAGGCTACACTTATGCAGAAGTTTGGAATGGAATTGATGAAAACGGAAACCAAGTAAAAGTTGATAGCAAAAGAGTAGCAGAAGCACAAGTAATAGCTCCTAGTTATGAAACAATAAAAACAGATAAAGATGGAAACGCATATACTCAAAAGAACTTACCTTATGGGAAATATATAGTTAAAGAAACTAAAACACCAACAGATTATGAAACAGCAGTTGATTTTACATTTTCTATTACAGATGATGAGTCAGAAATCAAAGAAATAGCAAAAAAAACAAAACATTTAGTAGTAAATAATGAACAATTAGAAACATATATTAAGTTAATCAAAAAAGACTTAAAAACAGGAAAACTTGTTACATTAAATTCTACAACATTTGAAATTAAAGCAACAAAAGATATATATGATAGAGCTACTAAAAAGATATTATTCAAAAAAGGAGAATCTATTTCTCAAAAAATTGGAAATACAACATACACATCATTTACAACAAATGCAGATAATATAGTTGTTCCAGATAGCTCATTTAATAGTAAAAATGATGATAAAGCAACAATTACAACACCTTTAAAATTACCAGTAGGAAGTTACGAAATAACAGAAATAAAAGTTCCAACAGGCTTTTTACAATTAGATAAATCAGTTACATTTGAAATTAAAAATGTAAAAGATTATGACACAGACAAAGATGGAGATTTTATAAAAGAAGTCGTTGTTAAAAATGAGCAACCAACAGGAACTATTAAATTGGATAAAACTATTGCATTAAGAGAAGATGCAGATACATCTTTAATTGATACATCAGACTTATCTGGTATAGAATTTAAACTTTCAGCAAAAGAAAATATTATAGATATGGCAGATGGTAGTGTAATTTACAAAAAAGGACAAGAGATTAAAAAATATAATCTGACTAAAGATGGAAAATTAACAATAACAAATCTTCCAATGGGAACTTATGAAATAGTTGAAACTAAAACATTAGATGGACTTGTTTTAAATACAACAAAATATGAAGTTAAGTTTGAGCAAAAAGATTTAACTACAAAGATATATGAAACAAAATTATATATTTCAAATGATACAACATTAGTTGAATTTTCTAAAACTGATATTACTGGAGATAAAGAACTAATAGGAGCAAAACTTACAGTATTAGATAATGAAAATAATATTATAGATACATGGACATCAACAGAAAAAACACATAAAATTGAAGGCTTAACAATAGGAAAAGAATACACACTAAAAGAAGAAATCGCTCCAGAGGGTTATGTAGTTGCAACAAGTATTAAATTTACTATAAAAGATACAAATGAAATTCAAAAAGTAAATATGATTGATAAAATTGTTGAAATGAGCAAAGTTGATATAGCAGGAGATGAAATCGAGGGTGCAACAATTCAAGTATTAGATAAAGACAACAAAGTAGTTGATGAATGGGTATCTGGTAAAGAGCCACATAAAATCAAAAATTTAGTTGAAGGCGAAACATACATATTACATGAAGAAATTGTTGCAGATTCTTATGTAAAAGCAACTGATGTTGAATTTATTGTAACAACAGATAAAGAAACACAAAAAGTAGTTATGATTGATAAATTAGTAGAAATAACTAAAACAGATATAATTAACGGAAATGAACTTGAGGGTGCAGAACTAGAAGTAACAAATGAAGATGGTAACACAATAGATAAATGGACATCTACTAAAGAACCTCATAAAGTAAAAGGTTTAGAAGAAGGTAAAACATATATCTTAAAAGAAACTACTGCTCCTTATGGTTATGAAATTACTGAAGAAATAAGATTCACAGTAACAACTGATAAAGAAACTCAAAAAATAGAAATGAAAGATATGCCAATACTAAAAAATGTAAAGGTAATTAAGATTGATACTGAAACAAAAGAAGTTATTAAAGACAAATTCATATTTGCAATATACGAAGATCCAGAATGTACTAAACTTATTAAAGAGGTTAAATCTAATTCAGAAGATGGAACAGCTTTATTTGAAGAATTAAGATATGGAACATATTACATTAAAGAAATAAAAGCACCAAAAGATTATGAATTATCAAACAAGATTGTTAAAGTAGAAATCAATGACAAAGGTATATTCGTAGATGATACACAAGTAGAAGAAAATGAAAATACAATAGAATTTACTTTTGAAAATAAAAAGATAGAAGTTCCTAAAACAGGAGTGGAAAGCAAAATAAAATTATTTGCAGGTTCAATTATTCTATCTTTACTAGGAATAGCTTATATTATAATTAAGCGTAAACAAAATAAAGATAAATAGTAAATGATGGAGAGCTAGATTATTAGCTCTCTTTTGAATATTTGAAAGGAATGATGAAAATGATTAAATTAGATAAATTAGAAAAATTAGGTTGGGACTCTTTATCTTTTAGAGCATATATTGTTAGACCAGAATTAGAATATGTAAGAGAAGATGTTGCAACGCATATAGACGGAATGGATTTTGATAGTCAATATATAAAGGATTTCTTTATGAATATATATGTTACTAATCCAGATGAAGAAGAAAAAATGCAAATAGGTTCTTTAAAGGGTAGATTTTTTACACCTATGGATTTTACAAGATTTGGTATAACATTGTATGATGTAGCAGATTATAGAGGTTGGGATTTTGGTGCTATGGCTTCAGCTATAATTGGTAAGGATGGAAACATCAAACCAGAAGTTGCTGATGAAGATGATACAATAGTTTATATAGAGGACTTTTATATAAATAAACAATTCAGAAGTTGTGGTATAGGCAGTTATATATTAGATAATCTAGAAGATATATTGTATTTTTATGCAAATACAGTTATAAATAAAATAATAGTTTTACCACAACCAAGAGTAGTAAATAAAAGTAAAGGACTTCAAAATATTTCAGAAAAAAATAAAAAGAAAGATGTAATTATGAAAAAATTAATTTCTTTTTATGAAGAAAATGAATTTGAATTTATAAAAAATACAAAATATATGTTAAAGAAAATAAGGTAAATTAAGGGTTAGAGAAATCTAGCTCTTTTTAATTTGTTAAAAATAGGAGGTGTGAAATGCCTAGAAAAAGAAACTTAAGAATGGAAACATATAACAAGTTAATAAGTATTGGGAAATCGACAGAGAAAGATATTTCAAATTTAAAAATAGAAGATTTAAAAGAAATAACGAAAGACCCTGATGTTTTAAATATTATTGCACTGCGAGAGTTTATTAAAGACCATAATACAATAGGGTATTTCAATTATCAAGAAACGAGAAAGGAGGAAACCGATGGCGAATAAATATCAACTAATAAATGAAATGGCAAGTGAAACATTGAAAGAAATTACTCAAAATGGAGAAAGTTGGATTAAGTTTTTAAATACAGCGAGTAACAATTACAAATATTCTTTTAATGAGCAAGTGTTAATATATGCTCAAAAACCAAATGCTACTGCTTGTGCAGATATAGAAACTTGGAATAAAAAATTACGAAGATGGGTTAATAAGGGTGCAAAAGGTATTGCATTATTATCAATAGAAAATGGTAGAAATGTATTAAGACATGTTTTTGACATTTCAGATACACATAGTGGAATAAATAAAGAGTTTAAGTTGTGGGAAATAAAACCTTCTTATGAAAATGGAATTATAGAAACACTAGAAAATAGTTTTGGAAATTTAGAAGTTAAATCTAATTTAGCAGAAGCAATATATTCTGCATCTATAAATTTAGTAGAAGATAATTATCAAGATTATTTAGTTGATTTAAAAGATGTTTTAGATGGTAGCTTATTAGAGGGAATGCAAGATATAGATTTAGAGGGAAACTTTATTGTATTACTTGCAAAATCAATATCATATATGGCAATGAAAAGGTGTGGCATTGATCCAACAGAACATTTTAATGTATCAGATTTTGAAATGATTAGTAGTTTTAATAATAAAAGAGTTGTTTCAAGATTAGGTGCAGCAATAAGTGATATTGCAGAACAAGAATTAAGAGAAATATATTCTAGTGTTATAAATTATGAAAAAAATTACAAATTAACAAATCGTACATTTGTTAATAATGAAAAAATAAATTATCATAATAATGAAGAAAAAAATAATGAAGGGAGAAATGATTATGATAGAATTAACATACAATCAAATGGGAGATTACCAAATACCACAAGTAGCATTACCAAAAACGAAAAAAATGGCACAGGGGAGATTCTCAAGAATGAGGGAGAAATTCCTAAAAGAACACAAAAGAGGGTTATACGAGGAATTAATGTTAGATGGCAAGATGGAAGAACATTTAGGAGAAATAGAACAAACAGCTCAAAAGAGAATGAAACAGATAATAACAAGTCTAGCAGAAAAGAACCAAATAACAGAGGAAATGAAAAGAGAGAATCAAATGAGTTGGGTACAAGCAATGAACTCAATACGAAATCAAGCAGAGGAAATGATAATAACAGAGTTGATTTACAATTAAATCTTTTTACAGATAGCTATATTCCACCAATTAAGAATTTACCAAGTGTAGAAGAACAAATAAATAATATTCAAGCACAGGCAGAGGTAGAAAATACTTCTGCTTTTGAATTTACACAAAAGGTAATAGATGATGTTCTTTTAGAGGGTAGTCATTTTGCTGATGGAAAATTTAGAATTTATAGATTATTCCAAGAAAGTTATTCTACTGAAGATAACATTACTTTTCTTAAAAAAGAATATGGCGAGGGTGGTGGAGGTGTAAGAAATTACGAAAATTTAGACGAATGGCATAATGCAAAAGGGATTAGACTAACATTCAGACTAAAAGAAAATGCACCAGAAACTTTGCTAACATGGAGTAAGGTTGAAAAAAGAATAAAAGAATTAGTAAATGCTGATATTTATCTTAATAGTAATGAAAAAGAAGAATATCAAAAATGGCTTAATGAGGAATATGAAAATCAAAAATGGATGTATGATGCAAGAATAAATCCAGATCAAAAACAAGTAGCTATTGATGAAGAAAATCAAGATATTCAAAATATAGAAAAGAATTATAAATTATCTAATGGCAATTATTTTCACTTCCATACTAATGATGAGGGGTATTATTATGCGATTTATAATAACTTTGGAACAGAAATAGATGGTGGATTGCTAGAATATTCCGAAATAGATAATACAAAACAATCTGAACTAGATATAAGAAAAAGACTTGCTGAATTTACAGACATAGAAGAATTAGCAAATGAAAATCTAAGAGAAGTAAGTCAAGAATTTATTGATGCTTTAGAATCTGGAGCTATTGCAGAAGAGGTTGGAAATGCTGTTTTAGAAAAAGTAGAAAATGACACAATAAATGCAATAGACGAGTTAAAAGCAATTGGACAAGCACAAAAAGTAATCAATTTATTTAAAGCCAGAGAAGAAAATGGAAAGCCACTTAATAGAGATGAATATTATAAAAATCAAGAAAAAATAAACTATCATATTGATAACAATTCTTTAGGAGAGGGAACGCCAAAAGAAAAAGTTAGAAGAAATATAGATGCCATAAAACTACTTAAAAAGCTAGAAGATGAAAATAGATTAGCCAATAAAGAAGAACAAGAAATTTTAGCTAGTTATGTGGGTTGGGGTGGACTTCCAGATGTGTTTGATGAAAGTAAAGATAATTGGAGCGAAGAATATAACGAATTAAAAGAAATTCTTACAGATGAAGAATATAAGTCTGCAAGAGCTTCTACTTTAACTGCTTTTTATACACCACCAGTAGTTATAAATGCAATATATGACACTCTAAAAAGCATGGGTGTTGAACAAGCAAATATTCTTGAACCAAGTTGTGGTACAGGAAATTTTTTAGGAATGTTGCCACAAGAAATGCAAAGTTCAAAACTATATGGAGTAGAACTAGATTCTATAAGTGGTAAGATAGCAAAACAATTATATCAAAAAGCAAATATTAAAGTTCAAGGTTATGAAAAAGCAGATTTACCAGACTCGTTTTTTGATATAGCAATAGGAAATGTGCCATTTGGAGATTTCAAAGTTAATGATAAAAGATATGATAAAAATAATTTTCTAATACACGATTATTTCTTTGCTAAAACTTTAGATAAAGTTAGACCAGGAGGAGTAATTGCATTTATTACTTCAAAGGGAACAATGGATAAAGCAAGTCCAGAGGTTAGAAAGTATTTAGCACAAAGAGCAGACCTTTTAGGTGCTATTAGATTACCAGATAATACTTTTACAAAGAATGCAGGAACAAAAGTAACATCAGATATTATCTTCTTACAAAAAAGAGAAAATTTGACCGATATAATGCCAGATTGGGTATATCTTGATAGAGATGAAAACAATATTACAATGAATAAATATTTTGTAGATAATCCAGATATGATATTAGGAAAAATGGAAATGGTATCTACTGCTTATGGCTATGATTCAACTTGTAAAGCAGAAGAAGACACAAATTTAGAAGAACAATTAAATTATGCGATAACTAATATACATGGAGAATTACAGAATAATAGTATTGAAAATGAAATTGAACAAGAAGACACATCAATACCTGCAATTCCAACTGTTAAGAATTATTCTTATGCAATAGTAGATGATAAATTGTATTTTAGAGAAAATTCAAAAATGATATTACAAGATGAGTTACCTTTAACGGCACAAAATAGAATAAAAGGCTTAATTTTGTTAAGAGAACAAGTAAGAGAACTGATAGATTTTCAAATGGAAGATTATTCAAATGAGGAAATTCATATTGCACAAGCAAAATTAAATGAATTATATGATAGATTTACAAAAGAATATGGCTTAATAAATTCAAGAGCAAATGAAACAGCATTTTCTAATGATAGTAGTTATTTCTTATTATGCTCACTTGAAAAGATGGATGGAGAGGGTAAATTTGTAGGAAAAGCTGATATATTTAGCAAAAGAACTATAAAAGCTAAAAAGAAAGTATTAAAAGTAGATACTCCAGATGAGGCTTTGATTTTATCTATACAAGATAAGGCAAAAGTTGATTTAGATTATATGCAACAATTATGTAAGATAGACAAAGAAGAAATAATAAATAGTTTAGAGGGTGTTATATTTAAAGTACCTGATTATGAAAATACAAATAATTGGGTAACTGCTGATGAATATTTATCTGGTAATGTTAGAGAAAAACTAAAAGTTGCAGAACAATTTGCAAAAGAAGATTCTAGTTTTAATATAAATGTTGAAAAATTAAAAGAGGTTATTCCAAAAGACCTTACTGCAAGTGAAATTGGAATTAAGTTAGGCTCAACATGGATACCACCAGAGATTATTAGAAAGTTTATTTTTGAATTATTAGATACACCAAGTTATAACAGATGGGATATTCATGTTAAATATTCTAATATAACTGCTGAATGGTATATTGATGGAAAAAGTAATGATAGAAACAATGTAAAAGCATATACAACTTATGGTACATCAAGAATAAATGCATATAAAATAATAGAACAGACACTTAATCTAAAAGATGTAAAAATATTTGATACATTTATAGATGATGAGGGCAGAAAACAAAGAGTATTAAACAGAAAAGAAACTGCAATAGCTTGTAGTAAACAAGATGCAATAAAAGAAGCATTCTTAAATTGGGTATGGGAAGATCCAGAAAGAAGAAATCATTTAGTAAGACTTTATAATGATAAATTTAATTGTATTAGACCAAGAGAATATGATGGCTCTCATATAGGTTTTGTAGGAATGAATCCAGAGATAAAATTAAGAACACATCAACTTAATGCAGTAGCACATGTTTTATATGGTAATAACACATTATTAGCACATGAAGTAGGTGCAGGAAAGACTTTTGAGATGGTCGCAGCTGCAATGGAAAGTAAGCGTTTAGGCTTATGTAATAAGTCTTTATTTGTAGTTCCAAATCATATTATAGAGCAGTTTGCAAGTGAGTTTTTGCAACTTTATCCAAGTGCCAATATTTTAGTTGCTACTAAAAAAGACTTTGAAACCAAAAATAGAAAGAAATTTTGTAGTAGGATAGCAACAGGAGAATTTGATGCAGTAATTATTGGACATTCACAATTTGAAAGAATACCAATGTCAATAGAAAGACAAATTGCATTATTAGAAGAACAAATAAGTGATATTACAAAAGGAATTGCCTCTGAAAAATCAAACAGAGGAGAAAACTATACTATTAAACAAATGGAGAAAACAAGAAAATCATTAGAAACTAGATTAGAGAAATTACATAAGGAAGAAAGAAAAGATGATGTTGTAACATTTGAAGAATTAGGTGTAGATAAATTATTTGTTGATGAAGCTCATAATTATAAGAATTTGTTTTTATATACGAAAATGCGTAATGTAGGTGGAATAGCACAAACTGAAGCACAAAAATCTTCCGACCTTTTTATGAAATGTAGATATTTAGATGAAATTACAGGAGGCAAAGGTTCTGTATTTGCTACTGGAACACCAGTAAGTAACTCAATGGCAGAACTTTATACAATGCAAAGATATTTACAATATTCTGGATTAAAAGGAAATAGTTTAGAACATTTTGATAATTGGGCAAGTACATTTGGAGAAACAGTAACTGCAATAGAACTTGCACCAGAGGGTACAGGATATAGGGCAAAAACAAGATTTGCTAAATTTCATAATTTACCAGAGTTAATGTCTATGTTTAAAGAAGTAGCAGATATTCAAACTGCTGAAACATTAAATTTACCAACACCAGAATTTGAAAATATAAATGTAGTTGTAAAACCAAGTGAAATACAGCAAGAAATGGTTAAGGCTTTAGGAGAAAGAGCAGAGAAAATAAGGTCAGGAACAGTTGATGCAACAGAAGATAATATGCTTAAAATTACAAATGAGGGTAGAAAACTTGCACTAGACCAACGACTTATGAATCCTTTATTACCAGATTCAGAAAGTAGTAAAGTAAATTCATGTGCAGAAAATGTTTATAGAATATGGAATGAAAATAGTGATAAGAAATCAACGCAACTTGTATTTTGTGATTTATCAACACCAAAAGACTTAAAAGGCTATGAAAAAGAAGAATTTACAGATGTATATAATGAGTTAAAGAAAAAGCTAATTCAAAAAGGTATTCCACCTGATGAAATAGCTTTTATTCATGAGGCAGATAATGAGGTTAAAAAGAAAGAATTATTTAGTAAAGTAAGAAAAGGACAAGTTAGAGTGTTAATGGGTTCAACTCAAAAAATGGGTGCAGGTACTAATGTTCAAGATAAGTTAATTGCAACTCATCATTTAGATTGTGCATGGAAACCTTCTGATTTGACTCAACGAAATGGAAGAATGATTAGACAGGGGAATGAAAACAAAAAAGTATATGTATATTCTTATGTTACTGAAAAGACATTTGATAGTTATATGTATCAATTAGTAGAGCAAAAGCAAAAATTCATTTCTCAAATAATGACATCAAAGACTCCTGCAAGAACAATGGAAGATATTGATGACAAAGCATTAACTTATGGAGAAATAAAAGCATTAGCAACAGGAAATCCTAAAATACTAGAAAAGACTTCATTAGATACAGATGTAGCAAAACTAAAATTATTAAAACAAGAATTTATGAATCAAAAATATTCATTGCAAGATAAAATTATTAAATACTTTCCAGAAGAAATAGCAAGACTTAATAATAAAATTGGAGCAATGGAAGAAGATACAATTAAATTACAAGAATATACTAGACCAAATGCAGATGGTTTCTCTCCTATGAAAATAAATGGAATAACTTATACTGAAAAACAAGATGCAGGAAAGAAATTATTGGAGTGTATTCAAAATTTAAAAAGTATGGAAGTAAAAGTGGTTGGAGAATATAGAGGGTTCAATATGGAAATAAGTTTTGACTCATTTAGTAAAAATATAAAATTAAAACTAAAAAATAAATTTAGCTATTCTATTGATTTAGGAACAGATATAAACGGAAATATAACAAGAATAAATAATTGTTTAGATAATATTGCAAAAGATATTCCTCACGAAAGAGAATTATTAGATAATACATATTTTCAATTAGAAAATGCAAAACAAGAATCTCAAAAGGAATTTCCTAAAGAACAAGAATTACAAGAAATGTTACGAAAACTAGAAGAAATAAATGCAGAATTAAAAATAAATGAAAATGAACATGAAATGTTAGGAGATGAAAAGGAAGAAAAACAAGATAAATCTCCTGATAAAAATTCTCCAGAAAGATTGTAAAAAAATTAAATTTATGCTATAATGATTTCATCAAATAGTAAGTTATCGCTTACTTTAATATGTATTTATTAGTAGTAATAGGAGAACAAAGTATATGTTACCAACAATAAAATCAGACAGTATTTATCCATTACCCAATGATGTAGCAATATTCAATATTAACATAGTAGATATAATATTTTTAATAGGAATTATATGCCTAATAATAAAAAGAAAATCTATTTTTAATGCAAATAATGATGTATTGGATAAATACAATAGTAATAAAATAAAGGGACTATTGGCATTATTGATAATAATACACCACTTGTCTATTTATATAAAAGACACAATTCTACTTAAAGTATTTACAATAGTAGGAGTTATTGCAGTTTCAGCATTTTTCTTTTATTCAGGATATGGACTAATGACAAGCTATCTAAAAAAAGAGAATTATCTAAAAGATTTTTGGAATAAAAGAATAATGAAAATAGTTATATCATATATAATCGCAATTATATTTACTATTTTAGCATATCTATTAACTAGACAATTATCACTTAGAAAAATTTTTAATTCTTTAGTTGAAGGAGAACCAGTTGTAAGATTTTCGTGGTATGTGTTAGCAATTATTATTTTATATATCGTTTTTTATTTGTCAGCTAAGTTTTTAAAAAAGAAGAAAATGATAAATATTGCAGTATTTGGTGGAACTATTTTATATTGCATAGTTGTTAATAATATTTTAGGCTTTAATAATTGGTGGGTTAATTCTTGTTTTGCATTTTTTATAGGTATATATTGGGCAAGTTATAAAGAAAAATATACAATAACATTAAAAGACAAAAATAAAATAATTAGATATGCAATTATGCTTTCAATTATATTATTTGCAATAATAGGGATTCAATTCTTCACAAGTGGATATGCCATTATGGATATAATAAACGATACAGATCTAGCAGACGATATAATGAGAGAGCCTATTCCTGTTATAAATATGAATATTATTTGTATAGCATTACTTTTTGTATTGTTTACTATATTAGAAAAAATGAGATTGAATGATAAGGTATTTACTTTTTTGGGAAATATATCTTTTGAAATTTATTTATATCATGGATTAGTTATGTATTTATTGAGAAATCCTCGCTTTTATTGTAGAGTTGATTATTTATATGCTATTCTAGTAATTGGATTAAGCATAATATTAGCTAAACTTATGAATATAGCAAACAATAAAATATATAATTTCTATTTGAATAAAGTTGAGAAAGAGTCATGTTAATGATAGCGAGAAATTACAATATGGAAGTGAGATGAGTTAATGA
>ULMF01001869.1_pt1 | contig 21659 bp, 25 predicted proteins | sample 1951581 | NCBI WGS metagenome assembly ULMF01 (sample SAMEA4835543, study PRJEB28245) | human gut metagenome | biome: gut microbiome; material: fecal sample | place: Denmark | collected 2008
CGGTATCGTTTTCTTTCGAGTAGCGCAAAATGACGTTTCTCGGAATATACGGCGACCAATTTCCACGAAACTTAGCGTCATGCGTCGCCCATTTCCCACGATCGGGGAATGCCCACACGGTATTTGTTTCGAGTTCAAAATTTTCGGGCTGTAACGGTATATTTTTCTTTGCCATTATTTGAAAAGTTCCTTTACAATGCCGTTTTCAAGGTCGGTTATGCAATACATATTATCCAAAACGTCAAACGTTTCTTCCAAATTGTTGCGTGCCGATTTCCAACCTTGTCCATCCGTAAACCAAACGAAAGCAAACCCGTCAATATTTTTCGCTTCCAAAGCAATGGTTTTGTAACTTCTTGCTGTTTCATTGAGTTTCGAGCCGCCGCTTGAATAGAAGTTTGTTTCTACGGCATAGACTGTTTCGCCTTTCTTAACCACAAAATCGAAACGTTTTTTCGCTTTGCCTTGATTGGAAATACTCGACAAATTCAAATTCCAACTCTTTTCCACATCGGCAAGATACATTTCTTTGAAATAATCGATGCCTTTGACAAGTCCGGCTTTGATAAAATGAGATTCTACCAAATCTTCCATCAAATGACCGCCGCGATTTTTACGCCCGTTGCTGTCAAGTCCGACTTCAACACCGGTAACATAATCTACAAGGTTGTTTATTAAATGTTCGGAAATAAGCGAAAACAAACCCGTTTTACGCATAAACATTATGTATTCGTCTACGGAATAATTGAGTTTTGCAAAGTTAAACAAATACTCTCCGTCGCCGTCGATAGCGTAAATTTCACGACCGCGGACAGCAAGCAAAATCGGAACGCATTTCAAGACTTTCGGATACTCTGCAACAAGTTTTTTGAAATCGTTTTCAATATCTTTCGAACCGATAAGCGAATTAAGTATGTTTAACTCAACCTTTATGTTATCGACATTGCCGTAAACTTTTTCAAAGTCCACGTAAAATTTATAGTCGCAAATGCTGTTTCTGAACGAGCCTAGCCATTCGTTAAAATTTCTTTTCATTTGTTTTCTCCTCAGTTATTTGTATCATTTGTAGACAAATAAGCACATATTGCTTCAAACAGTTCTTTTTCGCTAAGTTGCGAATCAATCAATGCTTTCAAGTCTTGTTTTGTTCGACTACCATAATTGGGCGAAATATTCACACCTTGTTTTAATATGTCCTTTATAGCTTTTTCCTTCATAGTTTTTTCGATGTTCGGTTCTTGAATAATTTTTGCAAGGTCAATTAAAAGGGCAAAATAGTCTTGACTCATAAATACTCCTTAGTTGCAAATAAGCAATTCGTTTATTTTCCCGCGTTTATCGCCTTTACTATTGATAGCGCGGCTTGCCTCTACGCGATTGATTTTGTAATTTTTATACAAATCGTCAAAGAAATTATCTTCTTCGTTTACGTTTTTCGGGTCGGAGTTGCTTAAAACAATTTTTGCGCCCGAAAGATTGATTTCGTCTATAAACTTCGATAGCCTGATTTGCTCGTTATCGTCAAAAACGTCGGTATTGTAAGCAGTAAACCCCGACGTTTCGGAAATGGGGCGATACGGCGGATCGAGATATACAAACGTATCTTTATCAATAAACGATTTTGACAACGAATAATCACCGCATACGATAGTAACGTTTTGCAATGCTTCGTGTATATTGCGCAAATTTTCATCGTCGCAAATAGTCGGGTTTTTATACGCACCCATAGGAACGTTAAATTGTCCTTTTCTGTTTACGCGATAAAGCCCGTTAAAGCAAGTTTTATTCAAGAAAATAAACTGTGCCGCCTTTTCAGTTGCGGTTTCTTCGGTTAATGTACTTGAATTGAATCTTTCACGAACGGTATAGTAGAAATATTTTCTGCCGTTTTCGTCCATAGGTAAAAACAGCATTTGCATTTCATTAAGTTTTGCAATCAGATTATCTACGTCGTTTTTAACGGCTTGATATGCATTTATAAGTTCGGCATTGATGTCGCTTATATAGAGTTCTTCAAAATCGTATTTTGACAAAATATTGAAAAACAACGCGCCACCGCCTACCATAGGTTCGGCATACTTTGTCAATGTTTTTTCACCGTCCGCCGGAAGCATTTTTTCAATTTGTTCGACAAGTTGACTTTTGCCGCCAACCCATTTTATAAATGGTTTAAGCGTTACGATTTTAGTCTTTTCATAACGAACTGTGCGTTTATCTATCGGTTTTTCGGCATTAGAGGGAATAATCCACATATTGCCGACCATCATTGCGCCGTTTATTCTGTTTTCGGAAGCCAAAACGGATACGCGCCTTTGCGAAATATTCCATTTTTCTGCGGCTTCTTTTGCGGACATATAACTAAGCATACTATCACCTCGAAAATAACTTGCCTATATTATATTCCAAATCGCGAATAATTGCAAACAAATCTTTGTTCAAATTGGAACATTTTTATAAAAATCAATTTTGCGGTGTTTCTTCTTTGGCGTTATCGTCATTTTCGCCGGCGGCAACGGTTTCCTTCTTTAGTAAAAATACTTTCTCTTCTACAATAGAGATTACAAAGTGCGCAACCATTCCGAAACCAAACATAAGTATAATCACATCCATAGTAAACGTGATTGTTTTTGTAAGGTACAGCACAAAGAAAACGCCGTAGTAGATGATATTTATTATCAACGAATTGACGGCATTGTAATACGTTTTGCCGAGTCCCACAAAAATATTATCGATTATCGCACAGCCGATATATGCAACGTAAAACGGCGCAAGTTTCAAAACAATCGTAAAAATTTCGTCGGCATTTGACAGATGTTCGGCATACCTGAAAAACGGAATCCAAAGCGGTATAGTTACCGCCCATAACAAAACTATACCCACACCGATAGTGTAGTAGTTTGATTGAACAAGATTTTTGTATCCGTCTTTGCAATCGCGCCGTATAACTTCGGAGAGTGCCGTAACGGGAATAAGCATCCAACCCCAAATGAAGTTGTTCGCAATCCAGTAATTGCCTTGTTCGGCAACCATATTGACCATTTTGCATACCATAACGGCATATATGAGGTTATCGATAAATTGTTGCGCACCCGAAAAAACGCCGACCTTTGCCCATTGTTTCAGCGTGGGCAAATCGGATTTATTAAACCAAGCAAATTTTATATGTTTTTGACGATATAATAAGGTAAAACTTACTACTGCCAAAAGAGAATTTACGATAATGTTCGATATCGCAACACCGTAAATGCCGAGGCTCGGTATCAAAATAAAATCCGAAATAACGGATAATACGGTTGATATTGCCAAGAAAATATACACGTTTTTTGTTTTTCCCACAACGACGAAAACAACGTTTATAAAACTGACGATTATCCCGACCATAAACGCAACAGTTTCCAACTGCAAATAAGTATTTGTTGCAGATACGTCGATTTCGTTCGGGTTCATTGCCTTAATAAGTACAATGCCGTAAATTAAAACGCCTATTGAAAATAAAGTATAAATTACAAACGACACTAATCCGGTTTTGAAAACGTGTTTTGCAAAATTTTCCCCGTCGTTTTTGAAAATCCTGTTCAGAACGGAATACAAAGGCACAATCAAAAATGCTTGCAACGTTTCGTTTATTAAGTCGAACCATTCCATCTGACCGATAATATCGAATGTTGTGCCGCTATCGTTTGCAGAAATGATAAAGGTTTTAATTGTTTGGTAAATTGCAGGAATGAGAGATAAGGCGCACAACGCGGCAAAAAGTTGCCAATTAAACGTTTTCAAACGTTTCAATGTGTATTTCATGTTTTTCCCTTGTACAATCATCGCATATCTGTTTGTGTTTTGACACAGATATATGCCTCATTGAGAAAAAATCTTCTCGGCGGTAACACTTATTGTCATTGTGTCAACGCATGAGCAAAGTAAGTTGTACGTTGACATTATAGCATATTTTTAGTATCTTTTCAAGCGTTGCGAATCTTCGACAAAACATGGGAAAAACTCCAAATGGCACTTTGGCGGGTGCTTGACTTATACAAGCGCGACGCTTCGCGTCGCGGCCAAGCACCCGCCAAACAACTCACTTAAACTCGGATAAAAAGGTCAACTCAAAGCCGAGCGAAACGGGGCGTTCGCCGCTAAACCGCTTGGCGAATCGCCCCGTAATTCTTCGCTCGTCGGCTAAATTTTGAGTTTTTGCTCCTTTTCTTTCTTCCGAGTGTTTTTCGGTTGCGTTTTGTTTCGGTTGGTGTTTTCCTGCGCCGTCCTTTTTTACTGCCGCAAAAACCATTTTTCACTCCTGCCTGAGTATGACTTTACTCCCTGAAAACGTCAAAAATCCACGCAAAATCTACTTCAACCCATTCACGCTTTTTAATCGGCGTATGATATAATCGTAGATGTTACAACGACATCACATTTTGGTACATTTCGGTCACATCGATGTCCTTGTATTTGCCAAATCCCCGTGGTATAGTTGTAACCGTTAAGACAAAACCGCAAGTCTGGACAGGTCGGGGTAAATGTCGGACTATACGCGCATACAACCAAAAGTATCCGCTAATTGTCCAAAAATGCTACGTTTAGTCACTTCCGCTAAAATTTTGCTTGTGGTATAGTTGTAACGCAATAGAATAGTCAAAGGCGTATAGCAAGAATAGCAAGCCGAGTTTTTAAGTCAGGAGTGAACTAACTATCAAACGGCGTAAGGACAGATAGCGAAAAGCATTACACCCGTGAATAACAGGGTCGGAGGCGGCATTTTAAGGGCGAAGTACGAAATTTTACGGTCGTATTACGTCCTTTTTCTATTCCTTTTTTGTGAATGCGACAAAATTTGTCGTATTTACGAAATATTATTTTCTCGAAGTCGCAAAAATCTTGCGAGTTCGAGTAATAAAATCTATTCAAAAAAAGGAGGACGAAAAAATGCTGCAAACAAACCTAAAAGTCGTAGCCGTCGGCGAGCCTGATTTAGAGGCGTTGACCGACGGCGAAAAACGAACTTTCTTTGAAAGTATATTTTCAAGGATAGTCGAATTGCACAAACAAGCGCAGACCGAAAACAAAAACGAAACCTGACTTAAAAGCCGAAAAGTTACGCAAAAAAACTAAATAAACTAAACCGAGTAAATAGAAAAATATTAAATAAGAAAATAACGCTAAAAAGCGATAACATAAACGAAATGAAAGGGACTGAACGGAAATCTATTTATGACTTAAACTAACCGAATTAAACTGAATTGAATTGTAATTAAACCGAACTGTAAACGGCAGAGTATGAAATTGTATGGTGTTTCGTATTCTGCCGTTTTTTATTTTATCGCCATACACAAAAAATCTAAATCACAAGGAGTAAAAACTATGAACTACGCAAATATGAAAATCTACTTTGACGGCGGTCATTACGTCGGAATACCGCAAGGAGCGTTTCCGAGCGGAAAAGGATGTAAAAGGCACGCCGTTAAACCTATGAAACAACAATCAACGGCAGACGTAACGCCGCCCAACACCCCGAAAGAACGCTTTGAATCTGCATATAAAGAGAGTCAATCTCTACCCAAGCGAGAACGCAAGGCGCATATAAAAGCCGCTTTGAAAGACGAGTTTTCCGACAAAACCGAATTAAACGCTTTCGTCGATAAACACACCGAACGAATGAAAACCAACGCCATTAAACGCAAAGTAAGGCTAATGCGAAAGATGCGTTTGCAAGAATGGAATTTTTTCGTAACTTTTACCTACTCGAACGAACTACACACCGAAGAAACGTTCCGCAAAAAGATGTCTAACACCCTGAAACATCTTGTTGCCCGTAATGGTTGGAAATACGTCGGAGTATGGGAGCGCGGCGAAGATACGAACAGACTACATTTTCACGGCATTTTCCATATTCCCGACGGCAAAATGATAGGAAAACTCGAAGAAGTAAAAGACTACGACACGCGAAACCACCGTATGCAAACGACATACCAAAACACGCACTTTCTGAAACAATTCGGGCGTAACGACTTCAAAGACATTGCCACACAGGACGATATTTCCGAGGTGGCAAAATACATAACGAAGTATATAGAAAAGTCCGGCGAGCGTTTAGTCTATGGCGGAAAGTTACCGACATACTTCCGCTCTGACGTTTTGGACGAAGATGTTATATGCACTTTCGGAGTTGATGACCGCAAAGTATTGCTTTTCGATAACTTTACCTGTATCAACGATGGCGAAATACTCGGAAAGGTAAGCAAAGAAATTATAGCGCAGTTGCCGCATTGCAACTAAAACAATATGTCTTTCGTCACGGGAGCCTAAATGAAAAGCCCTTTTCGTCAAGAGTAAATGCATTGCGTTTTTGAGTGATTATTAGCAATAAAATACCCAACGCAACTCTTGACGAAAACAGCGAAACATTAAGTTAATCGACTTATAGGCTTTCCATTTAGTTTTGTTCCCGTCGAAAGACAAATCTAAAAAAATAAAATTAAAGGAGTAACAAATTTTGAAAACTGGAGTTATTTATGCTCGTTATTCGAGCGACAGCCAAACGGAACAGTCCATAGAGGGACAACTCCGTGTATGTAACGAGTATGCGAAAAACAACGACATACTCATTTTAAGAACTTATATAGACCGTGCTATGACGGGTACTAACGACAATCGTCCCGACTTCCGTCAGATGATAGAAGATAGCAAAAAACACGATTTCAATGTCGTACTCGTTTACAAATTCGACAGGTTTTCGCGCAATAAATACGAAACCACGAAACACAAGAAAACGCTTAAAGACAACGGCGTTAAAGTCGTTTCCGCTACCGAATATATTCCCGACAGTCCCGAGGCGATTATACTCGAAAGTATGATTGAGGGCTACGCCGAATATTACTCTGCCGAACTTTCGCAAAAGGTAAAACGCGGCATGAACGAAACAAGACAAAAAGGCAACTTTACAGGCGGAACTATCATTTACGGCTATAAAGTAGAAAACCACAAAGTCGTGATTGACGAAGAAAAAGCCGAAGTAGTAAGGTTTATTTACGACCAATACGCGCAAGGCGTTTACGTTAAAGACATAATAAAAACGCTTACCGAAAGAGGTATTTTCAACCGCGGTAAAAAGTTTGCGAGAAATACCGTCTACAACATACTCAAAAACGAAAAGTATTCGGGTATTTACAGACACGGTAACGAGGTTTTTACAAATATGTATCCGCAAATCGTGCCGACGGAAATTTACGAAAACGTAAGACGAAAGACCGAAACCAACAAATATGGGACTCGTAGCGTTGAAGTCGTGTATCTTCTTCGCAACAAAATTAAATGCGGATATTGCGGAAGTCCTATCTCTGCGGAATGCGGAACGGCTAAAAACGGACAGAAAATACGCTATTACAAATGTTTAGGGCGAAAACACCAAAGCGGTTGTAAAAAGTCGCAAGTCAGAAAAGAAATACTCGAAAAATATGTGCTTGACAACGTATACGAGCAAATGCAACGCCCCGAAATATTAGACAAAATGGCAACGTATTTACTGCAAGTGCAGGAAAACCGAATAAAACAAAACTCGGTTCTGACAAATCTCATAAAAGAGAAACGCCAAACCGAGAATACGATAAACAACATTATGCAAGCCATAGAATTAGGCGGACAAAGCGCAACGGTTATGAAACGTATGAGAGAACTCGAAGAAAAACTGACCGACATCGAAAAGCGATTGACGATTGAAAAATCTCAAACGGCGTTCAGGCTTTCCAAAGAGCAAATAATCGATTATTACAAATCCGCGCTTGAAAGAGAGCCGCTACAACTGATAAATTACTTCATAAAAGAAATTCAGTTGTATGACGACAAAATGATAATTATCTACAACACCCCAAAGACGATAAACCTTGACGAAAGTCAGGGTTTTTCTTTTTACGACAAAAACGTTAAAATGCCGTATGTGATACAAAACAGACAGTATTACGGACTTAAAGATTTCAGACTTATAATGCGTATTTAATACATATGCAGACGATTTATTCCACGGTATTCTTGACCTGAGCCTCTCAGGAGCGTGTCGATAGGCAAATAAACCGCCAACCGACAGCCCCGAGGGGCTTTTCGTTTGCCTTTGGCAAGATAGCCTGACACACTCCTTTCTCACCTCAAGAACCTTTCGCGGCATAAAACCGTCTGCAACTTGACTTTTGTAATAAAAATCTGTATAATAATTTTGCCAAAGCGTTAAGGTGCTTATTAGCCTTGGCGCGTTAAGGAGGTGATGTTTATGAAAGCCTTACTTAAGGCTCTGATGATAATTTCTTACGGAGTTATCAAGCATAAATAAGTTGGCTCCCAAGTGGCACCGTGGGTCACCTCCTTATCTCTAAAATTTACGGCTATTGCATATACGCATTAGCCGTTTTTACTAAAAAAATAAAACCTAAACCAAACACTTTCGTATTCGATTTAGGTTTCACTTGGCGGACATTTTTTAGCCCCAACTGAACACCCTAAAATTGCTTGTGTAATATATACTTTGTATATATTAAGTTGTTTTTTTATTTGTGAATTTTTACAAAAGTGTACATTTCTATTCAAAAACTTAGCTTATAATTCGAACCCATCATATAAACAAAATTATCTCATAATCGGTAACAATTGGCTCTTTTCCTATTTTGTGTTGGTCTATGGTTATGCGCTGATTAAATGAGTAAAAAGAAAAGGCCTGATGCAGTTCGTCATCAGGTCTTTTTCCATCGGTATAATTGAAGTGAATTTCTATCTTATCATTATATAGCACAACTTGTTTTATTAGCAGTTGTATCATTTGCAGCGGTCGCTTTTTTACTGCGGATTGTAGGTATTTTACTATATCGTTTTTCTGTATTATCAAATTAGATTTTAGTTTCTCAACGGCAATCTTATTGATTAGTTCCGCCTTTTCAGCCTCTAATGCATTCAGTCGTTCTTTTGTTGTTTGACTGATAATACCTTGTTCCATTGCCGCTATCAAATTGTCTATGGACGATTTCTTCTCTGCTAATCTTTCTTCCAAGATATGTAGGATTGATTGGTCGTCCATTCGCTTTTGATGCGCGACCATTATTCGCTCGGCTATATCTTCTATTAAATCCGGCGTTGCCAACGCTTTGTATGTTGCATCTATTACAACTTTTTCCAAAACTTCTTTTCGTATCGGCGTGCTTTGACAATTCTTTCCTTTCCGCCGCCCCGAACATTTGTAATATCTCATAATTACGCCGCTTTTCGAAGTACCGGAATCGGAGTTTATTGGACTTCCGCAATAACCGCACGTAACTTTGAATTTCAATAGATATTCAACATTAGGTTTGTGCTTTCCGTATTTGTTGTTTTCAATTCTCGCTCTAACAATATCGTATGTCGTTTGAGAAATTATCGGAGGATAAATATTCGTAAACACTTCATCGCCGTGTCTAAAAATGCCTGCATACTTTTCGTTTTTCAAAAGAAAGTAAACCGTGTTCCTTGCAAATGGTTGTCCTCGATTCTCAATTCCTTTCTCGTGCAACTCGTCAATAATATCAGTTACAAGACGTCCTGCTGCATAATCTTCAAAAATCTTTCTGACAATAACCGCTTGGTCTTCGTTGATTTGCACCTTTCGCCCCGTCTTTCTATCTCCCGTCACGCAATATCCGAATGGTATGTATCCACCGGTAAAATTGCCTTTTTGACGGCTTTCATTCATCCCGCGTTTGACCTTTTGTGATAACTCTGCCGAATAATACTCTGCCATACCGACATACATATTCTCAAGAATAATTCCGTCAAGGTTTTGAGAGCCGTCTATATTACGCGACGTTCGTTGTGTTGCAGAAATGACAATCTTACCTGTCTTTTGCAACTTGAATTTGTTGATTGCTTGTTCAATAGAATTCCTTCCGAAACGGTCTAATGCATATACAAGGCAAATATCCCATTCTTTTGTCTTTTCACTGTCCGAAAGCATTTGCTGGAATTCTTTTCTTAAATCGTTTGTGCCTGTCATTGCGCGGTCTATATATTCATGCACTACAATCAGGTCGTTGTTTTTTGCAAACTCATAACAAACTCGAAGCTGACCTTCGATAGATTGTTCAGTTTGTCGTTCGCTCGAGTATCGAGCATAAATTACACATTGCTTCATCTTATTACCTCCTTTTTCGCAATTTGTGATTCAAGTATAGAGTGTTCAAATCTCAAAAGGTAGGACATCTGTCGAGTGGTTTTGTACCGAGTTTGTGTCGACACAAATTTGCATCGAAATTCTCTTGAAACAGTTTTGAAACGATAACGTGACATAATTGAAACACTCCTTTATCGAGTTGTCTTTTTCTTTCGACACCCCGAAAGAATCAGAAAAGCGACGCATCGTCAAGGAACAGAAAAAAAATTGCGTAGATTGCAACTCCCTTCTATTCTTGTGCAATATTTTTTCCATTGACGAAAGGAGTTTTCCTGATAAACTCCCACCCTACTCAAAAAGAGAAAGAAAAGACATATCACATTGATGTTCCATTATTGTTTTGTTACGGATTTGTAGCGATTTCGTCACAGTTTTGTCATACATATTTTTGTGTTCCAAAGACGACCTTTGTTGCTTTATAATGTTCTTCTTTTTTGCGGCCACAAGGATTATCGTTAAGTTAGAAAAAACAACGGAGGTGTGATATGCGGGAAATCGTACTTGAAGATAATCCGAGTAAACGACAAATATTTGTAGATGATAACAAACCGGATTTCTCTTATTTATCTAATAAAGATATAGATTTATATATATCCTTATTAGAAATAGAAATGTATGAACATTTCAAGAATCGTCGCAAAAGAAAGCCGAGAGATCAACCTGAAAATAAAAAAATCTAATAATGTGTACCATAAATGTCGCATAACGATAAATACCAAAAATTTCTTATGAAAACCCGTTGACTTTTGTTTTTGAATGGCTATAATGAAAATTACAAAACGCAATAAATGTTGCATATTGTAAAAGGGGTATACAATGCAAGTAAAAAACAAAGAAACGATAGATAAGATTTTGAACATACTCAACGAGAGTTTGCGTGAGAACAACGGCACTCCGTCTATATACGAAATTGCCGACGCGATAAACGTAAATCCTTCCACGGTCAGCAGATATATCAACTATTTGGTGTCCGAAGGCATAATCGAGAGAAAAGGCAAGCATTGCAATCTCACTACATCGAAGTTTGCCAAAACAATGTCCGATGTAACGGCTTGTCCGATTGTCGGCGACATTGCTTGCGGCTCTCCGATACTAGCGGAAGAAAATATAGAATCGTATGTATCAATCTCAACCGAGTTCTTCGGTCCCGGAGAGTACTTCATACTGAAAGCGAAAGGCGAAAGTATGATAAATGCAGGCGTAAACGACGGAGATTTGGTTGTTATACGCAAGCAAGATACTGCAAACGAAGGACAAATAGTGGTTGCTCTCACGGATGACGGAGAGGCTACGTTAAAGCGATATTTTTTGGATAAAAAGCACAAACTAATAAGGTTGCATCCCGAAAACGATGCACTTCAAGATATGTTCTATAAGAACATTCAAATTCAAGGCATAGCCGTAAAAGTAATAAAGGACTTGTTATAAAGGAGCAATATGGAAAAACAACGGACTTATCTTTGCATAGATATGAAATCATTCTTCGCATCGGTTGAATGTGCGGAACGTGGGTTAAGTCCGTTTGAAACAAACCTTGTCGTTGCAGACGAATCTCGCGGAAAAGGTGCTATAACTTTGGCAATTACTCCAAAGATGAAAGCACTCGGAGTCAGAAATCGTTGCAGACTGTTTGAAATCCCTAAAAACATAGATTATATTATTGCTCTCCCGCACATGAGTTTGTATATCAAATACTGTGCAGACATTTTTGATATATATCTCGATTATTTCTCGCCGGACGATATACATCAATACTCAATCGACGAGGCTTTTATAGACGTTACGGACTACTTGTCTATTTACAAACTCGAACCAAAGCAACTTGCAAAGAAAATCATAAACGAGATAGCCGAGCGCACGCATATTCCTGCGACTTGCGGTATAGGCACAAACCTGTATCTTGCAAAGATTGCACTCGACATCACGGCAAAACATTGCAAAGACCATATTGGAATGCTTGACGAGCAAACATTCAAAGAAACTTTGTGGGAGCATAGACCGATAACCGACTTTTGGAATATCGCAAACGGTATTGCCACAAGGCTCGCCCGATATGGAATTCACGATATGAAAGGCGTAGCAACAGCCCCGGAAGATCTCCTTTATAGGAATTTCGGTAAGAACGCTAAATTGCTAATTGACCACGCAAACGGCAAGGAAGGTTGTACGATTGCGGACATCAAGAACTACAAGGGTAAGTCAAAGTCTATCTCAAATTCTCAAATCTTGTTCAGCGACTATGCATACGATAAAGCACATATCGTCATACAAGAGATGGCTTTGAGTGGTTGTCAGCGACTTCTAAAAGAACATTTGATTGCAAGCCACGTCGGTATTTCCGTCGGATATTCAAAAGATGCTGCTCCGGCTACGGGCGGAACGCTCAAAATGGCAAACAGCACCAATCTCTATTCAATGGTTAAGGAATACGTTGATAGAATTTTTGAAGATACCACACACCAAGACGTTCCTATCCGTAGACTCGCTATATGTTTTAGCGGACTCGTGGACGAATCTGCCGAGGGCTATGATTTGTTTACGGATTTGGACGCATTGCAAAAAGAGCGCAATGTTGAAAAAGCGGTGTTGGAAATCAAAGAAAAGTTTGGCAAGAATGCACTGTTACGAGGTTTCGACTTGCAAGAGGGCGCAACGCAAAAAGAACGCAACAAACTGATTGGAGGACACAATGGCGGTTAAAAACAATGACGATGTGAATCGTGCGGCGCAGTTCCTTCCATTCGATGCCCTAAAAGGCTTGTCCGAAGAATTGCAAAGTAGAATCGAAAAGCGCACGCGCGTTCCTAAACACGAATTTTCCGACGAAAAGAAAGAAGAATTGTCCAAAACTCTTGTGAGAGTGGGCAAAGGAACGGTTGTGAGAATAAATTTCTATCTCAACGGACATTACATTGATATAGAAGGAACTGTTGCGAAAAACAACGTGGTCTATCATTATTTGACGATAGGTCAAAAGAAGATATTTTATGACGATATCTACCAAATCGATATAGTTTCCGAATAACTGCCCCGGTTTATAAGGAAATTGTATATAGGGTGCGCAAGATAGTTTTACTGCGATGTGGGAGTGCCTAACCCCGTCAATGCAGTGGGCTAAATACAAGTCTATGTGCGCTATGGGCGAAGGAGGTACTTTTATGGATAATGCTATTATCACGCAAGACGCTATTCCGATACGAAAACTGTGTCCCGAATGCAGAAAGTATTTTGTAGCGAGTGTTAAAAGTAACGGCGAAATCGTGGGAAGATGCTCACATTGTCACGCCAAGTACTTTGAGCAGAAAAAGAACAACGTGCGACTTATCAAAGTTGTACAAAGATAATCACTAAAAAGGAAAACTACATACGTCTATATAGGCAAATCAAGGTCGGGCTGTGACAGCGCCCAAGATAAATCCTCGTTCCCCGCTTTTATAGATAAGATTCGATAGGAGAAGATATCCCCAACCCGAATGCGACGTGTTGAAAAAGGTCGCAAACCGAGTGGGGATATTTTTATTCTCCGCTACGGGAAAATCTATTTATAAAACTAGGAGAATATATGAAAACATTTACAGCAATCAGAGAAGATCTGAAAAATATAAGATATTATTATGCGCGTCGTGACGAAATGGCGCAAAAGGCAAAAATTCTCGGCGAATGTACTGTGTCAAAAACCGCGGAAGAATATAACGAAGTGGTTTGTCAAGCACCGCCAAAACTTTACGAATTGTACTATTGTATGTACGTCGAAAACAATACACAAGAATCTGCAGCCGACAAATATGGTTATGCAAGAGAACACATCACAAGACTTAACAGGCAATTGTTGGTTTTTATTCAGAGCCATCTTACGGCATAAGGAGAAAGATTATGGAAGAATTTATCCCGGATTTTATATTGCAAGCAGACAACGTATATAGAACGAGAAACTATATCGTAAAGCAAAGATTGGAATATATCGAAAACACGACGGAAGATAACGTCATAATTAGCTATGACACCTTCTACAAGCGCACATGGCTTAGAGATAAGCAGTACATAATCATGTACGGTGATAAACATCACCCAAACGGCAAGCGTATGCCGAGTACAACTTATACAAGAGTATATATTGATTAAATAATAAGAACGAGAGCTTGGCTTTTTATCCTGGGCTCTCGTTTCCTTTTTCAGTCTATTAAAATGTTTTGAGACATTTTTCTCTCATAAATGATTTTATTGTTTCTTCATCTGTGCCTTCGTAATACTTAACAAGCAATTTTTTGTATTCCGGAACAAGATTTTGAGGAACGACCATTAAACCGCCTGCGTGTGCAATTAGGTAATGATTTGCAAATATTATTGCCGTACGTTTATTACCATCATTAAAAATCTGCGTTTTCATAACGTACAGGGCTAATTCAATCGCAACTTGAACGACATCAGCACCACTCTTTATGATATTATCAATATCTTCTTTTACTTGATGCTCAATCGGAATAGGCGGAATATAAGATGTGCCACCTATTGTAACCGGTACTGCTCTGATTCGACCGCCTTGCTGATAAAAGCCTTCATTTACCAATCTAGCGATATATTGACAAACGTAATAATTTGTTTCTGATAGAATTACGTCTTTATCTAGCACAAATTCCCAAGCGTGTTTCAAGTTCAAAATCTTCTGTACATCTTCTGCGCTTACGTTATTAACTTTCCCGTTGTCAATTATGAGTTCGGTATCAGGGAACGTTGTAGCAACCCCCTCCAACACGGCTTGGTCATAAATAATGGATTTCATATTCGCGCGCGCGAAATCAATGTTCAAAACAACATTTGCCGATAGTTCATCATGACTATAGCCATAAGATGCAAGTTGCTTTTCAATATCACGAATGGCTTTTTTAATTTCCCTTGCATCCTTTATGCTCTTTAGCAGCACTTGATGAAGTTCTTCGGAATATGGACCCACATATGTTGATGTCTTTCTTCCCGCTTCCCTTTTCCTAATATAAAGATATTTTTTATCTGATACTTCTTTTATTTCAACAACTCCATCATACGGGATAAGGTTAAGTCTTGCCTGATATTCAGCTTTAGTCCTTAACAACTCTTGAATCATTTCGAAATTGTTTTCCATGATATTTTACTCCTTTAATTATTTAGGGGACAATTTATAACTGAATTGTATCATTTTGCCCCCTAAATTACAAGTAATTATGTCATTAATTTTTCATTTTTATTCGTATGATAAGAGACATTTGATTTTGTTACAAACATGTTTCATCTATATTTCAATTAAATTTCAATGTGTCATTTTAGCACTTCACTACTGTTTAATTTTCATTTGAAAGCAGTCCCTTTTACTTACATTAGTGTCCTGGTTTTTGTGAAAAATAAGCCCTATACTGATGACGTAATCAAGAGCGAGAACAAGCGAACGACTGTTGATTGCGGACTGAATTCAGATAAAGGTGGCCACCTTCCGAAACAAGTCGCAAGAAACGGAATGTTTCACAATCAAGACTTTATGATTACAAAACTACAACTTAATATACCAATTTCGCGCTTAGCTAACGGCAACACGGGCAAAGACAAGTCACTATGCTGCACTATCGGCACAACGGGTAAAGGAGAATTTTTCAATGGCAAATAAATATGGCGAACGCAGATGGAGCGTGCCTTCCAAGAGAGCGAAGGACTACGCGTCGGAGCGTAAGAACAAGGTGCACGAACACGGTGCAAAAGAAGGCAAGCAACTCACGGATTACGAGGCAGGACTTCGCTCCGGATACTTGCAAGCACAATCGGATCACGCAGGTCTGTACAAGTACAAAAAGGCTCTCGGCGAAGGCAAATCCAAATCCGAGGCAAGAACAATCTCTCGTACTATCGGGAAGAAAAAATAAGGAGGAAATAAGCAATGGATAAGAAAATCTTTGTAGAAAGAGAAACTTACGAGAAAAACGGCAAACAGTATTTTACATACTTCATCAAAGGCGTTGTACGCGGCATCGAAGCAAGAGTGCAACTTATGCCACCGGACTTCACAGGCTACACGGTTTTGGATATCGTTTTCGGCAATGAAAACAAAGCGGAACTCGTTGTAACGCCCTACGAAATCAAGGACGAGAAAACCGGCAAAGTCGTTTCGGGCAACACTTATGGCGTACGTTCTTTTGACGAAGACGGCGAAGTTTACGAATGCAAGATTCAGCCGTTCAAATCATCGGACAGAGCATTGCTCAATATGCTTATCAGATAAATAAGCGTCACGGAATACGGCTTGAAATACAGCCGTATTTCTTTCAAAAAACATGGAGGATTTATATGAATCAAGAAAAGAAAAACAGTATCAAATGGATTGCGACACTTATGGCAATCATAGCCCTTTTTGCAGGCGTCGGCGCAGCGCTGGGGCTTGTAATTCAGCAAATGAAACAAAACAACACCGACACGCCTATTGCATCGGGTGATGGCAAGAATATGTTTGAAGGTCAAATATATGAAATGCCTTCCGTACTTGCTTTTTCGGCAGACGCAACGACTGCGGCAGATTCCGGTCATACGGCATCAGTAACTCTTACCGCAACCGTTCTTCCCGTCGAGGCAACCAACAAACTCGTGGATTGGAGCGTTGCGTGGGGTGTGACAAAACAACACGGAAGTGAAAACGTCACGGACTACGTTACGGTAACTCCGAAAAGCGACGGTAGCAATATCGCGACCGTAACTTGTAAGAAAGCATTCGGTGACGATGAAATCATTATCGCGGTTACGACGAGAGAAGGCGGATTTACCGCAAAATGTCAAGTTTTGTACGTTGGTGCGCCCACTTCTATCAAAGTTACGCCCACCGGAGCAAAAACTATCACCGATAGCAAGTGGAACAACGCAAAAATTGTGGAAATTGAAAGTTCAAAGACCTACAATTTCAATCTCTCACTTGACAATGAGTTTGGCCTTGTAGGAAGTGCGTTCACTCCCGAATACAAAATCTCCGCTGTTGCTTATGGCGCAATCAAGGTTAAGAAAGACCTTTACAAATCTGGCACCTTTCAAAGTACTGATTATGGCACGGTTGATTATGTTGTTCAGGACGTATTTGAATCGGCAGGATACATTTGGACTTCGTTTCAAAAACCGGGTGGATATGTGAGCGTCAACAAGTTCTCAATCGAGAACGGCAAGTTGAAAGTTATCGGTGGCAGTATGCCTTCTTCCTACAGCGGCATTTCGGCAGATCCTTCTCGCAAAGTCGTTGAGTCATTTGACAGTTATGTGGATGGCAAACTTCCGTATGTCACAATCACGGTCACCGAAGTAAAAACGGGTATCAACACCACCATCAGCATTCGTACGGTATCCGGCGTGCAAAGCGTATCGCTTTCCAATTCAACGCTTTCGTTTTAATTAGAGGTGGAGCATGAAAAAGCAAATGAATGTTGGCAAGACGATTGCCGTAATCGTATGTGCATTGCTCTTGGTGCTTGCCGTCGGTTCTATTGCTTTCTTCACTAATGGTTTTACATCTGATTTCAAAACTTTTTATGTTGAAAGCGATGGAAAGCGAATGCTCTCGGACTATGACAACTACATAATGAAGCAAGACGCGGAAAACAAATTTGTTGTCAAATACACTTTCGGAGCAGTCAATAAAGATATAAGCGGTTATACCTTAAAGATTGTTCCGAATGTGTCGCACGACAATGATTTTGACTTCACAGTGGACGGAGAGATATACAGTTTCGGCGCGGAAGAAGATCTCACAAAAGGCTTTGATATTACCCAAAACGAAAACGATTTCGTTGTGAGCGGTAACTACACAATGCAAAGCATTTTGCAAAGGCTTTATCCCGACAAAGAAGTGTCTTTCAATCAAGATGACGTGGACAATTCCGTAGATAATTTCACATTGCTTGTTTACTCGTACAACGGCGAAGCGGTGATTAAAATCAGTTTCCATAATTACGTTGCGGTGGAAGGTGTCACGCTGCAAGAACAACTCGTATTCGAGGCACAGCCGGATGGCACAATCAAGGCAAAATAGACGTTTGGTTATGGCAATGCTCTTGGTCCTTTGCACCATCGTTTTGATGATGCAAGGGACACCTCAAATTGCGTATGCGTCAAGTGAAAATTCGTTTGACACCACGAACGTTTTGGACGATCTTTTGTCGTCCACCATAGACGGAAAACCTTTCGATTTGAAAGACTATCCGTACAACGAAAACGGGACGCTGCGCATTGTGAGTTTTATAGAATATTGCTACTCCTTCAAATCCAATATGCGAGCAAATTACGGACTTTATCTGCTGATTTATAACCCACAAGCCTTGAATTTGTCAACAAACAGTAAACAGAACAAAATCCAAATGGCTGTAAGTTACGACAAAAACGGCACGCCTACAAGGTATGAAAAGTTTGATTTGAAGTTCTGCAGTAAGTCATCAAACGACTATAAAAATCTATTCTACAAATACGAAATCGTAGATAGAAAAATAGCCGATAAGACCTTTGCGGAACGAGTAAATACAAACGAGCGCAGATATGATATTTCGGGCATAGAACTCGTAACGTACGGAGATAAAAACGCTACCGAATACGGTGTCGGCGGAACGTACACTTTCACGGGATATTCGGAAGGATACGGCCCTGACGCCAATGCAAAATCTACGTTGAATTGCGTTGTGCAAGACCTTGAAACCTTAAAGCTCGAAGTGCATCACTCATCGTTCAGAACCAACGTTTCGAGCAAAGGCAAAGACCATTACAACGAAGTCAACTCGGTGTATTTTTCTATCCCGGAGCGAATCTATCAAGAGTACGGAAAGTTGCAAAAGATACGCGCGGAATGGTGGGAGTATAAGACCAAGCTTGCAGCTATCACTTCCAACGAAGCATTCTATGAAAAGATGCTTGCAGGCTCAAAACTCAAAACCGAGAAAGATCAAAACAATCCGCAAATCCCATATAGGCTCTTCACGGGTTACAAGGTTGAGCAAACGTCAAATCAATTTCATGGATATACATCGATTGAATATGATTGGTGTTTCAACGAGCGTACCAATTATGAAGAGACAACCGGCGGCGCAGTTTTAAATTCTACGAAAGTGAGCAAGGCAAACAGTCAGTCGGATATGATGCCAATGGTTTTCTATTCACCATACGTCGGTTTGGATGAAGTCTTTGACTTTCTCTTTTCAAAACCCATTGCGGGCGACGTTGCATCCAACAGAGTTGCCGAATATATCTATGGATATTCCAACGAACTTGGCAACGGATACATAGACTGCAACGGACGAGAGATAAGCAAGGACTTGTTTGAATCTTTCGTTGACGAAGGCAGGCAAATGGGACACAACGACAAAACCATTGACCTTGCCGATACCTTCAATCTTATGAGCTACGACTCCAATCACTCGTGGTGGGACAAACTCTGGGACTATGGTTTTTCGTGGCCTCAAACAAACGGTGACTATAAGGACATCTCGCCTATCTATGAAGTGAAAGCGGATGACTTGATTGCCGATGATTACGGCGTATCTCAAAGATTGCTCGTGAACAAGAACGACGTCGCAAGTTTAAGAGCGTTCCATGCAAAAGAGAGTGCGCTCAACAGACGAGTGGTACTGTTCAGATTTGCAAACACGGACTATTTCTCTCAAGCGTGCGGACGAAGTGACAACGAAGGCAATTATGTTCCCGAGGATAAGGCAGACACTTATATTGCAAGCGAAACCATATTCCTTGACTTTGACATCATAGAAATGACCTTCAACAAGGACGGCGTATATCACGTCATTCCCGTTGTGTCCAGTCCTACCGACGTCATAAACGGATTTACCGCTCCAGCACAGAAGTTGGAATGGTGGAAGATAATCATTGTGGTTATCATTCTCGTCATTTGCCTTATACTTCTTGCGCCGATACTGCCGTATATCTTCAAAGGAATTTGGCTCGTTATTTGCGCTCCGTTCAAGGTGATAAAATCCGTCAAAGAAAAGCGTAAAGCAAAGCATAAATCACAAGTCGATAATAGTGACAAAACGCGCAAGGAGATACAATGAAAACAGTGAAAAGAATCGTGTGTATTCTGCTCATTATTTTGGTTGTATTTGCAGTCGGCTACTTGATATTTACAGGTAGCCGATTGCCTTCTATTACGACCGATAACGAGGCAAGAATACTCAATGTAGCAACCAATATAGGAGGCGGCTTATGAGCAAGAAAAACATAGCGTACATAGTGATAAGCGTGCTTGTTACAATAGCGTTTATACTACTTGCAGCACTTGTGTTCAAAGCGTCCTATATCCGCATATTCGAGAGTTTAACAGACTTAATACACTCGATAAAATATTATTTCTGCAAATTATTCGGAATAAATGCAGAATTAAACCCGAGCATTCTCGACGGCTCAAATGCTATAAAATGGGAGTCTATACTTCCATCTGACTTTGGCGATTTCAAAGTCAAATTCGTTGAGTTTTGGAGATTGTTTGCGAACCTTGACAACTTCATATTATACGGTAAAACCGTGGGCGAAAAAGTGGGCGGCGCGGCACAAATTCTCGTGATAGTTTTGCCCTTTGTTTTTGTGCTTTTCTTTGTTATAAAGAAGTTGTATTCAACCCCTAACACAAAGCATAACAAGGACTCAAAACCACTTCAAATTCACAAGTCAATAACGCGTCCGACAAAGCAATTTATCATAGGATATTTTGCCTTTTTGAGCTATCGAAAATGGATACCGATTGTGTGGGCAATCATTTGGTTTTGTAGTCTGAATTTGACGAGCATCGTAATATCGTTCTTCGCATATTTTATGTATTTCTCGGTGTCGTTTGACTTCGTTTCGATATACACGATTTCAAGGAAACTCATCATAGATTTGCAAGTGATTTTCAAGCATTTTCCGTGGTGGAGTTTACTGCCTTTTGCATGGCTCATTTTCGAGTACATTAGACGAAAAATCGCAGTGGATATTTTACGCCATAAAGAGGCTCAAAATTGCGGCTTCATAAACGCCCTTCCGATAGTGTCTATGACCTGCGGAAGTATGGGTAAACGCAAGACCACAATCATTACGGATATGGCACTTTCTCAAGACGTTATGTTCAGGCAGAAAGCGCTCGAACTCTTGCAAAAAAATGATATGCGTTTTCCGAATTTTCCGTGGATTGCACTTGAAATGGAAGTGCGCAAATGTATGGAGCATCACGTCATCTACAATCTTGCGAGCATCGAGAAATGGATGAAATTGAAACGAGAGCGTTTTGAAAAACACCATAATGCAAAGTGGCAGTTGTACGGCTACAACTTTGACCTATATGGGCTTACATACAATGACGAACTCAAAACGTATCACCTTTTCGATGTGTTGACTAACTATGTAAAGTTGTACTTTATATACGTCATAGAATCCAGCCTTATCGTGTCCAACTATTCCGTGCGAGAAGACAGCGTGCTTATGGACGGTGGCAATTTCCCGATATGGA
>ULMF01035581.1_pt1 | contig 21598 bp, 17 predicted proteins | sample 1951581 | NCBI WGS metagenome assembly ULMF01 (sample SAMEA4835543, study PRJEB28245) | human gut metagenome | biome: gut microbiome; material: fecal sample | place: Denmark | collected 2008
AGGATCATATCTCCAAATCACTTTTTGCTTGCCTATTTTTTCAGATAGTTCTTGAAATACTGGAATCATTTTTGTTTTTTTATTTGGCAAATTAACCTCAACATCATTTGCGTATCCAGTTAATGTGAATTGAAAATAATAATTATACTCTTTTATCTCGTCTAACCTCTTTATCATTGGCAAAGGGTTCTTTGTCCAAAACACTATGCAATCTACAACATCTGGAGTAATTTTTATTTCACTTATCTGATGAGCATTCATAGGATTACGAACATATAAAAATCCCTCTTTTATTCTATTATAGAACCATTCCGAATAATAATTAGGGATATCCGTTCTTCTACTTACACTTAATATCATCTAATCCTCCCTTTCAAACATAATTACCTGATATCTAATATGTCCTACTCTTAAAATTGGCCATCTTCTTAAATATTTCCGACAATCAGATTGACAATTCATTTCTTGAATCTTATAATTTGCACACTCCATGTTCAAATTTGTTACAAACTGCAGTGCATCTGATGGATACTGAAAATCATTATCAAATGATGCAATCCCATCATTACAATCAAAATATATATATCGATCATATGGCCATTTAGTATAAAAACCGTTTTTACTTATTGCTTCAATTAAGCATTTTGTTTTTTGGATATCTCTGTCCATACTTCTATCATCTTCTCTAAGAGATATACAAACAAAGAATTTATTTTTTTGTATTTTCTTTGATGAAAAGCTATTTGCCATAGCATTCAGTTCACCATCAGAGAACTCACTAATTGACTTTGGGAAAAAATACACATTGGAAATAAATTGACTGTTATGTGCGAAAACATCAGCTGCATTTCCAATTAAATAATGCACTTCGTCATTTTGTCTTTTGGGAATTTTGTAGCTCCAGTCAATTTTATCTATTCCAACATATCTTATACTACAATCTATTTTACGCTTCATTTCTAATGCATGTACCAATGACCAATAGTCTATCATCGAACCACAACCTACTGATGTTACCGAAATACCATTAACACCATCCATCTGAGATAATACATCCAAATACATTCTACTATATTCAAACGCATAAGCAAACGCATATCTTAATAAGTATAACTGTTGAATATTTATATCTTCATAATCAGGAAGTGCTCCAGCCTCAAAATTTAATTCTTTAAACTTGCATAAACATACATCATTATCAACATATCTTTGCAGATCTTCATATACCGTTTGTAAGTATTTTGTTATTTCAATCATAAAAATCCCTCCTTAAACCCCATATTATGCATTTTTTATCCTATTATTTATATTTGTGAATATTATACAACACTTATCTCAAGGAATCCATTTATATCTACTATTACGCCTAAAAAAACATCTTTTCCACTATAACCCAGTTATATTTCTTCTTGAAATGTCACTGCACAATCATCCCGAACATTCCTTTAGCCAAAATCATCCTCAATATCACAATATGTCTGTACCTTCCCCAAGCAAAGTCTTTGACACATACCCTATCAGCTTGTTATCCAACAGCTTATACAGTTCCGCCAGCGACTACTCAGTTGTCGTCAAGTACTTTCATTAAAAAATACAACATCCAACTGATCAGACCCGAGAGCAGTCATGCCCCTCAGCTTACCTCCTACGCTACCGCTTACTCCCCCCCTCAGCTCGATTCCGCTTCGCTCCATCTCGCTGTATGTTGTCGCCAAGTACTTCCATTAAGAAATACAGCACCATCCAGCTGATCAGCCGGATGGCTACACACAAGAAAAGGATGAACCATTTCATGCAAGCATGATGGCTCATCCTTTCTTGTGTGACATCTGCTTCGCAGATGCTGTATTTACTTATGTCGTGTTTGGCTTGTTATCACTCAAACTCAATCGTTCCAGGCGGTTTACTCGTCAGATCATACATTACACGGTTTACGCCCTTTACTTCATTTATAATTCGTGTCATAACTTTCTGCAATACTTCAAATGGGATCTCGGAGCAATCAGCAGTCATGAAGTCGCTGGTGTTGACTGCACGAAGTGCGATTGCGTAGTCATAGGTACGCTCGTCGCCCATAACACCGACACTACGCATATTGGTCAATGCTGCGAAATACTGTCCGAGGTTCTTGGCAAGTCCTGCCTTGGCGATTTCCTCGCGATAGATGTAATCTGCATCCTGCACAATACGAACCTTGTCTGCGGTTACTTCCCCGATGATACGGATGCCAAGTCCCGGTCCTGGGAATGGCTGACGGTATACGAGGTATTCTGGAATACCAAGTTCCAATCCGGCTTTTCTTACTTCATCCTTGAAAAGCAGGCGGAGTGGTTCGATGATTTCCTTGAAATCAACATGATCTGGAAGTCCACCTACGTTATGGTGACTCTTGATGACTGCAGACTTTCCAAGCCCAGACTCGATCACGTCTGGGTAAATCGTTCCCTGTACTAAGAAGTCAACCGCGCCGATCTTCTTTGCCTCTTCCTCGAATACGCGGATAAATTCTTCGCCGATAATCTTACGTTTTGCTTCTGGCTCGGTAACACCGGCTAATTTCTTATAATAACGCTCCTGTGCATTGACACGGATAAAGTTCAGCTCGTATGGGCCATCCGGGCCAAATACTGCCTCGACCTCATCGCCCTCGTTCTTACGAAGTAAGCCGTGATCAACGAATACACAGGTAAGCTGCTTTCCTACTGCTTTTGAGAGAAGAACGGCTGCTACGGAGGAATCGACACCACCGGACAGGGCACATAATACCTTTCCGTCTCCAACCTTCTCACGGATCTCGCGAATCGTCGTCTCTACGAATGAATCCATCTTCCAGTCGCCGGAGCATCCACATACGTTATAAACGAAGTTTGACAGCATCTTCTGTCCTTCTTCAGTATGCATAACCTCTGGATGGAACTGTGTCGCATACAGCTTGCGCTCCGGGCACTCCATCGCTGCAACTGGGCAAACTGGTGTCTTTGCAACAATCTTAAATCCCTCTGGTGCCTTTGAAATATAATCTGTGTGACTCATCCAGCAGATTGTCTGTGGCTTTACGCCCTGGAAGATAGCACTGCTGTTATCTACATCCACTTCGGTTCTGCCATACTCACTGACTGGCGCAGTTTCCACGGTACCTCCAAGCATATATGCCATCAACTGCGAGCCATAACAGATTCCGAGAATCGGAATTCCCAAATCAAATATTTCCTTCTGATAGCGTGGTGACTCCTCGCCATACACACTATTTGGACCACCCGTGAAAATGATTCCCTTTGGATTCATTTCCTTGATCTTGTCGAGCGACAAGGTGTACGGATGTACCTCTGCATACACATTACATTCACGGACACGACGTGCAATCAACTGGTTGTACTGACCACCAAAATCAAGCACGATAATCATTTCCTTATTCATGTGCGTCTCCCTTCTTCTCTGATTTATTGTATTTCTTGCCACCATGCAATAACGTGATGACCTGCGCACGCATCAGCGTGCCTCATTATATCATGTGTTGTAACCACGATTGTATATAATTACTCATCCTCTTATTATATTTATAAGAAAATAAGCAAGAGTCCTATCTTTCGATAAAACCCCTGCTTATTATACTAATTATTTAGCATCTCTGCAATAACTTCCTGCGCTTTTTGTAACTGTGTATCATCTGCACGGTCAATATTGACAGCCGATGTCTGTCCATCTGGAAGTTCTACCTCATAATCTGGTGTAATGCCCTTCTTATGAATATCGTTTCCATTTGGTGTAAAATACTTTGCAACCGTAAGCTTCACAGCAGTTCCATCGGAAAGCGGTATGACTGACTGAACGATACCCTTACCAAATGTCGTTGTACCAACCAGCTTCGCCTTACCTGAATCCTGCATTGCTCCGGAGAAAATCTCAGATGCACTGGCACTGTTGCCATTTACAAGTACAACCAATGGAATATCTACGCTGTGCTTTCCCGTATCTTTGTACTCACCAAGCACATTTCCATCACGGTCCTTCGTGGATACGATGACACCGTCGTCCATGATATAATCGCACATATCAACAACGGCTGTCAGAAGTCCACCCGGATTATCACGCAAATCAATGATAGCTGCCTTGGCTCCATTTGCCTGCACCTCATCGATAGCATCTTCAAATTCCTGTGCTGTATTGTCGTTGAACTGTGTAACTGCGATATAACCAACCTGATCATCCAGCATCTCGCTTTCTACCGTGTAATTCTCCACAGTACGACGCTCTACATCAAACTCCAGATAATCGGATTCGCCCTGACGGTAAATCTTCAGATGTGCCTTCGTTCCTTCTTCGCCACGGATCATATCTACTACCACAGAAAGCTCCTGATCGGTAATCTCCGTGTCATCTACCTGAACTAAAATATCGCCTGCCTTCAGTCCAGCCTGCTCAGCCGGGCTGTTCTTGATCGGACGTACGATTTCGACACGCATATCGGAATTCATCGTCACAACTGCACCGATACCTACATATTCACCCGAAGTATCTTCCTGCAGTTCTGCATACTCTTCCTTTGTATAATAGACAGAGTACGGATCATCCAGACCATCCATGATTCCGTCATACAACGCTTCTTCCTGCTTATCACGGTCAACATCGAAATAATAATACTTGTCAATCAGGGAATTGATCTCATCGACCTTCTTTGCAACCGAACTGTCCTGCCACAGATCCGATGCAACTACTGGTTCTGACGTATCTGCCTGTGTTGCATCCGAATCCGTCTGTACATCAATGGATTCCCGTGTATTCTTCTTTGACTCTGTCTGATTTCCACAACCGATACATGCAACAGATAACGCGGTTGCCAACGCCAAAGCCCATAGTTTTTTCATGTTCTTTTTCACGTCTACTTTTACTCTCCTTTAACCTTGCGCTTTCATCTTATTGTAAATACGGCCATGGATCAACATAGCTGCCATTGATTCTTAATCCAAGATGGCAATGTGGACCTGTCGAATTTCCGGTACTTCCCGCAAGCGCAATGACCTGTCCACGCGATACCGTCTGTCCCACACTGACACACAAGCTTGAATTATGCATATATGTAGTTGACATAGACGAACTGTGTGCAACCGTTACATAATTACCCATTGAGCTTGAATAAGACGCCGCAATTACCGTTCCAGCCTCGCATGCTACAATCGGTGTTCCTGTCGGACATCCAATATCCAATCCCTGATGATATCTCGAACCAATACCTCCAGGACTCTCTCTCGGTCCAAATCTGGAAGTAACCGTTCCTCCAGTTGATACTGGCCACTGCAGGCTTCCACCTGTATATGTGATATTTACATCTGTCGGTGCCGTTGTTGTGCTTCCTGCAGCTGCTGCCGCGGCCGCTGCGGCTGCCTGCTGCTGTCTATATGCTTCCTCCGCGGCTGCGATTGCCTGATTGGTTGCCTCGATATCCTGCTCCAGCTCTGCAATCGTTGCCTCGTAATCACCGATGGATGATTCGTAGTTTGCTACCTGTACCTGCTTACCCTCGATCATAACCTCGACAGCAGCCTTGTTGTCTTCCACTTCCAGTTTGATATCCTCAACATCCTTCAGATCTTTTTCCAGACCGGCCTTTGTATCTGCGATCGTCTGTCGTGTCTCTACCAGATCATCAAACATATTCTTATCGTAAGAATAAATCTGATCTGCATATTCTGCCTGATTTACGATATCCGAGATATCGGAGGTTGAGAAAAGTACATCCAGATACGATGGATTACCATTTTCGTATGAGTATTTGATTCGCTCTTTCATCGCCTCATACTGTTCCTGTTCCTTCTCCTGTGCAGCCGTAAGCTCGGTCTGCTTCGTCTCAATATCGGCTTCGAGCTGAGTCTGCTGCGCCTCCAGATCCGTAATTTCATTTGTATATTCCGTTACCTGCGCATCCAGTTCTGCAATCGCATCCAGAATCGAATTCTGTTCTTTCTCCAACTGGGCGAGAACGGCTTCTGCTTCTTCCTTCTTGCTTTCCTTCTGATCTTTCTGATCCTTCAGGTCCGAAATACTCGTCGCATTTACCGTCATACTCATGCTTCCAGCCACAGCAAATGCAATGATTGCTCTCACAAGCTTTTTACACTTCATATGCTTCCCTCCTAAACTTTCAAATGTTTCCGTGTTGTCAATAAACTACCAATCAAACCAAGTCCGATACCAATACCCGCAGATAATGGAATCAGAACTGCAAATATCTCCTTTGCCGGTACAAATGCAAATAAGCTCTGTACAACGGAGAACCGGCCGATGATGTACTGAACCACTGTATCATACATATAGTAGATCAAGATCAATGGAATCAATGATCCCACAAGTCCAATCACAACACCCTCTACAATGAATGGCGCACGTACGAAGAAGTTTGTCGCACCAATCAGCTTCATGATACCAATTTCTTCCTTACGCACAGTAATACCGATTGTAATCGTATTACTGATCAGGAAGATCGATACGAGCAACAGGATCACAATAATTCCGATGGATGCATAGCTGACAACGCTGTTCAGTGCTGCCACACCGTCTGCAGTTACCTCGGAGCTAAGTACCTTACGTACACCGGTCAATCCCTTTAAGTACTGTACAAATTCTGCCTGATTTGACAGATCCTTCAATGTGATCTTATATGATGCACTGTTCTTCAATGGGTTGTCCCCCTGGAATGCATCAATCGCTGCCTGCGGATCATCAAACTTCTCTTCTGCATACTGCTTCCATGCCTCATCTGCGGAAATGAAATCCAGTGTATTGACCTCATCACGCAGTCGAATCTGCTGACCGATCATCGTGATATTCTCATCTGTTACACCTTCATCAAAGAATACAGAGATCGTAACTGTATTCTCCAGATCCGTCATTGCTGTACGGAAATTCACGATCACACAATAAAATAAACCAAATAAGAACAGACAGGAAACAATTGTTCCGATTGATGCCAATGAGAACAAAAGGTTTCGTTTAATATTTTTAATACCCTGTCTGATACTATACATGAATGAACTAATCCTCATCGATATACCCACCTTTTTGCTCATCGCTGATTATTTCGCCATGCTTCAACGTGATTACACGTTTCTTCATCATATTGACGATCTCTTTGTTATGCGTTACAACGACAACCGTTGTTCCTTTCTTGTTGACATCCTCCAGAAGGCGCATAATTTCCCATGAATTTTTCGGGTCCAAGTTACCAGTCGGCTCATCCGCAAGCAGGATCTCTGGCTTATTTACCAGTGCTCTCGCAAGTGCAACTCTCTGCTGCTCACCACCGGACAACTGCTTTGGAAATGACTTATATTTATCCGCAAGTCCAACCAATGTCAACATCGCTGGTACCTGCCGGCGAATGTAGCGGCTTGGCGTCTCAATGACACGCTGCGCAAATGCAACATTCTCATATACCGTACGATCCTTGAGCAACCGGAAGTTCTGGAATACAACACCGATCTTACGACGGATCTTCGGAATATTTTTTCTCTTTAATTTACTGTAATCTGTGTCTGCAACCTTGATCTTTCCAGAGGTTGGATCTAACTCCTTTAACAACAGCTTAATCAGCGTCGTCTTACCAGATCCGGAAGAACCTACGATAAACACAAACTCGCCTTTTTCTATCTTCAAACTTACATCGTTCAAGGCATACGTCTTACTCGCCGGATACCTCATCTTCACGTGACTCAGTTCTAACATCTTATTATCTCCTTTTGAGCGTATCTTTTAATACTCTAACGATTCCATGTACTTCATATATTTCACAACCATAAGAGCAATCTTGAAGGTAATGGCATCCTCGAATACCCGGAGGTCAAGTCCGGTACTCTTCTGAAGCTTATCCAGACGGTAAACCAAAGTATTACGGTGAATGTAAAGCTGACGGGATGTCTCAGATACATTCAGGCTGTTCTCGAAGAACTTGTTGATTGTTGTCAATGTCTCCTCGTCGAACTCGTCTGGTGATTTACCATCAAAAATCTCCTTGATAAACATCTTGCAAAGTGGAAGTGGCAACTGATAAATCAATCGACCGATTCCAAGATTGCTGTATGCGATAATCTTTCTGTCGCTGTAAAAGATCTTCCCTACGTCCAGTGCAAGCTTTGCTTCCTTATAAGAACGGGACACTTCTTTGATTTCGTTGACGATTGTACCGTATGCAACATTGACCGATGACATGGCTTCTGTATTCAGCATATCCACAATTACTTTTGCCGTCTTGCGCATGTCCTCGTAAGTCTCACTCGGCTTTATTTCCTTGACAAGAATAATATTCTTCTCGTCAACTGCCGTAATGAAATCCTTTGTCTTGCTGGAGAACAAGGTTCTGACTGTCTCCAATGCATTGGTATCCTTCTCCGTCTTTGTCTCGATAATAAACACGATACGTTTTACATCTGTCTCAATGTGCAGCTTCTTCGCACGGTTGTAAATATCCACCAAAAGCAGGTTGTCAAGCAACAGGTTCTTGATAAAGTTGTTCTTATCAAAACGCTCCTTATATGCCACCAGAAGATTCTGAATCTGGAAAGTTGCCATCTTTCCGATCATATAGACATCCTCGGCATCCCCTTTTGCCAGTATGACATATTCCAGTTCATTCTCATCATACACCTTAAAAAACTGGAAGCCACGAATCACCTGACTGTCCGCTGCTGATTCAGAGAATTTCACAACCTCATCCTCATACTCTTCCATTCCGCGCATAGTTGTCGCAAGTATCTTACCTTCGGTATCCATCACACAGAGTTCTACACGTGTAATTGACTTAATTCCAGTAACCGTATCCTGCAGTATCTGATTCGAAATCATTCGTCCACCCCTATTCTTTGTTGTGAATTTTTAAAAATTCTGTAACAAAATTGTAACATTTATATATTCTTCTGTCAATGTCAAATACTTTCCAATTATTCGACATTGCCTATACTCATACAAAGTACATTCTACACGAAAAATGCAAAAAAAAAAAGAGGAAACGCATAATTTTTATGCATTTCCTCTGAAAAATCACACTTTGTTCAAATTTTAGAACCAAGCACCTGACTAGTTGATGATGATCTCCTCTGTCTCCTTATCGAAGATGTGGATCTTGCTCAGGTCAAATGCGAACTGAACTGTATCACCAGGTCTTGCTGTTGTACGTGCATTTACTCTTGCTGTGATATCGAACTGATCGATTGTGAAGTACAGATATACTTCAGCACCAAGCATTTCGTAAATATTGATTCTTGCATCGATAACACTCTCAGGTGAAGACTCGATGAAGAGCTGCTCATCATGAATATCCTCTGGACGGATACCAAGAACAACTTCCTTATCAAGGAAATCACCGCTGATAAGCTTCTGAGCCTTAGCATCAGGAACCTTGATTGAGTGAGAACCGAACATAAGTAATACGTCTGCTCCAGACTTAACAACCTTACAATCGATGAAGTTCATAGGTGGCATACCCATGAATCCAGCTACGAACAGGTTGCATGGCTTGTCATACAGATTCTGAGGTGTATCAACCTGCTGGATGATACCATCCTTCATAACTACGATTCTTGTACCAAGAGTCATAGCCTCTGTCTGGTCATGTGTTACGTAAATGATAGTTGTCTGCAGTCTCTGGTGAAGCTTAGAGATCTCAACACGCATCTGAACACGAAGCTTAGCATCCAAGTTTGAAAGAGGCTCGTCCATAAGGAATACCTTAGGCTCACGAACGATTGCACGTCCCATAGCCACACGCTGTCTCTGACCACCTGACAAAGCCTTTGGCTTTCTGTCAAGCAGATGCTCGATATCAAGAATCTTAGCAGCCTCATGTACCTGCTTATCAATCTTCTCCTTTGGTACCTTTCTAAGCTTCAGACCGAATGCCATGTTATCATAAACTGACATATGTGGGTACAAAGCGTAGTTCTGGAATACCATCGCAATATCTCTGTCCTTAGGCTCTACATCGTTGACCATCTTGTCACCGATCCAAAGCTCACCGGAACTGATATCCTCAAGACCTGCGATCATACGAAGTGTTGTTGACTTACCACATCCTGAAGGTCCAACGAAGATGATGAACTCTTTATCTTCAATATCCAAGTTGAAGTCCTTTACAGCGTTGAAGCCATTTGGATAAATTTTATAAACATTCTTAAGTTGTAAACTAGCCATTTTGATTTTTCCTCCTTAGATTTTAGCTATAATCATCTGACTCATGATGTTTGTATGATACACCAAATGACCCGAAGTTGCCATATTACTATTCAACAAATAAGGCTGAAAAATATTGTGTAATTTGTATATGAAAAATTTTTTCATGATTTTTTTGTGGATTTTTCACAAACTTTACCGAATTCTGACTAGCTATATTTTGTGAAACCTTCACCATAAGCCTCCCGAATATCCCCCACAAAACAGATTGCCCGGTCATCCAGCTCATAAATTTTCCGCTTGACATTTACCATTTCTTTTGAACTAAGTGCACAGAGCAGCATCTGCTTCGGGCAGCCGGTATATCCACCCTGTGCCGGAACCCGCGTAACGCCCCGTCCCAGTTGTCCGGTAATGTATTCCGCAAGGGCTTTTTCTTCATTCGAAATAATATACATAAGTTTTGCATGGTTTGGTCCCTCCAGCACCAGATCAGAGACCTTTGTCATGACAAACAGGACAATCAGTGCGTAAATTCCATTGCGAAGCCCAAACACGCCGATTCCGAACAGAATAATGATGCCATCCACGATTGCCATCAGCTTTGGAACGGATACATGTGGAATACGCCGGTTGATGATCTGTGCTGTCATATCCGCACCGCCCGAGGACGCATTTTGCAGGAAGATCAAGCCAAGTCCGCCACCCATGATCACGCCGCCACACAGCCCATCTACCAGTACATCACCGGTCAGAAGCGGCAGTGGACGGATCAATCCGAGAAACACAGACAGACACACCGTCGCATAGACTGTCCGGTAAAATATCAGCTTCCCAAGTACCTTATATCCTATGATAAACAACGGAATATTGACCGCCGCATTAACCAGCCACAGTGGGATATGAAACAAATGCTCCAGTAAGATTGCCAGTCCGGTCACACCTCCAGTTACCAGTTCCAGCGGATTAAAATAGACAACGACCGAGAAAGCCATCAAAAATGCCCCCACAGTCATCAGACCATACCTCTTTGCAATCATCACACAAACCTCCATACGAAAAAAGACTCCATACTAACCTCTAGTATGGAGTCCGCCATTGATTTTTATTCGCTTTTAATGATTGCTGTCAGATGCACCGATAATGATCACGACATCGTAACCGTCTGTGGATTCTGTCACATTGCTTGTCACAGTTCCAACTTCATAGCTGGCATTTGCAAAATACTGTACCAGTTCTTTGCCCACGCCATCTTCTCTTGCTACAATCTTTGTATCAGCGAGTGCTTCTGTGTAATCCGATGCATTTGTGTTTGCATATCCATTTGCATTTAATGTATCACACCAGCGTCCTGCAAGTCCAGCAATATCGGTACTGTTCAGCACCAGGATCTTCCTATCCGTTGCACTGACTGTCTCAGCCTCCTGTGCAGCTTCGGTTGTCTCAGCCTCTGTGGATGGTGTGATCTGAAGATCATCCACCTGAGAATCCGTCAATGCATTCTCATCGAGGGTTGTCGCAGGCGTATCCTTCGCTGTGTTCCCCTTTAATGCCTGCATTACAAAAAATGCGCCAAATGCCACAATGGCAAGTCCTAATATAATAACGGCTGCGCGAAGCAACATTGAAAAGAACAATCCTGCTGCCGTCTGCTGTTTTTTTCCACTCATAATTTTCTCCTATCCTCGTTATACGTTTTCTTCATCTTTTTTACTGCGTATCTGTCATTATCAATTCAAGCCGATTTTCAATACATTTTTCAAGTATAGCAAATGTTGTTGTTTTTTTCAACCATTTATAGCATAATCGTAGTATGGATTTTTTGTGAAAAAGTTGCATCCTACTATACACATTTCAACAAGAACAAGGAGGTTTCAATCCCATGAAAACAGCTCTTATTACCGGTGCTTCCCGCGGAATCGGCGAAGCTGCCGCCTATCAATTAGCAAAAGAATACGACTGTGTTGCCATTATGAGCCGGAATACCGACGGAAAATTAAATACCGTCGCGAATCAGATTCACGCCACAACCAATTGCGAATGCATTCCATTTACCGGGGATGTATCCGACTTTGCATTTGTTGAAGAATGCGTCCGGTCACTTGCCGCATCCGGACATCCGGTCGATACACTCGTCAACAACGCAGGCATCTCGCTCGTCGGGCTTTTTCAGGACATGACGCCGGATGAATTCGACCGCATCCTGCGCATCAATGTGACTTCCGTCTACAACACCTGCCATGCTGTGATTCCTGATATGGTACGAAACCAGTATGGACGCATCTTAAATATCTCCTCCGTCTGGGGACTCGTCGGTGCCTCCTGTGAAGTTGCCTATTCGGCAACGAAGGGCGCCATCAACAGCCTGACGATGGCACTTGCAAAGGAACTTGCCCCAAGCCATATCGCGGTCAATGCGATTGCTTTCGGTGCCGTGGACACGACCATGAACGGTCATCTGTCTGTCGAAGAGAAGAAGACGCTCTGCGAGGAAATCCCGGCAGAAAAAATGGCGGCTCCCGAAGAAGCCGCCGTCTGTATCTCTCATATTTTGGCAATGCCGGATTATATGACCGGCGAAATATTGAAATTCGATGGTGGCTGGATCTAGCCACCATTTTTCTTTTCCGATTTCTTTTCTGAATTTATTATGAATCCTTCTTACGCAGGTTTTTGATTGCTGTTGTAAGCTTGATCGGATTTCCGTAACGCAATGTCGAACTCCGGAAGATCTTACCACCGATCACACCCATAAGTGCAACGGAAATATACAGAATGACCGCAGATACGATGATCTCCCATGTCTGCACATGTCCCATCGCCACACGCGCAAACATGGCGCTGTAAGAGCTAAACGGCAGGAAGGAACAGACTTTCATCGGTACGCCGTCCACCTTGTCAAGCTGAAGCAGCACAACAAAATATACAATCATGATAATCATCTGTGCCGATCCGGCGGACTTATTCAGATCCTCAATCTTTGACACCAATGCCCCGAGCGCACCGTATAGGAACGCATAAAATAGGAATCCGCCAATACCGAATACTGCAAATACAACCAATACATTGGCTGGGATATCCAGGAACATGCCAAGGTCAATGCCCCAGAAATCTTTATTGTACTGGTACGAACCAAGCAGACAGACAGCAATGATTCCGACCTGAAATACCGTTGCCACAGCACCTGCAAATACCTTGCCGAACAACAGCGCCGTTGAATCGGTACTGGTAACCAGAATCTCGATGGAACGGTTGCTCTTCTCATTTGTAACAGAGGACGCAATACTCATGCCATACATGATGATGAGCATAAATATCAGGATTACCAGCACATAGCAGTACCAGAAATTCTGTGTGCTATCCTTGCCAAGCACATACTCGTCATGGGTAATCTCCTTATAGGATGCCTCCATGAATTCATTCAGATCCAGATCATGCTTCTCACAGTAATCCAGTTTGACAAGCATCCCCAGATAGCTGTCAAAGACGGCCGCATCGGAATTATCCATGCTCTTGTTATATACATAATAATCGTAGTCTGACAGCGAATGAACCGCAAATCCGGCGGCTGCTTCTTCCTCTTCAACCGCTTTTTTCAAAGCATCCTCACTGTCAAAGCTGACCAGATTTATTCCTGTTTCCATAGACCCCCATACCGAGCCATCCACGTCAATGATCAAAATTCCATCCGGATCGTAGACCCCATATGTATGCTCTGCATCCGCCTCTGCGGAAGAATCCTCCTTTGAAGCGCTGTCCTGAACGGTAGAATCCTTCTTATCTCCCGTAATTGCATCCTTGACACGCGGAACAAACATGATGCCCGCTGCCAAAACAGCAATCAGGATTGTAGATATCACGTATGACTTGCTCTTAAAATAGTTGTCCAGCTCAAACTTTAATATCGTGAAAAACTGTTTCATGTTATACCGCCTCCTTTGCTGCTTCCGCATCCGGTTCTTCATCCCCGACACAAGAGATAAAGATATCATTCAAGGATGGCTCATAGGCTCCAAACTGGTGAATTTCAACACCTGTCTGTTTACAAATATCAAGGATCTGCCACATATCAGCCTGGGTTTTCAGTTCAAGCACCACGTACTTTTTAGCCACACGCTCAACAGCCGCATAAGAAGACAACTTCTCCCTGCAGATATCAGCCAGCTCCTGCGGGCTGTAATTATCCGCCGATATCGTCTTTCTGCCACGTCCGTACGTATCCTTGATATCATCAAGATGTCCGGCTAATACGACGTCGCCATGATTGATAATCGCGATATCCTCGCAGAATTCTTCCACATAGCTCATCTGATGGCTGGAGAAAATAACGATGCGGCCTTCACGGATCAATTCCCGGATGACGTCCTTTAACACCTGTGCATTGACCGGATCTAACCCGGAAAACGGCTCGTCTAATATTACCAGTTGTGGCTCACCGACCAGAGTTGCCGCAAGCTGTACCTTCTGCTGGTTTCCTTTTGATAATGTCTCTAATTTCCGGTCAATATATTCGGATACATGAAGACGATCCAGCCATTTTACAGTGCTCTCATTCGCCTGTTTCTTATTCATGCCACGGAGCATAGCAAGATACACCATCTGGTCACGTACTTTCTTCTTCGGGTAAAGCCCCCGTTCCTCCGGCAGATATCCAACCTGGCTTGCCGTCGGGTGAAATATTTCTCCATCGAGCATAATCTCACCGGAATTCGCATGGAATACATCCATGATAATCCGGATCGTCGTCGTCTTGCCTGCGCCATTTCGACCAAGCAGCCCGAGTGCCCGTCCGCTCTCCACCGCGAAGCTGACCCCATGTAGGATTTCTTTTTCCCCGAAGCTTTTTCTTATATCTTTTAATTCGAGCTTCATAACCTCTTCCTTCTTTCCTGTCTATTGATTTTGATTTTGTTATTGCCGCTTACCGCGTATTATACAAATTCGAAAATCTGTATAAAAATAACATGTCCCCAATATAGCAGAATCAATTATTATTTACAACTATCTGCCCCTGCATTTCATCTGTCTGCAGATAAAATGCAGGTCTATCGAAGACATGTTATTACCCGTCACCATGTATCAGCATGATGGCCTGCATGCACATCCGTGCATATTCTTTCTATTATTATCAACTGTTATGGCAGTGCATACTTCTGTTCATATGCACGGTACTGTTCATCGTACCACTTTGCATCCTGCTCCTTCACTTCTTTGCGGTGTTCATGTGCATCGAGTTCGTCATCCTCCACCTGGATCACACAGGTAGCAATATTCGAGCAGTGATCGGAGATACGCTCGTAAGTATCCGAGATATCTGACAGACTAAGTCCAAGCTCAATCGTACATTTGCCTTTACGCAGACGCTTGACATGACGTTTCTTGAGTTCTTTGTTCATATCGTCCATCAATTCTTCCAAAGGCTGTACAAGTGCCGCCTTATAACGGTCATTTTGCTCAAATGCATCGACTGTCATTGTCAGGATATCTTTCAATGCCTTGCTGTAGACAGCAAGCTCATCCATCGCCTTCTTCGAGAAGATCAGTTCTTTCTTATGCATCTGTTCCACTGCCAACAGTATATTCACCGCCAGATCCGAGATACGCTCAATATCTCCCAGCGAATGAAGCATCAGTGACAGGCGGTGTCCATCTTCCTTCGAAAGATCTTTCGTGGAGAGCCGGAGCAGATATGTGCCAAGCTGATCCTCGTATTTGTCGACGGTATCTTCTTCCTTGCGGATCCGTTCCGCTATTTCCTCGTCGTATGCGGTAAGCAATCCGACTGCACGTCCAACAGATTTCATGGAGAGCTCTGCCATCTCAGAAGCTACCTTCCGACACTGCATGATTGCGAAACCAGGTCTCTCTAAGAATACAGGATCCAAAAGCTGCAGTACCTTGTCATGCTTGCTAAGCTCATCCTCTTCCTCGTCGTCATCCTTGATGGTCTTGACAGCAAGAAACTCCAGGAATCCGGAAAGCGGAAGCAGCACAATCGTTGCGGCAATATTAAAGATCGAATGGATCGTTGCAATTCCTACCTCATTTGCCGCCTGCGGCAGGAATGCATAATGTACAAATGCATTGGAGATATAAAATACTAACATGAATACAACCGTTCCGATTACATTAAAGTAAAAATGAACCGCTGCCGCGCGTTTTGCATCCTTACTTGCTCCCACACTTGAGATCATCGCAGTCGTACAGCTGCCGATATTCTGTCCCATAATGATAGGGAGAGCAAGTGCATAGGAGACAGCGCCCGTGGAACAAAGTGCCTGCAAAATACCTACGGACACAGAGGAAGACTGCATGATTGTCGTCAATACAAAACCTGCAATAACTCCGAGAAGCGGATTCTCAAACTTCGTCAGAATCTGTGTGAACTGCGGAACATCCTTAAGCGGTTCCACTGCCGAACTCATTGCGGTCATACCATACATCAGAATCGCAAAACCAAGTAAGATCGTTCCGATGTTATGTTTCTTCTCACTCTTGCAAAATACAACTAAAATCGCTCCAATCACAGCCAGAATCGGCGTAAAAGAGGTCGGCTTCAGCATCTGAAGGAAGAAGCTTCCTCCGTCAATACCGGACAGTGACAGCAGCCACGAGGTTGCCGTTGTACCGATATTCGCGCCCATGATAATACCGACTGCCTGATTGAGCTTCATGATACCGGAGTTAACAAAACCAACGACCATAACCGTCGTCGCTCCGGATGACTGGATGACTGCCGTTACACCTGCGCCAAGCAACACAGCAGACCACTTATTGGAGGTAAGGCGTTCGAGAACCTTTTCCAGCTTACCACCTGACATCTTCGCTAATGCGTCTCCCATTATATGCATACCGTACAGAAACAATGCGAGACCACCAACCATGGATAGAACGTCAAAAATATCCATCTTTTTCTCCTATTCTCTTTATTGACATTTTATAAGCCGGTCTGCTGGATTTTACCCAAAATTCACCTAATTTTTACAGTTTCCGGTCTTTAACAATAATACAACCTTGAAGAGGTCTCCGTCAATCATTATTTCCACTTTGCCGTTCTGTAATTCCATCAGGCTCTGCGCAATGGATAGTCCGAGTCCATTGCCCTCTGTATTTCTTGAACGGTCGCCACGGACAAACCGTTCCTTTAATTCATCGCCAGAGATGTTGAGTGGTTCCTTCGAAATGTTCTTGAAGGTCACTGTGATCTCTCCCGGTTCTGCCTCGTCAATATCGATGTATACCCGGCTGTTTGGCTGGGCGTACTTGATGATATTTCCGATCAGATTGTCGAACACGCGCCACAGATGTCTGCCATCTGCCATGACATGGCAGTCTGCCTGCGCACCATATTTCTTCGTCAGATAATTCGTCACTACCGGTTGCAACTTACATGCCGCAAGCCGCTCTTCGAATTCTCCGAGCGCCTGTTCTAAAAGCATTTCCACGTCGGTCGGTTCCATATGCACTTCCAGATTGCCCGTAGACGCCTTGCTCGCTTCGATCAGATCCTCGATCAGCTTCTTGAGCCTTGCAGACTGTCGCTGCAGCACGGCCAGATATTCTGCTTCCTTGTCACTTAAGTCTCCCTCCTTGGAGAGGATATCCACGTAATTGATAATAGACGTAAGTGGTGTCTTGATATCATGGGAAACGTTCGTGATAAGCTCCGTCTTCATCCGCTCACTCTTCATCCGCTCTGCCACTGCCACGCGCACGCTGTCCTGAATGCAGTTTAATGTCTCGCCATGTACCGCAAATTCCGGCAGCATATGTGTCGTGTCGATCTTATAATCGGTCTCGCCGTCCGCAATCTTCTTCGCGCCATCCTTCAGCCGATACATCTGCACGATCACGCGGATCAGGAATACTGCAAGCAAAGCCGCACATACAAGATCCAGCACTATTGCCAGTCCGGCAGAACCACTCGCAGCCACGAGAATAAACCGAAGCAGTGCGATTCCTGCCAATCCGCCAATCCATTTCCAATAGAGGTTAAAATGTCTTCCAAGGAAACGGAATGTATCCCGAAGCTTGCCAAACACCCATTTCACAAACCGCACAAGCAGTTTACAAAGCCGCCAGATCAATGTGTTTGCAAACATTGCCCAGCCGGAAGCCTTCAGTCTGGTTGATGTCGTCATCAGAAGCGGTGGAATCAGAAACGCCACAACCGCCGTACAGATGGATGCTAGGAAGATTTCATCCCGTGTGGAATAGCTATACCACGTAAGCAAATTAATTCCACAAGCAACAAGTCCGACCGCGATTGCAATGAATAAATCATATGGTATCCGGTCAAATACATTGCAGGTGATTGTCTCCTGCCCTTTCCGGTGTCCGGACGCTGCAATCAGAAATCCGCCCATAAAAAGAATCATAATCAGCGAAATCGCAAGCACATAAGGTGCCATATTCACAATTGGCTTGCAATACCGCAGCACGATCGACTCTGCATAGATATCACGTGCAGTCAGGTCGGATCTGACATAGGCATACAGCGTGTAAGAAACCGGTGTATACATATCAATGCCCTGCGTCAGGCTGCCGTCATAATCCAGCGTCAGGCTCTCATTGTATATCTGCACATCACCGGCTTTCTTCGTCGCACGTGCAACTGCCTTCTGATAAGCGGAATTGTTCGAGAGATAATAAATAAAATTTGTGTTGTCAAGCTGAATATACGGATCCGCATTGCCTTCGTCATCTACGGCACTGTCAACCACGGTCATATCCGCAAAGGAAATATTGCTCCAATCCCAGTACACGTCACGGATTGACATAGGAACTTCCCCGGATGTTGCAAATACAGTTTCGTCCGCTTCATAGCTGCTGTAATCCTCATCATATTCGTCCGGTACATAATTGTTCTTCCAGAAATCAATGATATCCTCCAGAGAAAGCTTACAGGTGATCGTCGTCTGTCCGGTATAGGTCATTATCCGCCTGGATCTTACGTCATGATACTGATACTCTTCTGCCTTATAATTCGACAAGGTTGGATACTTCTTTGCATCATCCGGTACGACCTCGAAGTAGAAATTGCTGTTTTTCTCATTGAAATAATCCTTATAATACCGTATCGTATGATTCTCCTGCGTATCATCCTGACTTTCCACATATGCCTTGTAGTATTCGTCCACCTGATACGAGGAATTATCCACGAGATTTCCCATATAGCCATCGTAAATCGCCTCCGCCTGCATCTGGCTGGAACCGCCGTAGGAAATCGCCGCAACTACCACACAGCTGGAAACCGCTGCCATAAAAAGCGATACAGAAAGCAGGATTGCAGCAACCACCTTTGCCACTGCACTTTTCTTTAATTTGTCCATTTTATCATTCCTTCCCAAACATATACCCTTGTCCCCAGACTACCTTGATGTAGCGCGGTTCCGAAGGGTCTGCCTCGATTTTCTCACGCAAGTGGCGAATATGTACCGCAACGGTGCCCTCCTGTCCGAACGGTGCATCCTCCCAGACAGCCCGGTAGATATCCTTCGGTGCATAGACCGTATTCGGATGTTCCATCAGGAATTTTAAGATTGCATATTCCGTCTTAGTCAGGTTCACAGGTTCTCCATCAATCGTAACCTTCTTCGCCCTGTCATCCAGACAAACCCCGCCGATCTCGAGCGCATCTGTCTCCTGCTTCTTCGGGACATTTCCGCCAAGCATCATGTAACGGCGCAGCTGTGCCTTTACTCTTGCGATCATAACAACCGGGTTAAATGGTTTGGTAATATAGTCGTCCGCACCGACGGAAAGTCCAAGGATCTTATCTGTATCCTCACTTTTCGCTGTGAGCAGGATGACCGGAACATTGGAAGTCTTACGGATCTCGTTCATCGCTGTGATACCGTCCATCACCGGCATCATGATATCCATCAGCACAAGCTGCACATCCTCGGTTTTCAGCTTCTCACAGGCTTCCTGTCCGTTGTACGCTTTCGTCACCTGGTACCCTTCTGCAGACAGGTAAATACCAAGTGCCTCCACGATATCCTTCTCATCATCACAGACTAAAATGTTATACATATTGTTCTCCTCTTCCCAATCGGTAATCTCCGACCATACAGGTATCCCTGTTGTTATGATACCTGTATTATCGCAAAATGAATTTTAAGATACTAGATTTCATATATTTAAGATTTTATTAAGAACGTTAAATTTCTTTTCGATCCTGCAATACCGGAAATGCCTTTCGGATCTTTGCCACATCGTTTTGTATGTCATATACGAGCAGTTTTTCTTCCTTACAAAGTGCATCCGTAAGTCGGATTTCCTTTGTCGGCACAAGCAGGCTGCCATCAGGTGCATATAAACCAGAATCGCCAGAATAATACTGTCCGTCCATATCGCCGCAGCAGTTCACACCTACTACATAACACTGATTCTCGATTGCGCGTGCGGCAAGAAGTGCTTTCCAATGTGATACACGTGATTCGGGCCAGTTCGCAGGCACGATAAAAAACTCAGTCTTCGGCACCATCGCCCGGAACTGTTCTGGGAAACGCAGATCATAGCAGATACCAAGTCCCGCCCGAAACTCTCCAAGTGTTCCAGTACAAAGCGTCGTTCCTCCTTGGAAATGCTCATGTTCCTCGCCATAGGAAAATGGATGGATCTTTGCAAAATCCATTGCAACGCCGCCGTCCGGCGTCACGATCGAATAATGATTCTCACAGAGTGGTTCTGTCTTTTTTACCCAGCCGATGCCGATTGTCTTGTGGTGCCGCCTTGCAAGCGACGATACCTGTTCAATCGTCCAGCCGGTTGTTGGTTGGTTCGTCATGTCCGGAGTGCGATCCATTTGCGCACGCGACTGTATCTCAGCATCCGGTTGACAAATTTCTGCCGTCACATCGGTATGCATCGAGAATCCCGTCAGGCTCATCTCCGGGAACAATACGATCTCCGCGTCCGCGGCTATCACAAATTCCTCTGCCCGGACGAGATTCGCCTGTTTGTCTTCCCATAGGATATTCGTTTGTGCCAGTGCAATCCGCATACGCTCTCTACCTCCACAATTTTACCACTGTCCCATCACTTTATGCATAAATGCGCCCACCTCTTCCCAGGCGCGCTTTGACTCCGGTATCACTGTGCCGCTCATCTGAAACACATGAAACATTCCTTCATATACTGTGAATCGTACCGGAACGCCTTGTTCTTTTGCCTTCTTCGCAACCGATGCCGCATCATCATACAGCATCTCGTGTGTCCCGACCTGAATCAGCATCGGCGGAAATCCGGTAAAGTTTCCGTACATGGGTGAAATCAAAGGGTTCTTCGCATCATTTTCCCCGATATAAGGGCTGTGCAACAGCATCTCTCCACCGCCATCTGCACCAAAGACCGGATCGATCTCCCGGTTCTTCGTGTACGATTCTCCCGTGATCGCCAGATCCGTCCACGGCGACATCGCAACTAATCCCGCCGG
>ULMF01019981.1_pt1 | contig 20280 bp, 17 predicted proteins | sample 1951581 | NCBI WGS metagenome assembly ULMF01 (sample SAMEA4835543, study PRJEB28245) | human gut metagenome | biome: gut microbiome; material: fecal sample | place: Denmark | collected 2008
GCGTGTTCTCCATCCTATCGTCTCCCTCCACTGTCAGACAGGAGAAGTATCATTGTGATTGGCATTATATAACACATGTAAGTGTGTGTCAAGAGTTTTTAACTATTTGGCGAAATTTAATTGAAAATTCAACAACAAAGTGATAGCATTCTAAAAATTTGTACTCTACAATATAAGTAGGAGGTGTGAAGGTTGGAAATTGGTTCAATTATTATGAAAAAAAGGAAAGAACTTGGTATCACGCAGCAAGTATTGGCAAAAAAATTGCATGTGTCAAATCAGGCGGTATCAAAATGGGAAAATGGGATGACATGTCCTGAAATTAGTTTGTTACCTGCAATTGCAAAGGTATTTGGGATGAGTGTGGATTCTCTTCTTGGATATCAGTCTCCAATATTGAGCGATTATGAAAAACGATATCAGGAGAAAGGGTATTATTGGGGAATAAAGCCGAATGACTTATGCTATGAAATTTTAAAATTAAAGCCGCCAATAAAGCCGTTAAAGGTTCTTGATGTAGGGTGCGGGGAAGGAAAAGATGCTGTTTTTTTAGCACGAAATGGATACCATGTATCTGCTTTTGATTTGGCAGAGACAGGAGTTGAAAAGGGAAGGGCGTTAGCTTCACAGCATGGTGTTTATGTAGATTTTTTTACAGCAAATATTGAGGATATGCAGCTTTGCGAAGATTATGATATTGTTTTATGTAGTGGAGTGTTTCATTTTTTGAAACCGGAGAAAAGGAAAGATGTTGTAAATGAGTTGAAGCAATATACCAAGCCGGATGGAATTCATGTTATGAATGTATTTGTGGATAAACCATTTGTTGAAATTTTACCAGGGAAGGAAAAAAATCGTTTTCGATGGAAATCAGGACAAATTTTTACCTTGTATCATGATTGGTATTTCCACAAAATTGAAGAAGTTGTATTTGATTGTAACAGCGGCGGTGTGCCACACCAGCATTGTATGGATATTATGATTGCTCGAAATAAAAGTAAGGAGTCATAATTATTATTAAAAAATCTCCGCCCTGCTGGCTTAGCCAGTAAGGCGGGGGATATCCTGCCAAGAACATAATTATATGCAGTTAAATTCGTTTGTTCCACTTTTTCCATTTTGCCAGAGACTTTGAGTGTTTCGTAGCAAAGTTTCTTTTTCTTGGCAAAAGAGGCGGCTTTTGCGGAAGGGTATGTGTGAATTACTTTTACTTTTTTGTATGATTTAACATCACCCTTTAATGCTGTTAAGCGGCCGCAGACATAAAGATGTTCAACTGATGTGCTGCCAGGAAAATAAAAGGAAGTCAGGGCACTGTCGACAAACATTTTTTTGACCGTACGGGTGCCGAATGGATAAATGCCGGTGGAAGTTTCACATTCGTTTATTTCATAAAAATCAACGTTAAATAATGAGACCGATGCAAGCGGAGACACACCGCTGAACGCATAAGGACCAATTCGCATATTATTTAAATCCAGATCCTGCAAATGGTCACAGTCTGCAAACGCATACTGTTGAATGTGCAGTTTTTCCGTGTGATTAAAATCAATCCGGGATAAGGAAGAGCAACCGGCAAAGGCGTAACTTCCAATTGTGGTAATTGTTTTTGGTAAAATAAGATGGCGGAGTGCTGCCTCCTTTTTTGTATAAGTTTAATTGTTCCTTTGAGTTATACAAATATTACGAATGAGAATTAAAAAAAGTTGCAAAAAATTAAAAAATCACCATAAATCATGAATTTTGTCATAAAATATTTAAGCGCTTACTTGACCTATATCCGCTGAATATTGTATCATAAAGCAGAAAATGCAAAGAAGGGATGAAAATGATGCCACAGGAAGAAAAAAAGCACAAAAGACGAGTACATTACAGTGGAAAATATCCGAAGAAATTTGAGGAAAAATATAAGGAACACCAGCCGGAGAAGTATCAGGATATGATTGAGCATGTGATTCGCAAGGGAAATACACCGGCAGGGATGCATCTTTCGATTATGGTACAGGAAATTCTGGATTTTCTGCAGATTCAGCCGGGGCAGATTGGGTTTGATGCGACACTTGGTTATGGCGGGCACACAAAAGCAATGCTTGCCTGTTTAGAGGGCAGGGGACATATTTATGCGACAGATGTGGATCCAGAAGAATCAGCTAAGACGAAGAAACGCCTTTTGGAGCAGGGATACGGCGAAGAAATTCTCACAATAAAACTGCAGAATTTCTGTACGATTGACGAAATCGCAAAGGAGGCAGGCGGATTTGATTTTGTGCTTGCCGATTTGGGTGTGTCTTCCATGCAGATTGATAATCCTGAGCGTGGATTTTCCTTTAAAGTAGAAGGTCCTCTTGATTTGAGGTTAAACCAAAAGGAAGGAATCAGTGCCGCCGAACGGCTTGACACGATTACCAAAGAGGAGCTTGCCGGGATGCTGTATGAAAACTCAGATGAACCTTACAGTGAGGAGTTGGCAAAGGCCATTACCGATGAAATCCGCAGAGGAAACCGGATGGACACGACGAAGAAACTGCGTGATGTCATTGAGAAGACGCTAATGTTTCTTCCGGAAAAGGAGCGCAAAGATATCGTCAAAAAAACGTGTCAGCGGGTCTTTCAGGCGCTGCGCATTGATGTAAATAATGAATTTGAAGTATTGTATGAATTTATGGAAAAATTACCGGAATGCATAAAACCTGGCGGAAGGGCAGCAATTCTTACCTTCCACTCCGGCGAAGACCGTCTAGTAAAAAAGGCGCTAAAGTCCGGCTACAAAGCTGGTATTTACAGCGATTATGCAAAAGATGTGATACGCCCTTCGGCGAAAGAATGTGCACAAAATGGGCGGGCACGTTCTACGAAAATGCGGTGGGCGATTAAGAAGTAACCGAAAAAAACGACAAAGAAAGGAAGTACTATGACATTTGCAATTCTTTTCGTATCGATTGTGATTCTAGCGTGTTTAGTAGGGAACCGAATATCGAACCGCATTGGTGTTCCGATGCTTTTGATTTTCATTGTGCTTGGTATGTTTTTCGGCTCGGATGGTGTCATTCGGATTTCGTTTGAAAACTTTGAACTGGCAGAACAAATCTGCTCCATTGCCCTGATTTTTATTATGTTTTATGGTGGCTTTGGAACAAAATGGAGTGCTGCAAAACCAATTGCTCTGCGCGCGGTTATTTTATCGACTGCCGGTGTTGTTCTTACGGCGGGGCTGACGGCATTGTTTTGTTACTATGCACTTCACATCGGACTGCTTGAGAGTCTTTTGATTGGCTCACTGATAAGCTCGACCGATGCGGCGTCGGTGTTTTCGATTCTGCGTTCTAAACGATTGAACTTAAAGTACCGGACTGCCTCTCTTTTAGAGGTGGAAAGCGGTAGTAATGACCCATGCTCCTATATGCTTACTACGATTATGCTTGGTATGATTAGTGGTGGCAAAATCAGTGCGGGAGCCATTACCTATACGGTGTTTGCGCAGATTATTTATGGTGTGGCAATCGGTGCTTTGATGGCGGGAATTACGATTTTTGTTTTGAAAAAATTTCAGGTTACGACAGAAGGCTTTGATACTATTTTAGTATTTGCCTTCGTGCTTTTGGCGTATGCGGTTCCTTCCGCAGTTGGCGGCAATGGATACCTGAGTGCGTATTTGTTTGGTATTGTACTGGGAAATGCGGATTTGGACAATAAAAAGTCGCTGGTACATTTCTTTGACGGTGTGACCGGCTTGATGCAGATGTTAGTCTTTTTCCTTGTCGGACTGTTGGCATTTCCATCGGCACTGCCGGCGGTTGTCTTTCCGTCACTGATGATTGCGTTGTTTTTGACGTTTGTTGCCAGACCTGCGGTTGTGTGTTTGCTGTTAACGCCTTTCCGAAGTAAATGGCGGCAGCAGATATTAGTTTCGTGGGCGGGACTTCGCGGAGCGGCGTCCATTGTGTTTGCGATAATGGCAAGGAGCAGCGGCACGGTGTTTGAACACGACATTTTTCACATGATATTTTTCATCGTGCTTTTTTCCATTCTTTTGCAGGGAACACTGCTTCCGTATGTAGCGAAAATGCTCCATATGATTGATGATAAAGAAGACGTATTAAAGACTTTTACCGATTACACCGAAGAGGTGCCGGTTCAATTTATCCAGTTTACGGTTGAAGAAAATCATCCGTGGGCGGGCAGTAAGATTAGAGATATTTTGCTGCCGCCGGAGACGCTTCTCGTTCAGATTCAGCGGGATGAAAAAGATGTGACGCCAAACGGAGACACTGTGCTTGTGCCGGGCGACACATTGATTCTCAGCGCAAAGGCACCGGGTGATGTGGATGGTGTGCGGCTGATTGAAATTGAGTTAGACGGCAGTCACAAATGGGTAGGCAAAAGTTTATCGCGGATTCATCTCGGAAAAGGAAAGTTAGTCGTGATGATTCAGCGGGGGGAAGAATTGATTATTCCAAATGGAAACACGGTGTTTGCACCGGGTGATACAATTGTGATAAAGGAGCGATAGGAATGAAAAAAATAGCAAAGCAGATGTCAGAGTCCATCGAGTTAGGAATCGTGTTAGCGGCATCCGGTGGATTTATGGATGCGTATTCGTACATCATGCGCGACCATGTATTTGCAAATGCACAGACGGGAAATATGCTGTTGCTTGGCGTAAGCATATCCGAGAGAAACTGGCCGGAGGTTGTGCGGTATTTGTTTCCGGTACTTGCATTTGCGGCTGGAATTATGCTGGCTGATTTGGTGCGTTTTCGGATGGATGAGAAAAAAAGGCTTCACTGGCGGCAGATTTCTGTATTGTTAGAGGCGATTGTCCTTGCCGGCGTGTGCTTTATTCCGGTTTCTCTTAATCTCTTAGCAAACAGTTTAACATCACTTGCCTGCGGAATTCAGGTAGAGAGTTTCCGTAAGATTCACGGAAACGGAATTGCGACTACGATGTGTATCGGAAATCTTCGCAGCGGTACACAGAATTTGTGCGATTATATACATACGAAAGAGAAAAAGTGTTTGTCAAAAAGCATCCTTTATTACGGTGTGATTTTGTGCTTTATTATTGGTGCCGTACTTGGAAATGTATGCATTTCTTATATGCAGGAAAAGGCAATTTTAGTGTGTGCATTCTTTTTGCTTGCCGCCTTTATTATGATGTTTATTGACAGGGAGAAGGAAGAACATGAAAGCCGTTCGTAGAGGATTTATCAAGTCCATTCCGATTTTGTGCAGTTACTTGTTTGTCGGAATGGCGTATGGAATGGGAGTGCTTGGATGAGATTTGATGAATTTATTATGGAGCGGATGGGGTATCCATGGGGAGAAAATGAACCGGATAAACAGACGAGGCGTCAGGCATTTTTAGTATTCCGCCAGCGAACCGGTCGTGTGGATTTTGCCTCTCTTCCTACGATGCACCGCTGGTTTGGACTGGAAAAGTATCATAAGCCGAGCCGTCAGGCGGTTTTTCAAATGGCATTTGCCATGGGGCTTGACAGAGAGGAGACGAAGCAGTATTTGATGGTGGGAATCGGTGAACCGTCTTTTTATGTCAATGATTATCAGGAAATGATTTATCTTTACGGCATTGACCATAAGAAATCGATGGAGCAGTGCGAGAAAATGATTGCTTTCTATGAGGAAAATTTAGAAGACAATGTGGTGATTTCCCACACACGGAGTACGAGAGAGCTGATGAATGCGTATGAGGGAACGCTTGATTTTTCCACGGAGGAATTTCTGTGGTGGATGGGAGGACGTGCGGATTGGTTTAAAGGTTACAGCCAGACAGCACTTAATTATGTGAAACAATACAGAGACAGTATTCTTTCGTGGGTAAGAGATGAGGAGAAGAAACGCTTAGATGAACTTCTCGCTGAAGTAAATTTCCCTGCATGGCAGCAAAAGCACGGAAAACGCAGGGAAACTCCGCGCAAACAAATTGACCGTTTTTTACATAAAAACCGGCATGCGCGCCAGTACACGGTGCCGCAGCATATGCAGGAGGTTATCTGGGAACTTGCGAAGTCGGTTTATGCGACAAAACCGTCCAATGCAAAGTTTTTGTCAGAGGTCTTTGGAGACAGCTCACGCTATGCGAAGCGCTATTCGGATTTGTTTCGTGGTCCGATTCAGAAGGAACAGTTAATCCATGCGGCACAGGCGAAAAGACAGCTACGGTATCTGCATGAGGGCGCACCGGTTCCGGAGTGGATTTTAAAATTCATCACTGAAAATATTCATACAGAGGAAGCGTGCCCGGATGTAAAGACTGCACGTGCCTGTTTAGAGACATGGAGTGCCGATAAAAAACAGCGGTGCCCGCAGATTCAGCGGGAAGACTTGCTGCCGTTAATTTATACGGTTTGTTTACAGCGTGCTCCTGCCGGTGAGGCAAAGGAAATGTTTTTGCGCCTTTCCGAGGCGACACTTACCGCATGCAATATGAGCAGGCTGGATGAAAGGTTTGAATTGGATGCTGTTTTGCTCCATTATATTGAGCAGGATGAAGTGTATTGGTATGGGGATATCTGTGAGGAAATGGGACTTTAAGAAAATATGAATCATTAAATAGACAGTTGTTGCAAAATCAGCGGCAGCTGTCTTTTTTTGCATTTTCTATATTTCAAATTTACCAATAGGAAAATCTTACCGTCTACGTCGATAGAACCGTTAGTTACGACACAACACCCGATTTTTCGCCATATAGTGATAAAATAGTGATGGATTTTTATACCTTTTTATAAATCCTAAATATTTTGAAAAAAAGTTGGTACGGGGATTTTGTATACTATGGGAATATAGAAAAGGGGTGGAAAAAGCGTTTCGAGGAGAATATCATGTTTTACTTTTACAGTGAGGGGAAAAAGCTTCGATTACCCATCAAGCAGATTATTTATGCGGAAATACTGAATCATGATTTGTATATCACAACCAATGGATGGGGAACTGTTCACAGCCGCATGACATTAGCTGCATTTTTGGAGAAGATGCCGGATAACTTTATTCGAATTCATCACAGTTATGTGATTAATACAGACTACCTTATGGGAGTTGGGTATCGGGAGTGTACCGTGGCAGGAAATGTGGTGCTCCCTGTGGCAAGAGGGATGCAGAAAACGATTGAGAAGTATTTTGTGTAGAAAGGAGAGATTGGTATGAAAAAACAATTAAAAGTATCGCTGCGAGTAACCGTGTTCTTTATGATTCTTGCAATTGCTGGGATTTTACAGTCGATTCCGGGAGCAGACTGGGGAACAAAAGCGCAAGCCGCAAGCTATTCAGGCGACTATCGTTATTGGAGTCAGGGTGCTTCTGATGACTACAATATGCGTCAGTATGGCTGCTGGGTCACGGCACAGGCAAAACTTTTATATGAGACAAATGTTGACAGAAGTGCCGGTTTTAATCCGGATAGTTATTTAAACTGGCAGCGGAGCAATGGATTAATTAATAGTGGTTTTTATCAGACAAACGGTGGAAATGCACCATCCATTTATGCAAGTCAGAAAGGAAAACAACTTACATACTTAGGCAATTGGAATGCGGATGCTAACCAGTTGTGGTTTAACATTAATGCCGGCTATTATACGATTGTTAAAGTGCCGGGACATTATGTAATGCTGGCAAATCAGCTGTCGAAAGAAAAGGGAGTTTTATACTGCTATGATTCATGGACACCAAGTTCATCGGTGGCACCACAGCCATTGAGCAGATATTCCTCATGGCAGTCGGGCTATGTGTATCGAAATGATTCACGAGACACAACGCCTCCAACCATCAGCAACGTCCGAATCACGGATGTCAATGCGGATGGCTATACCGTAGTCTGCAACGTATCGGATAATGTGGGCATTTCCAAGGTGGAATTTCCTTCTTGGAACACTGACAAACACCGAGGCGAGGATGCAAACTGGATTCAGGGCAGTGTATCCGGAAATACAGCATCTGCAAGAATCTCACTTTCCTCACTCAAATCCGGAGCGGTGCAGGGAAACTATGTGACGCATATTTATGCGTGGGATTCATCCGGAAATAAAACCTGTGTGTCAACATCGATTGTTTATATTGACCGCACGGCACCGACATTGACAGATATCAAAGTGGTAGAAAAAGATTCCAAAGGCTACACCGTAGAATGTAAGGCAAGCGATGCGAGTGGGGTTAATCGTGTACAGTTTCCGACGTGGACTGCGAAAAACGATCAGGATGACATTGCCAAAGACTGGTGGACGAATCAAGCAGTAAGAGGTACGCGTGTTTCCGGTGATACTTACCGGTTCCGGGTAAATATTTCAGAACACAATAACGAAGTAGGAAGGTATGCTACGCATATTTACGTTTATGATAAATACGGAAATTACAGTTGCGGCAGAAGTGGCTGTGTAGTTCCATTAGGTCTGTTTCCGCAGAAGATAGTAAAATATGGAAATTCTTTGTTGTCTTTGTATAACGAGAATTATTCATGGGATGAAATGAAAACGCTGTCCGGCAAACTGCAAAGTAAACTTGCCGAAGTGGAAGATGCAAAAAAACAGCAGGTAATTACTAATTTAGTATCTGATCAGATAAGACAGTATTATTACATTGGCGGAAGTCAGGCGGGAAAAGGACAGCCATGGAAATGGCAGAGTGGTTCAAGCGTTACATATACCAATTGGGATGCTGCACAGCCGGATTGCGCCGGTAACAGTGAATTTTATATGGCGGCAATCCGTGGACATGGACGCTGGAATGACATGCCGTCCTCGTACATTTATTCCGGTTTTATTTTGGAAACGCCACTGAATCTTAAACCGGCGGCTGAGATTACGTATGGAAACAAAGTTTACCGTTTTTACACGGCGGGAATTCCTTATGCACTGGCAGAACGTTATTGCAAGGAACTTGGTGGAAATCTGGTGAAAATCGAATCAGAAGAAAAAAATAATGTGATTGCTCAAAAGGTAAAAGAATTAAATAAAACCTTTTACATTGGTGCCAGCGATGAGAAGGCAGAAGGAAAATTTGTCTGGCGTGACGGTTCCGCCGTAACATACACCAACTGGTCGCAAAATGAGCCAAATAATACGGCTGATTGCGGGGGAGAAAACTATGTACAAATGTATGCAAATGGTAAATGGAACGATTATACAGGGCAGAGTGTAGACGTTGGATTTATCGGTGAATTTGACAAGACGCCAACGGCGACAAGCACACCGGCTCCAACCAATACACCGAACGCTACGCAAAAGCCACAGGCAACCAACCGTCCACAGTCTACGAAGAAACCGCAGGCTACCAAAAAGCCATCATCACAGAACGATGACGCCGATTACAACTGGAGCAGTGATGATACTTCAAGTGATGATGTTACGGTTAAGAAAGTGACCGGCGTTAAGGTTAAAAAGGCAGCGAAAAAGAGTCTTATCGTAACTTGGCGGTGGTTTGTTTCACAGGATGGATTTGAAGTGCAGTATGCATTAAACAAATCGTTGACCAAAAAGAAGAAAACAAAACGATATGACCTTTATGCAGAAAGGGTTAAATTGAGAGGATTAAAACGGAAAAAGACGTATTATGTTCGTGTCAGAGCATTTAAAAAAGTTGGCACAAAGAAAGTATACGGCAAATGGAGTATTACGAAAAAATGTAAAGTGAAATAATGAATGGAGGAAGAAAGATGAAAAGATATTTTAGGATTCAGGTTGCGGTATTATGCCTGATAGCAATTATATGTGGTGTGAATAGCAGTCATGTTTCTGCAAAAATGAGCAATCGTACCGTTCATAAAAAGTACATGACTTCTCTGCTTAAATTGAAAAAGCAATTGAAAAAAAGCGGCTATTTAAATGATCAGGGAGCAATTTATTTTTGTTATATTGATTTTGACCATGATGGAATTGATGAATGTATGGTAAATGGCTGGTCGATGGCAAAGGATTGGAATGGTGGAACAGATACAGCTTTGTATGCCTGCGTAAACGGAAAGGTTAAATGCATCGTTAAAGTATTCAATAGTTGGCAGAGAGGAACAGAGTATTATTACAACACGAAAAAAAGTGTAATTACGATGTACTCTGGAACTTTTACTGATGGCAGGGAAATTGTTTACAAATATAAGAAGGGTAAGAAAAAGAAAATAGCGACATTAGATAAAAGTACAATGGATGGTTTCTTTATTAATGGCAAAAAGGTAAGTGAGTCAAAATTTGAAAAAAAGCGAAACAAACTGGTAGGAAATATTTATGAGATGAGCTATAAATTCAAAAAAGTAACGAAGAAGAATTTGAAGAAAGCAATTTAAAGGAGAGTGAAATTATATGAAGAAAATAAAATTAGTTATTTTTGTTTTGGCAAGTTTGCTTGTGACAACGGCATTTGGTGTACTTGCTGTTCCGTCACATGATGTGAAGGCGAAGGCAAAATATCAATATTATGAAACGACATTAAATCCGAGTGAATATGTCTATTATTATGACAGTAGTAAAAAGAACAAGCAGGGAATTGCTTATGATGCGTCCATAAAAGGAAATAAACTTAAGATATCAGGAGCACTTACAAAAGGAAGTCGCTTAAATGATACATCGAAAAAAGTAAAATTTATGGGAGAAAAAACTCGAAAGTTTAAATTAACGAAACGCACCAAATATTACATTGCAGGTGGGGAAGATCCTATGCAGAGAATATCGAAAGCAAAATGTGCAAGATATTTAAGAAAAGGAAGTAAAGGACTGCTAAGTTTTGGAATTACATTAAAAGTTCGTGCGGGAAAAGTTGTGGAGGCTCGTTTAGTCAGCTGATAGAAATAACCAGCGTTAAAATTTAATGAAAGGAAAAATATGTGGTGATTTTTACGATTTACATTTGACAAAGGTCACTTCATAGCAGTGGTGAAAAATGGATGGATTAATTTGGGCTGTAATCGCTTTTGTTGTAATATGTACCCTATCTGCACAAGGACTGTTGGGGAATGTTATAGGTGCAATATTAGTGATAGTAGCAGGAATTGGAGTATGTATTTTCATAGGTAAACTTTTAAAAAAGAAGAGAGAAAGGACACCGGCAATAAACCGTGTTAATAAAGATAGACGAACAAATATAGAGCTGCTTGTAAATGATATTATAAGGAAAAACAATTTATTGCAGGGAAATTATGAATATGTAAGAGTAGGTGCACGATTGCTGACAAATGATATATGGGGAAGATATACTCTAAAAGATATCGAAAAGCGAGAAACGAAGTTGATTGTTACTATAAAACCAAGGAACGGTGCGGAAGTCGATTTTCCATTAGAAGAAAATGGGTATCATTCAGATAACGTTTCACATCTATCAATAGATGCTATAGCGGATTGTTTGCATCAGGCATTGCCTAATAGTTATAAAGAGATTAAACAAGATTCTTTTTTATATCATTTTAATGGGGGCGGTTCCATAACGGGAATTTCTTCGACTGGCACGTTTAACTATACTTCATCAGAAGGCAGCGATCAGGAGGTTCAAACATTCTATGGCTATGAAATTTTGACAAGGGATGTTTATGAATTTAGAAAACAGCAACAGCAACAAAAGCAGGAGAGAGAAAGAGCAAAGCAAGAAGAGTTTAATAGGAGAAGATATTTGTAGACGATTATAAAGGATACAAAAAGCGGAGTTTTGATAATGTAAAAGCAAAGGAAAGGATGAGTAACAATGAAAAAGATAATAAGTTTTGTAATGGTTTTAGCAATTGTAGCAGCAACAGCAGTAGCACCATCTGTGCCGGCATCGGCAGAGCAAACGGATATTTGGCAAGTAAATGGTAAATATACACTTACCAAAAAGAAATTGGTAACATATTGTGCGTTGGAGGGGGCTGATTCAAGAATGAAGAAGAAAAAAAGAACCTTTAAAATCACATCAGCTACAAAATTTATTCATGTGACGCCAAGTTATAACAAAAAGAAAATTAAAAAATCGCAGATTGGAAAATACATTAAAAAGATTAAGAAATCATCGTATTTTCAGTTTAAATTCAAAAAAGGAAAAGTAACGGAAATCCATTACTGTGAGGATTAAAGTTGCTAAAGGAATTTATTAACAACGTTTTATAGAAGGAGAAAATGTTTTATGAGATTAGTTCCATTATTGATGAAAAAAAACAGACGTGGTAGATGTCTCGTCTCCATGCTAACAATAATGGCTTTGATAGTATCATCATTTGTATTGCCGGTACATACCCTGAAAAGCGGTGCGGCAGAAAGTACATCGTCTTACGGATTGAGCAATCCTACGATTAGTAACGGTGTGACAACGTGGGATTGTATCTATTTTGGAAACTACTATCAAAGTAACAGTTCAACAAAAGAACCGATTAAATGGCGAGTCCTTTCCGTAAATGGAAATGATGCCTTTTTGCTGGCAGACCAAAACTTGGATGCTAAACCGTATAATGAGGAAGATACGGATGTAACATGGGCAACGTGTACTCTTCGTACATGGTTGAATGGAATGCATTTTTAAATACGGCATTTACATCGGCAGAACAGGCGGCCATAAAGAACACAACAGTTGTGAACGATGACAATCCATACTATGGAACAGAAGGTGGAGAGAATACCACAGATAAAGTGTATCTTTTGTCCATTGCAGAAACAAGTAATACGGCTTATGGATTTAATGGCGAGTTTAATACCAGCAGTAATACAAGAGAAGCAAAAAATACAGCATATGCAAAAGAGTGCGGAGCGTGGGAGACATACGAGGGGAACGGCTGTTGGTGGCTGCGGTCGCCGGGCGACAATAGTCGTAGTGCATCCGATGTGTATAGCGGTGGCTACGGCGATGACACTGGTGGTACTGTCGACATTGATGGTGGTGCGGTTCGGCCCGCTTTGCATTTAAATCTTTCCTCTTCTACTCTTTGGAGTTATGCAGGAAAAGTTACCTCGGAAGGGGGAGGTGGCTCATCACAGGAAACACCAAAGCCTGCTGCGACAGAACCGCCGGTAGTATCGGACCGTGATGAATCGCTAGGCACGGTTACAAAAGGAGCCGACCTTTCTCTTGGTTCCAACAAATCCGGAAAGTTAAGTGCGGAAGTGAGTGAATTTTTTCCTGCCAACTGGAGTTTAGGCGCATCGGTATTTCCGGTTACACTGTCTCAGAAAACAAAGGCAGATGGAAGTTATTCCGTCAAGATGGCAATCGGCGTTGGAAAAACCAACATGCTGGATTCCAAAACGGAGTGGAGCAGGTATAAGCAGGTCGTGAATGACGCAGAGAAATATGCTTCCCTTACCGGGTTATTATATCGGTATGCTCCGGTGAAAAGGTCTACTTATTCGGTGAGCAAATTTAACAAGATGCCAAGCTTGTCTGTGGTAGGCTACATGGAGCAGGAATATGATAAGTATGGAAATCTGATTTCTTCCACCGGTAAGATAGCACCTGAACTGGCTTGGAAGGCAAGTGTCAACTGGCAGTTTGCGTCGCCGATTGGACCGTGGTATGCGTCATTGGCAGGCGGAGGAAAAATTGCAGGAGAACTTGGACCGAAATATACATTTTCCACAAAGAAATGGACGCTCGATGGAAAACTGAGTTTAAAACCGGAAATCTCGCTGGAGGGCGGATATGGAATTAATAAGATTATAACCGCAGGAGTAGGTGGAAAATTGTCGGGTGATTTGCAGTTGCTTCCAAAGTCATCCTGTTCAGCAACCGCCTCGGCATATATTCATTTGTACTGCGCATTTCTTGTGGACTGGCAGCATGATTTGAAAAGTGCAACCTTTAAACTGTGGTCAAATCCAAATAAATTCAATCAGAAAAATGACGGCTGGACATGTTCTTTGATTGATGATTCATTTGCAGAGAAAACATCTGCATGGAATCACAAGGCAGCCAGTCAGCCGATTGCGAAATTAAAGCAGAACGGACAGACGGACAGCATGACGGAATCGACTTTACAGAGCGGAATCCTCACCAGTTCACTGCCGATTATCAAGGAAATCAATGGAACGAAGGTTATGATTTTTCAGGGATATGACAGTGAGCGCAGCGAGTTAAACCGTACGGTGTTACAGTATTCGGTCTGTAAAAACGGTTCGTGGACAACACCAAAAGCGGTTTTAGATGATGGATACGCCGATATGTATGCAGACATGGCAGTGGTAGATGGCAAGCTGGTACTGGCATGGCAGAAGGAAAAGTCGGAAATCGAAGGCAACGTAAGTGACGGTGCCAACACCATTTTAAATGACGTGGCGAAGAAATCCGAAATCTGGACAGCCGTTTTTGATGAGGCATCCGGTACATTTACACAGACCACACAGCTTACGAATAACGACAAACTGGATATGATGCCGAAAGTTAGTGGGGGAAGCGATGGTGCTGCTGTTACATGGCTTCGAAGTTCTTCCGAGGATTATGTTGAGAATGAGGGAACTACTACGATTTGCCGACAGACGCTCGGCTCTTCCAAAGTGCAGGAGATTGCTTCTACGACGAAGGAAGTAAAAGAGTATGCGGTCTATGAAGAAAATGGTGCAAACCATGCCATTTATTTGACGGAAAATGAAAACGGAGAATCGCAGATTTGTAATGAGGCAGATAAAACGCTTATTTCTTCCGGGACAGATGAGGGAACCATTGCCGGACTTCAGTATGCGAACGGCAAACTGCTTTATAACCGTAATGGAAAGATGTACGAGTTAAAGGATGGCGAAGGGACAGAGCTGACCGATGATGAAAACAGTATTCCGTCTTCTGCGATTTATTGTAAAAATGGTGATTACGAAGGATTTGTATGGATTGCAAATGATGATGAGACCGGCGAAGGAAGCATAAAAGTTTCCATGAAAACCGAGGATGGTTTTTCAGAACCGGTTACGGTGTATACCAGAAAAGACAAGCGAATCCAGTATTTATCGCCGGTGTTGGAGAGTGACGGTCAGTGGGAGTTTGCTGCCAATGTATTGAACCAGAGCACAAACTTAAATGAGCTGCTTGTGATTTCAAAAACGCCGCAGACCGAATTGACCTTAGCAGGTGCTTCCATAGATGAGTACGATGTGGAAGATGATTTGACTGCTGTTCACTACTATGCAACCAATACGGAATTAACTCCGATTGATGAATTGATTGTAAAGATTCAATTGGAAGATGGCACAGAGATTGAAAAGACGATATCGCAGACGGTTCAGCCGGGCGAGACAGTCTCCGGTACGGCATACATGGATTTGTCGGATGTGACGAATCCGCAGACTGCATCGGTGTATGTCTATGCAAAAGGACAGACTGACCTCACAAAGAATCAGGTGTCCGTATCCGTCGGAAAATCGGATATCCGGTTAACAAACACGGTAGAAGAAAAAGGCAGTCAGGCGGTTATCACGGCAACCTTAGAAAATGTCAGCGACCGCACTGCAACAACTACATTGAAACTTTACAGTGATGAGAAGAAATCCAAGCAGTTGTATACGTCAGAGGAAATTTCCATTGAACCATGGAAGCGTGTGACGAAGACCATTACTGTGAATAAGAGTGATTTGTCATACAATGCAAATCAGGCAGTTTATATGCTGCTTCATGCGGATGTGGACGAGGGTGACTGTGACGAGTCCAATAATGACAGTTATGCGATTTTGTATCAGGCAAAGACAAACACAAACACGAATGCCAATTCACAGACGTATTCATCCGGAACAGCAAATGCCGGAAAGAAGCAGTCCACACCAAGCAAAACGGTAAAAGTTAAAGCACCTTCCAAGGTCAAGCTTACCTCAGCTAAAAATGGAAAGGGTAAGAAACTTATTGCAAAATGGAAGAAAGTCACTGGTGCCAAAGGCTATCAGCTTCAGTATGCTCTAAACAAAAAGTTCAAAAAGAAAAAGAGCGTACAGACAAAGAAAACCAAGTACACCATTAAGAAACTGAAAAAGAAGAAAACATATTACATTCGTGTTCGTGCCTACAAGATGAATGGCAGGAAAAAGGTGTATGGTAAGTGGAGTAAGGTGAAAAAAGTTAAGATAAAGAAATAACAAAAAAACAGGAGGATTTCACAATGAAAAAACAAAAATCAATGGTTCTTTTACTTATTTTTGCGATGGCATTATCTCTGCTTCCGCAGAGTGCCTTTGCCGCAAAGAAAAAGGTAAAACTGAACAAAAAAACGGTAACAGTAAACGTTGGAAAGACAGTAAAAATCAAACTGCAAAACAACAAAAAGAAGGTGAAGTGGACGGTCACTTCCGGTAAGAAAAATGTGACACTTAGTAAAAAGAAAAAGACAGAAGTTACAATTAAGGGAAAGAAAGCCGGAAAAGCCAAGGTGCAGGCAAAAGTGGGTAAGAAAAAGTATGTCTGCAAGGTGACGGTGAAGAATACAAAAAAAGTAAATAAGATAGCAAATAAGAACAATTCCACAAAACCGGGAAATACAAAAGCACCAATTGTTACAAACTCACCGAAGCCATCAACAGATAATACAAAAAAGATAGTTTCAATTGCTTGGCCTTCAGATACAAAGTATGTTTTTATATACAAAGGGGAAAAATTAGTTGATAAAGGGAACCGTAATTTAGCAAATGATGAAATAGATGTTGCTAATTGTTCGTTAGATCAATTAGATGTTAAATATGCAGATGGTTCAGAAGAAAAAGATACATATTTTGAAAATATTTCATATGACTTTTCTCAAATTAACTTTAATAAAGTAGGTACATATAAGTTGATGATATCATATGGAGGTTGTAGTTGTGAAGTGCCGGTGGTAGTTGCAGAAAAGAAGGAAGAGGGGCTTTTTACTTATTTAACTGATGGAAATGTTGCAAAATTATTGGAAATGAGAGGAGATTTGGAATCAGATGACGGGGATTATCGGCATAATAAGTACTCTGGTACAACTTTAAGTATTCCTGAAACACTAGGAGGAGCAAAGGTGGTTCAGGGAACACCAGAGTATTGGTTCTCAGGAGATAACAACATAGAAAAAATTGAGTTTCCACGATATTATTCGGAAGGTTTTTCATATAGGTATTCAGGGAAGTATTTTCCTAAATTAAAGGAAATTATTATAAACAATCCAGATAGTGAATATGTGGTTAAAGATAATGTGGTGTTTGCAGAAAATGGAGAGGTGCTATGTTTATATCCGGGTGGATTACAGAATGCAAGTTATTCTATTCCAGAAGGCGTAAAAGAAGTAGATGGTATATATGATAACATATACTTAGAGGAATTGACTTATCCTAAAAGCTTTATAGGATATGCTTTGCGCAGAGGGTGGCCTATGGAGAATCCAGGTGCAGGCTTACCTAATTTAAAAACCATTAATGTTGCATCTGAAAATCCATATTGGGTAAGTAAGGATGGAGTTATGTATCAAAGAGAGGAAGATAACAAATTGGCATTGGCAACCTACCCGAGGAAAAAAACGGACTTGAGTTTTTCTGTAGGAGAAGATGTTAGTTGGATTCCTTCAGGTACTGGAATGGATAGGAATTCCTTCTTGGAGAATATTGTGTTTAAATCGGGAAAAACAACAATCGGTGTTGAAGCATTAAACGGAAATAGCATAAAAAATGTGTATCTTGATTTTGAAGATGAGGATACGGGAGATACTGGATTATATCTTGATGGATTTAAATTTGATTACTATGGTTCTGAAAAGGAGCATTCGCATAACATTTATATGCGGAAAGGAACATCATTGAAGCATATTGCAGAAGAATTACAGGCGAAGGTTCAATATTATTGATAAAAAATTATAAGAAAAATAGTAAGAGCAAAGGAAAGGATGAGTAAAAATGAAAAAGATAATTAGTTTTGTAATGGTTTTAGCAATTGTAGCAGCAACAGCAGTAGCACCGTCTGTGCCGGCATCGGCAGAGCAAACGGATATTTGGCAGGTAAATGGTAAATATACACTTACCAAAAAGAAACTCGTAACATATTGTGCGTTGTATAGTGCAGATTCAGGAATGAAGAAGAAAAAAAGAACTTTTAAAATCACATCAGCCACAAAATTTATTCATGTGACGCCAAGTTACAACAAAAAGAAAATTAAAAAATCGCAGATTGGAAAATACATTAAGAAGATTAAGAAATCATCGTATTTTCAGTTTAAATTCAAAAAAGGAAAAGTAACGGAAATTCATTATTGTGAGGATTAAAGTTTATTAAATCAATTTACTAAAAACGAGGAGGATTTCACAATGAGAAAACAAAAAACACTGGTTCTTTTACTTATTTTTGCAATGGCATTATCTCTGCTTCCGCAGAGTGCCTTTGCCGCAAAGAAAAAGGTAAAACTGAACAAAAAAACGGTAACAGTAAACGTTGGAAAGACAGTAAAAATTAAACTGCAAAACAACAAAAAGAAGGTGAAGTGGACAGTCGCTTCCGGTAAGAAAAATGTGACACTTAGTAAAAAGAAAAAGACAGAAGTCACAATTAAGGGAAAGAAAGCCGGAAAAGCCAAGGTGCAGGCTAAAGTGGGTAAGAAAAAGTATGTCTGCAAGGTGACGGTAAAGGTTAAAAAAAGAGCAAACAGTTCGGCTAAAAAAACGCAGACCAATACAAGCAATACTTCTGCACAAAAAGGACAGTATAAACTTTCTGGTTACATAAAGACGAAAAACGGAAATATCGTTAAGGGACCTTTTCGATTTTCGGTTAGAAAAAAAGATAGCCCAGGTTTTTTATATAACGCGAGTGTAGACGCTAAAACAGGAAAATATACGGCGTATCTGTATCCTGGAACTTATGAGTTTTTTTCTTTTGGATATGATGGAATTGAAAATGCTAATACTACAGCTATTGATAATGCAATGAAAGGTCAGGTAACAGTAGGCAAAGCAAATAAAGAATTTGATTTTGTGTTTGATGGGAATGTAGCGCAGGGGAAAATGACAAGGGGAAATAATATTCCATTTACAGGTATTTTTGAGATAGAAGCATTAAGGATTGATACTTTTTATGAGTCTCTTGTGCCATATTCAGACGAACAGTTTGTAGTTGATAAAGATGGTAATTATTGTGTTTTAATTCCTTCTTCCAATAATTTTATTGCCAGTGGACATTCATATATTGTTCGAAATGCTGGGAGCAGCGAAAAAATATGGACCTTAAATTTTAATAAAGGAGATTTAATGAATCATAATTTGACCTGTAATTTGCAAAAAATATCTGGGGAAATTACGAACTTTGGAGGGAAATTTGATAGAGAAGTTGATTTGTCGAATACCTTGTTGAATGTAACGGAAAATGAGGATGGCTTTGGTAATGGTTATCAGCCAAAGTATCAAAAGATTACATATGATGAAACAACGAAAACACACAGTTATGTATTTTTAGTGGAACCAGGGGTATATAAAATGCAGGGTGAATGTGCTTATTCACAGAAATTTACGGTACCATCAAAAGATGTTTCGAACTTGCCAATTAATTTTGAAGCATATCGTCTTTGTATCAATCTTACAAATACAAGTGGTATTAAGTATTGTGTGAACTATAATACAATTCATGTCGGTTACTCGATGAGATCGGGATACAGTATTTGGTCAGGTGAGGAAATGATAGAAGAAGAGGATTATGACCGTGATTCAAATATAGATACGGGTAAACATCGAATGGATGAATATATGTCCGCAGGGGAATATTCGTTGTCTTTCCATAAAGCAAAGTTGAACGATGATGGTAGTGCTGTGCTAGATGAAGACGGCAATTATGAAGAAGGAAGTGAAACGACAATTGCTGAATTTAATGTTCCGGAGATGCAAGGCGAAATCTCATTAAATTACTAATTTTTGTATTTTTTAAAAATTTAAAGTAAGGCAAAAGGATTATTATTGAGATGATTAAAATTGGTGGATTTGCATGAAAAGCAAATCCACTGTTGGGATAAGTTTTACAGTAAAAGAATGTTATGTAGAAGGAGAAAATATTTTATGAGATTAGTTCCATTATCATTTGTGAAAAACAGACGTGGGAGATGTTTAGTTTCCGCACTGATAATAATGGCTTTGGTAGTATCATCATTTGTATTGCCTGTACATATCTCAAAAAGCAGTGCCGCAGAAAGTACATCGTCCTATGGATTAAGTAATCCAACGATTAGTAACGGTGTGACAACGTGGGATTGTATCTATTTTGGCAACTACTATCAAAGCAATAGTTCAACAAAAGAACCGATTAAATGGCGTGTCCTTTCCATAAATGGAAATGATGCCTTTTTGCTGGCAGATCAGAATTTGGATAATCAACCATATAATAATCAGCCTTGGGCTGATGTCACATGGGCAACGTGTGCTC
>ULMF01034156.1_pt1 | contig 19213 bp, 17 predicted proteins | sample 1951581 | NCBI WGS metagenome assembly ULMF01 (sample SAMEA4835543, study PRJEB28245) | human gut metagenome | biome: gut microbiome; material: fecal sample | place: Denmark | collected 2008
AAGACTGTAAGGGTTTCCGTATTGTAATGCAGCCGATCGTGGAGACGAAGAGCGAGGTCTGTGATGCAGCGGAAGTATTACTCCGCTTTATTCATCCGGAATTCGGTGTGATTGGACCGATGGATTTTATTCCGATTCTGGAGAATTCCAAGGAGATCATCCGGGTTGGAAAATGGGTGATCGACCAATCATTACAGACGCTTGCCAGGTGGCGGGAGCAGATTGGACATATGCCGTTAAAGCGTCTGCAGATCAATGTGTCTTATGTACAGTTCAAAGATCCGGAGCTCTTAGGTTATGTTGTGGAACGGCTCGATCATTATCAGCTTCCGCATGATGCGGTCATGCTGGAACTGACGGAGAGCTGCCGGGTGGAGCAAACGTCATTTCTATCGGACGTCCTGCAGACATTCAAGGATGCGGGTATCAGCATTGCGCTTGACGACTTCGGAACCGGCTATGCATCGCTGACCGTACTCAAAGACATTCCTGCCGACATGGTGAAGCTTGACCACACGATGACGCGGAGTATCACCGAGAAACCGAAGGACAAAGCGCTGATCGAATTCATCGTTACATACTGCAAGAAGGTTGGTATCGCTGTCTGTGCGGAAGGTGTCGAGAAAGTGGAAGCACTCTCCATCGTACGAAACGCAGGTGTCGAATGTATCCAGGGCTACTACTACGATAAGCCGCTCGAACTTGATACGTTCTACCGGAAATATGTGAAATAAACGAAGCACACCATATCAATTGCATATATCCAGTATCGGTTCGAGTAAATACGATGTATTGAAACTAAGAAGTTCTAAACATATGTATATTACTCGAATCCGATCTGGATATCTATGCAGTTGACAGGTGTGTTTCTTTCGCTTTTGTAAGATTGAGGTAGAGTGTAAGGAATTTGCAGAGCCAATAAAGTAAATAAAGAAACCACATGGATACAATTCTAAAGCAGACCGTTGAAGCACGTCGGCACTTAATGAGTGCGAAGCGCGAATTTAGTACCGCTACGTGCTGAACCGAGCGGGAGCGCGTCTGCGTAGAATGTATCCATGTGGTTTCTTTTTAGTTATATAAATGCAAATTCCGTCAACTTAATCTGGACTTCACATAGTTGAAATCCTGGTTGTACTTGTTATCAATCTTCTCGTCCCCGAACATGCAGTCCGTGAACATATCATTCGTGTTCGTGCCCGGCGATACAACAAAGCCGTCTCCAAAATCCGCTTTCCCAAGGAACACACTCTCGTAGAACATGTGATCCATATTCGTTACCTGTGCAGTCAGGAACCGCTCCGGGAATTTCAGTCCATCCGGGATACGGCACTCAGAGAACATATACTCCATGTTCATGACATGCGATGTATCAAAGATCTTACCGAAATCAAATGCCTCGGATACAGAACTCTGGTAAAACATGTATCGCATATCCTCGACTTCCTTCGTGTGGAAATGGTCACCGAGCGAGAAGCCCTTCGGCATAACACAGCCTGCAAACATCAGGTTCATGTCCTTGATGCCACGCGTGTTGAACAGTCCGCCGATCTGGAAGCCTTCCGGGAGCGTTACCCAGGAGAACATACCACAGCAGCTACTTGCATTGATCGGAACCTCCAGACGTCCACCCTTGAATTCACGGTAGTTAAATTTCAGAATCTTTTTTCCATTCCAGTTCTTGGTAGGCATAAAACAGATCGGATTGTAGAGAACCCAGTGCTTGTCGCCCGTACCTTCCTGAAACCATTTATAATTTGGTACACCAATCCGGTTCTGGAACCACATACGCTCGGAGTCATCGTTGACATCGATAAAGTAGGAATTTTCTTCATATACAAAGTGGTCACGACCGAATACTTTCTGGCGTTCGATTTCTTCTTTTCCAGCTATCATTAAAATTACCCCCTGTTGCTAATCAATTCGTACAAAAAATGCATGATAATTTGCATATTTTGCACAACAGTCTACTTTGATTATAGCGGATACAGGGGGTAGTTGCAACGGCAAAATCAATTATTGTGCAGATTCTGTCACGGTTTCGGTCTGTTCGATGCCGGTTTCATCTATTTTGTAGGAACCGCCCTGCTCTAACAGAGCGTCTGCGTCAACTCCAAGGTCTTTTTCGGCTTTCGCAAACCATACAGGCGTCTCATCCGGATTCGCCTCGTCAGTTGGGATATTCATCGTGTTGAAAATATATTTTCCCTCTGCATTGAAGATATACTCTGCCCAGCCGTAGCTTTCCACGGTTCCGCCTGCGATGAGCACATGCTTATTTCCTTCGGAATCGGTGTAATCCTTCCGGAAATAGTCTGTGTCGCTGCACTGATCGGTGATGTCTGTTTTCTCATCATTCAGATTTAGATACAGGCGTCCGTTCTCGGCAGTCGTGTAAGAAAGATCTCCTGTTTTTTCGATGGTAAATGTAACCGAGTTGTCGTCCTCGGAGATCTCCACATTCGAGCCATCTGCCATAACAATGATTGTGTGCACAAGAGATTTCCCGGTCGCCGCGTAACATATGCCGTTCGATGCGGCAAACATCATGACCAGACATGCAGCAGTGTAGCACATGCGCCGAACCACACGGGTTGTCCGGCTGCGCCGGATGGATGCCGGGTTTAAGTTGATTTCTGCGTCGGTCGTCAGGCAGTCAAATGCCTGCTTATATTTTTCATGATTCGTCATAGTTCCAATCCTCCTTGATTTCTTCTCGAAGAGCGGCGCGTCCACGGTTTAAGCGAACCTTGACGTTGCTCTCGCTTACATGCAGTATTTCTGCGATTTCCTTGATCGTGTAATCTTCATAATAGAAGAGATGAATGACGGTGCGCTGTTTCTCCGGGAGCCGCAGCACTGCCTCGAACAGGGTACTGCTTTCAGTATCTGGGAAATCCAGCTCCTCCATATAGCTTTCTAAGGATTGCCGGTGTTTCCGCCAGAAGGCGCGAACGATATTCCTGGATTTGTTGATTGCAACCCGCATCAGCCATGCACGGATATGGGTTTCGTCTTCAAATTCTTTCTTCAGAATATGATATTGCAGGAAGGTGTCCTGCACGACATCTTCTGCGTCTTCGCGGTTCTGACAGATACTGAATGCAATCCGGTATAAATGATTCTGATAGCGTTCCATCAGTATCCGTATTGGTATCTTCATAGTCACATCCTCCGTCTGTTTCAAAAGGCCTTTCACAGATTATACACGTGGGCGGACGAAAAGGTTACAAAAACTTGACATTTTTAAATAATCGTGGTTTAATCTGTTACTGTAATACTTTATTACACTAAATCATTAACCCGTTAGAGCAATAAATGAGTAAAGAAAATGGATATGCAGCGAAGACATGCATATCGTCGAGGAGGAAGAGAATCATGAGAAAATTAAAGAAATTACTTGCAGTTGCATCTGTTGCTGCAATGACACTTTCCCTTTGCGCCTGTGGCGGCAAGAAGGATGATACTTATACGGTAGGTATCTGTCAGTTAGTACAGCATGAGGCACTCGATGCCGCAACAAAGGGCTTTAAGGATGCTTTGGTAGAAGAGTTTGGTGAAGACGGAATCAAATTTGATGAGCAGAACGCACAGGGTGATGCTAATACATGTGCGACGATCATCAATGGTTTTGTGAGCAGCGATGTAGATTTGATCCTTGCAAATGCAACGCCTGCATTGCAGGCAGCCGCTGCTGGTACAGATACAATCCCAATTCTTGGTACATCTGTAACAGAGTATGGTGTTGCACTTGAGATTCAGGATTTCAATGGTACCGTTGGTAGAAATATTTCTGGTACATCTGACCTTGCACCACTGGAGAGTCAGGCAGATATGATCAAGGAGCTGTTCCCAGATGCAAAGACAGTCGGACTTCTGTACTGTTCAGCAGAGGCAAACTCCCAGTATCAGGTAGATACAGTCAAGGCAGCTCTGGAGAAGCTTGGATATACATGTGAGTATTATTCATTCTCCGATTCCAATGACCTTTCAACAGTCACAACATCTGCAGCCAATGCAAGTGATGTGATCTACGTTCCAACAGATAACACAGTCGCAGCTAATACAGAGATCATCAAGAATATCTGTATGCCGGCAAAGACTCCTGTAGTTGCCGGCGAGGAAGGTATCTGTAAGGGTTGTGGTGTTGCAACACTTTCTATCAGCTACTATGATCTGGGTGTCGCAACTGGTAAGATGGCAGCCAAGATCCTGAAGGGTGAGTCTAAGGTAGAAGAGATGCCAATCGAGTATGCACCACAGTTTACAAAGAAGTACAACAAGGATATCTGTGACGAACTCGGTATCAGCGTACCAGATGATTACGAAGCAATCACAAACGAGTAATCGAAAAGAATAGCGAAAACAAGCGTATTTACTTGATTTTTGTTGTATTATTATAGTATAGTAGTCGGGTAGAGTTTTTCTACCCGACTTTTGTTAATGAAGAAATAAAGGAGAGAAAGAAATGGATGTAAGTGCTTTATTCAATGCCATGCCAGGCGCGATTGCCCAGGGTCTGATCTGGGGTATTATGGCGATTGGCGTGTACATTACGTTCCGGATTCTGGACATCGCCGATTTGTCCGTCGATGGAACGATGTGTACCGGCGCAGCCGTATGTATTATGTTGATGCAGAAAGGGTATCATGTAGCAGCCGCGATGGCGATCGCGACACTCGCAGGTATGCTTGTTGGTTTGGTAACTGGATTGTTCCATACAACGATGGGAATCCCGGCGATTCTGGCAGGTATTCTGACACAGCTTGGTCTGTGGGGAGTGAACCTGAAGATCATGGGGAAGGCAAATCAGCCGATCAATGTGGACAAATATGATCTGGCAGTTTCTCTCCGATACATAAAGAGAGTGGCATTCTATAAGAATTCCATCTTTGTCGTATTTCTATTTATGATTGTTGTCATCGGAATTTTGTACTGGTTCTTCGGTACAGAGCTTGGTAGTTCGCTTCGTGCAACGGGTTGTAATGAGAATATGGCGCGTGCGCAGGGTATTAACACGAACTTCAACAAGGTACTCGGATTGATGATCTCGAATGGTCTGGTTGCATTTGCAAGTGCATGTCTTGGACAGTATCAGGGATTTGCAGATATCAATATGGGTAAAGGTGCGATCGTAATCGGTTTGGCATCGGTTATCATCGGTGAGGCAATATTCAGCCGTATCTTCAAGAACTTCGCATTGAAGCTTCTGTCGGTTGGTATCGGTGGAGTGATTTATTTCATCGTATTGCAGATCGTTATCTGGCTCGGCGTCGATACGGATCTGTTGAAGCTGTTCCAGGCTTTGATCGTAGCAGTATTCCTTGCAGTGCCTTATTGGAAGGGAAAACATTTCAACAAGGGTAAGAAGCTTGCGGCAACCGCAGAGAAGAAGGAGGCGTAAATACTATGTTAGAGCTGAAGAATATTTATAAGACCTTCAATGCGGGAACGGTCAATGAGAAAATGGCATTAAGAGGACTGAATCTGACGCTGGAGGATGGCGATTTCGTAACCGTCATCGGTGGAAACGGGGCCGGTAAGTCTACGATGTTAAATGCAATCGCCGGTGTATGGCCGGTCGATCAGGGACAGATCCTGATTGGGGATGCCGATGTAACAAAGCTTCCGGAATATAAGCGTGCCAAATATCTCGGCCGTGTGTTCCAGGATCCAATGACCGGAACAGCAGCGACAATGGAGATTCAGGAGAATCTGGCACTGGCACTCCGCCGGGGAGACAGCCGTACTTTGAAAGCCGGAATCACGAAGAAGGAGCATGCAAAGTATCGTGAGATGCTGGCTACACTGGGACTTGGTTTGGAAGACCGTATGACATCGAAGGTAGGACTTCTGTCCGGTGGTCAGAGACAGGCACTCACACTGCTGATGGCAACCCTGAAGAAGCCGAAGCTCCTGCTCCTCGATGAGCATACAGCCGCTCTTGATCCGAAGACTGCGGCGAAGGTATTGCAGACGACCGATATGATCGTCAACCGCGATAATCTGACCACGTTGATGATCACACATAATATGAAGGATGCAATCGCACACGGAAACCGGCTGATCATGATGATGGATGGCAATATCATTCTCGATATCCGTGGTGAAGAGAAGAAGAAGCTGACCGTTGCAGATCTGCTTCACAAGTTTGAAGAGGCAAGTGGCGAAGAATTCGCGAACGATAAGGCGATTCTTGGCTAGTTGAACGTGACAGAACGATTGCGGGTGAGCGACGTGGATGCTGTGCAGGTCATCATGGTTATGCGTGGTGACAGGTAAGATAGAATTATGAATGAAGAACAGGTATTGATTGCGCGTTTGCAGGACTTGGCGGAGCGTGCGTACAGACAAAATATTTATACATACTCCGGATTCCTGACACCCGCGGAGCTTGCGGTGGTCTATGAGAAGCAGGCGGATTTCTCCTTTGTTGGGATGACCTGCTTCGGCGGAACGCCGGAGTGCGAACGGCAGATGGTGCAGTTTGGCTCGGAAGAATTGTTTGGGTATGCGGGCGTGTTCCCCATCTCGATTATTCTGGTAGAACCATTACTGGACAAATTCGCTGAAGATCTGAGTCATCGCGATTTTCTCGGCGCTCTTATGAATCTGGGGATTGAACGGTCTGTGCTCGGTGACATTCTGGTAAAGGATGGAAAGCGGGCATATATTTTCTGTCAGGAGAATATCGCTGCATATATTATGGAGCAACTGACAAAGATAAAACATACGAACGTGAAAACCTCTCTCGTGGAGGGTGAGATCGAGGATCTGAAGCCTGTACTTGAGGATATACACGTGATAGTCAGTGCACCGAGGTTTGATGCCATCGTTGCAGCCGTCACGAAATGCTCCCGCAACGAGACGCTGGATATATTCCGGGCGAAGAAAGTCACACGTAACGGCAGAATTGAGGAACGCAACAGTCTGGTCTTAAAAGATGGCGATAGTTTCTCAGTCCGCGGGTACGGAAAGTTCCGGTATTGCGGTGCCGGAAGTGAGACGCGAAAGGGCAGAGTGAATATTTATTTAAAGAAATATATTTAGGGGTTTCCGAATGGGAAAAGTCGTGATAAAATATGTGACAGTGAGGCTTTTGCCATGAAAAAGGGAGACAATGAGGCGAGAAGGATATGATCAGTAAGTACATTACAGAGAATGGAAAATTCAGACAGATTGATGAGTTTATGCCTGGTACATGGATCAATCTGACAGCGCCGACGCAGGACGAGAGTCTCGAGATTGCAAGAAGATATAATGTGGATCTCGCAGATATCCGGGCTGCACTGGACGATGAGGAGTCATCACGTGTGGATGTCAACGATGATTATGTTTTGATATTATTCGATATTCCTTCGGTTGAGATCCGGCACAACCAGGAGGCATATACAACCATCCCGCTGGGGGTTGTATGGACGGACGATGCAATTATCACGGTGTGTTCGGCGGAGACACCGGTGCTCAAGCATTTTATTGTCAATAATATACGAGATTTTACCACGAAGAAGCAGGTGCGTTTTACCTATCAGATTATGTACCGGACGAGCATGTTATATCAGTCGTATCTTCGGATTATTGACCGGCGCAGACTTGAGATGGAGGAACGTATGGGAGGCGCAACGGAGGATGCCGATATCGTCAACCTGCATGAGATGGAATCCAACCTGGTGTATTTTGATACATCATTGCGTGCGAACCGGATGGTCGTGGACCGTCTGACACGGTATAGCGGAATCCGGAAATTCCCGGAGGATCAGGAATTGCTGGATGATGTGATTGTCGAGAATCTGCAGGCGATAGAGATGACGCAGATCTACCGGGATATCTTAAAGGGTACACGGGAATTGATGTCAACATTCATTGATAACCGTCTGAACAACATCATGAAGCTGTTGGCTGCGATTACGATCGTCATGTCCATACCGACGATTATATCGGGATTATATGGTATGAATGTAAATGGCAACGGTATGCCGTTTTCAAAGGAACCATGGGGATTTATGATTATATGTGTGCTTACACTTGTCATCTGTATTGTAGTGACAATTGTGCTGCGAAAGAAGAAGATGTTGTGATAGCTCCAGGTTGCAGGCAGACACAGAACTATGCAGGATGGCATGGGGATATAAGGGTTGAGAAAGATTGAAAAATTTGAGATTTAAATTCGTTGTTGCAACGAGTCCGTTGTTCGTTGCCACGCATATTCCGCGTGCGAATTATATGATAAAACACAAAGAAAAATACACCGAACAGCAGCGGTATGATTTTGCGATGAAGATCGAGAATCATATGCGCAGACGCGCCCGTACCAAGACGGATGTATTTGGCAGGGAGAATCTGCCACAGGATGGCGGCTACATCATGTATGCCAACCATCAGGGGAAATACGATGCACTTGGTATCATGCTGGCACATCCGAAGCCATGTGCGATGTTGTGGGAAGAGAAATCCGCAGATCGTCTGGTGGCAAGACAGGTTTGTGGACTGGTGGAGGGAACCACGATTTCCTTTGAGGATCCGAAGCAGCAGATCGGAGCACTCAAGACGATTGCCGAGCGTGTGAAGGATGGAAAACCATATTTGATTTTCCCAGAGGGCGGTTATACGGATAATAAAAATGAGTTACAGGAATTTAAGTCCGGGTGTTTCTCGTGTTCGTTAAAATCCAAGACACCAATGGTTCCAGTTGTGATCTACGATTCGTGGAGGTCGATGGATACGAATACCTTTGAGAAGGTTCGGACACAGGTATATTTCCTGCCGCCAATTCCATATGAAGAATATGGAAAATTGCGGAAGCATGATGTATGCGAATTGGTAAAGAAGAGAATTCAGGAGAAGCTTGACGAATTAAAAGAAGCAGACCCGAGGAGATGAAAAACGTGAAGACAGGTATTGTATTAGAGGGCGGTGCGTTCCGTGGGCTTTTTACCGCGGGAGCTTTGGATTGCCTGATGGATAATCAGATATTATTTGATTATGTGGTAGGAGTATCTGCCGGCGCTGGAAACGCGGTTAATTATCTGGCAGGGCAAAAGGGTCGTACCAAATGGACGATTACCGCAAGCGGTGAAAATGCATATTATGGTGTCAAGCAGATGCGTAAAAGCAAGAAGATGCTTGATTTAGATCGTATGGTGATGGAGTTTTCGCATAAGCAGTATCCATTTGACTTTGAGAAGTTCATTGCGTCACCATCGGAGGTAGAGCTCGTAGTGACAAACTGCGAGACTGGAAAAGCCGAATATATCGCAAAGACAGAGGATGAGAAGCGCATGCTGACGGCAGTCAAGGCATCGTGTTCAGTTCCTGTGCTGTGCAATCCGGTTGAATTAGATGGATTCCATTATATGGATGGAAGTCTGGCTGATTCGATTCCGGTGAAGCGTGCATTTGAGGTTGGATGTGACCGGGTTGTCTGTATTTTGACAAGAAAGCCAGAGGAAGCACCAACAAACTATGGAAAGATCCGCGTGCTGATGCGTACCTATAAGAAGAAATATCCGGCATTTTATGATACGTTGATGCGCAGACGTGAGATGTATGCGAAGCAGTTAGACAGGATCGACCGATACGAGAAGGAAGGAAGGCTTCTCGTGTTCCGTCCGGAGTTAGACAGCATCAGCAAGTTTGAGCAGGATAAAGAAAAGCAGGAAGCATTCTATCAGAATGGATATGATCTGATGGCAGCTAACCTGCAGAAGATGCAGGATTTCCTGCAGGGAAAATAATCAGCGTTTTTGGCTGTGTTTGTACCACAGATACATATACGCAACAAGCGGACTGTATTCTGGAAGCGGGATGATCCCAAGAGATTCGTATACCTCTTTGCTGTCATAATCAGTAGAATATGCAGAGATTCCGGTCAGATAGACCGGGATCTTTTTTTGTGCCGCCTGTTCGGCGAGTCCAAGCAGAGATGGATTTTTCGTATTGATCGTACCGGAGTGGTAAGCGTGGATCAACACTACGCATGCATTGTCCGGCAGATAATACTGCATACCCGGCATAGACTGGAAGAAGCATACTGGGCAGGATGTATCGAAGTGGACGGATGTTTGCCGCAGGTCGGAAAACTCCTGAAGGACAGGTGCAACTGCATCCGCATATTCGTTATATGGACGTTCGTACAAGCTATCGTCAAACGGATAATGGTTGTAGATACCGAGCGCATTGTAGATCTTCGGCGTACTTCCGGTGTTACAGTAGGCGATGCCGACGGCTGTTGGCAAAGTTGGGGAAGTGATATAATCAACGGCAACGGTAAAGTTCGTCAGTCCATTTGCACGCGGATCATCTAAGATATAATTGCTTGACACGAGCAGGATTGGAACCTTTGCATAGGCAAAGCACATACCAAGCGCCGCGGCGGTAAAAGGAAGCGTATCCGTGCCATGCGTCACAATGATGCCGTCAATATCCTTTGTGAGCTGCTCCCGGATGCAGGAGATAAGCAGGTTCAGATGCGAACCATCCATATACTCACTCAGGGTTGTATAAGGAGCTTCCGTCTGAAAGTGCGGGATGGCTGCTCCTTTTTTCTTTTGCTCGGTCTCGTACATTGCCAGCAGTCGATATGGCATTTGTGTATCAGTGGAGACAAAGTTCTGCTGTACAGACGAACCAATCGTGCCGCCTGTGAAGATAACTGTGATATTCATAAAACTACTCCGTTTCATTTTCCTTTAGTTTTAACATGATATTCGAGATAAATTCATGTTGTTCGGTATAAAAATTCGAGGAACCGTGATATTTTTGTGTCGTTGCCTGAATCGAGGCAAGACCGATACCACTTTTACGCTCCTTCGTGGAGATGTATTTTCCGTTCCGCGTGCAGACATTGCCGTCAAAGCTGTTTACCATTGTGATATACAGGTGCCCCGGGGTGTCGAGATCCGCGGATAAGCGGATGAAACGGGCATCGGTCCGGACATGGCGGCATGCGGTGACTGCGTTATCAAGCAGATTGCCGAAGATCAGGCACAGGTCAATATCCGAGATCGCTATCTCCTTTGGAATAACAACCTGCAGCTTCGTCCGGATGCCATAGCTTTGGGCGATATCGATATAATAATGAATCGTTGCGTTGACCACGGGGTTGTCACAATAGGTGGCAGGTGCCTGTACATTCGATATCTCGGAAGAATAGTTGGAGATATATTCCTGTAATTTCTCATACTGGCCGGTCTGGGAAAGTTCGTTCAATACTGCAATCGTATGCTTGAAATCATGCCGGATACGGCGTGTCTCATCCAGATACGCCTGCATTTTCTCATACTGGTCTGCCTGAAGCTGGTACATCAGGGCGGTGGAATCTGCTTCGATCTTCCGGGAGGTCGTGACGGCGATGATGTACAACAGGGACTGGAACAACATGAAGAACAGGAACAGCACACCTTCGATCACCATTGCGATCTGGAAGATCCGCCCGACGCGGATGTTGGCATAATCAATCGGAATCATATAGATGTTGCAAAAGGAGATGATTGCAGGAATCATCCATGCGATTCTCCAGAATAATGTCGTGTTGAAATTCTCAAACAGCCATCGGTATTTGTGCCGCATGCGGAGTAACACAAACATAATGAGGAGACTGACCGCATATTGTATGATCAGACCGGGCACGGAGTCATCGTGTATGTTGGAATGCGGATCTATACGCGCGATGATGTAATCGTTCATGATGCAGCCGAAGGATAACGCAGCGGTTGCACATAAAAACATGTAAAGTAATTTCAACTTTTCTAGTTTTACAATTAAAAAATACGCAATCAGACAGATGCCGAGCAGAGGGAAGAAGAATATGTTTGTGTAGTAGGAGCCGGAAGAGTCCACCCACACTAACACAAAACAGACTGCAACCATGCATGGCAGCAACACCGGATAGAGCTTTCTCTGGGGAATGATGAGCCAGTCCGCAACAGGGATGATGCAAAGAAAGATGCCGGGGAGGATAATGCCGTATTCGGCGGCTCTGTAAACGAGGTTCCAGAAATTCATGAGAGTCCTCCTTTCGTCAATGCCTTCGTGCGCCGCTTAAACTGGTGAGCGATATAAGCCTGTGTGATGGCGGCTGCATTTTTCCTATGAATCGAAAATGTCGTGGAGTCGCACATGGTGCAGGAAGTGTTCTCCATATGCTGCACATAGTCCAGGTTGATGAGTATCCCCCGGTTGATGGTCAGAAACCGTTCGTCCTGTGTGAGGATGGATGCGGCTTCGCGAAATGGCATGCGGCAACGGAACACATCGCGCCCCTGAATCTGCAGATAGTTGGAATCCGAGGTGATATAGCGGATGTCAGAATATAAAACCGGAATCTGCTTCCGGTCTATCGAGATTGAAAATGCCTGTGTGTCAGTCTCTTCTTCCTGCGTGATCGCCAGCTCGTCGAACAGCCGGGCGATCATCTCCCCGGTTACGGGTTTTTCGAGATAATCAAATGCATGCACCCGGAATGCATCTGCCCGATGTTCCGGACTGCTGGTCAGGAACACGATAGGTGTCCGGGGAGCATTCCTGCGGAATTCTGCCGCCAGATCAATTCCGGTTGTATCCTGTAAATAAATATCAAAGATAACAAAAGAATATGAGATCTGTGCGCAGGCGGAAAGAAATGCGGCAGATGTCGCGAAACGGTCACAGGCGATTGCAACATCATGCGTGCAGCTGTAATCCATAATGGTTTTATATAATTTCTGTAATTCTTCCGGATTGTCATCCACGATGGCAAGCTTCATATTCATTTCCTCTCTGATGAATGGTTGAATTGTAATTTTTAACATTGTAACACAATTTCCTATAGGAATCTATGCATCCAAATGACATTTCGCCCCAGAAAAATGCATTTCGTCCCAGAAGGGTTGACGCGCCCCCCAAAGGTATGGTAAAAAAAAAGAATGAAAAAAATGTAAAGAGGATAATATTTGGGACAGGAAAGTCCTGGGTAGTAGGAGGAGAGAAAATGAAAGTAAGAGAGAGGTTAATGCGGAAGGTGATGGCAGTTGTGATCGCAGCAGCCACAATTTTTTCGATAAGCGGAGGGACGAAGGTTGTGCCGGTCAAGGCTGCGGGGGAAGTGGCAGAGGTTGTGGATCTAAACGGAAATCTAAAGGGTCAATATGGAACACTGCCAGAGGCATTTGTTGCGGCTCAAAATGATGATACAATTCGTTTGCTGGATGATATAGACAATTCGTCACTGACGATCGGATATAATAGTGGAGAAGACAATAAGCATATTAAGCTGGATTTGAATTCCAAGAGCCTTATATTAGACACGTTGAATGTGAGTTATTCTCTGGAAATAAAAAATGGAACTATGACGGCATACATTAACAATGGGAGTTCAAGCGGAGACTATGGAGCTCTTGTTGTTGATGGAGCCAAGCTGATATTGCCAACGGGTATGCAGTGGCTGTCCGATGGTGGCATGCAGTTAAAAAATGGCAGTTATGTTGAACTGCGAGCGGGAACATTTAATTTGACAAAGCTGACAATGGAGAAGGATTGTATATTTTCAATAAACTGCGACTCTGGAATTTCTAACTATGGCAGGCCTGGTAACGGATTTGATGCAGTAAAGGATTATATACCGGAGGGGTATTCGATTGGATCATTTCAGAGATACAGTGATACGATACAAACCATTTTGGATGAAAATGGAGGTAATGCAACAAATTATGTACTTCGTTATCGCAGGCTCTCCGATTCACAGCTTACCGTTACACTCAATCCGGATACATATGTCTATGATGGCAATGAAAAAAAACCTGCCGTGACAGTAACCTATGACGGACAGACACTGACAGAGAACACAAGCTATACACTGACTTATGCCGATAACAAAAATGCGGGAACCGCGAGTGTCACAATCGACGGAATAAATAGTTTACATGGACAAATTGTGAAAAACTTCACCATCCAAAAGGCAAATCAGAATGCACCGACGGGATTGACACCGACGGCAGAAACAATTGATGGAAAAAATGATGGTCAGATTGCCAATCTGGCAACGACGATGGAATATAGTGTTGATCAGACAAGCTGGATCGCCTGCACAGGCACGACGCTGACGCAGCTTTCCGATGGCGATTATTACGTAAGATATAAGGAAACAAACAATTACTATGCATCGCCATCTACCAAGGTGGTTGTTGCAAAGGGCGTGGCTCCATCCACAACAGGCGAGCAGACGACGACAGAAGAATCGACAACAACAGAAAATCAGACGACAGGTGAGCAGGCAACCACACAGCAGACATTCGTGGAACAGCCGGATGGAGCAACTACACAGGCAGGTGCCCCGAAGACAACAGAGACAAGCAAGAAAACGGATAAAACGGTTTCCACCGGAGATGCATATCCGATAGCGATTATGATTACGCTTATGCTTGGCGCAGGCGTCGGTATCACAGGTATGATCCGAAGAAGAAAAGAAAAATAGTTAATTGTGCAATTCATACACATGAGAGCAGGATGGAAGTCCTGCTCTTTTTTCGGAAGTAAATCATGTGGTATAGTGAAGTGAGCGCGATATATGACCGGAGCCCATGCGATGGGCGTGGGAGGAAGAAAGTAAGCAGAAAAACCAGGATTGAAAATAGAGGTGCATAGCGGGAACGGAAATAAATTTACAATTTCCGTATGAAATGGTATAAATAAAGAAGATTTTACAGATTGGAAATGCGTATGGAAGAATATGTGATCAAAAATCAAAAAAAGCTCCGGCTGGGCATTACGACAGGAACGTGTAGTGCAGCGGCGGCACAGGCAGCAGCGATACAGCTTCTGCTTGGGGTAGAAAGCCATGCGGTAACCTTGCGCACGCCGAAGGGGATGACGGTTTCCGTTCCGGTGTATCTGTTGGAGGCGGATGCAGACAGGGTAAGCTATAAGGTTGTGAAGGACAGCGGCGATGATCCGGATGTGACAAACGGCACGGATGTCTGTGTGACGGTGGCGTATGCGAAGCAGCGTGTGCGAGAGCAGATAGATGGAAGCCAAGACAGGTCCTGCGCATTTACCAGCGAATCATTTCCATATCTGACATTAGATGGAGGAATCGGCATCGGGCGTGTCACGAAAGAAGGCCTGGAACAGGCAGTCGGACAGGCGGCAATTAATCGTGTACCGCGGCAGATGATATTTGCGGCGGTGGCAGATGTGTGCGAGAAAGCAAATGTCAGTGAGCCATTGCACATCACGGTTTGGATGCCAGAGGGCGAGGCTCTGGCGAAGCGCACATTTAACCCGAAGCTTGGCATCGAGGGCGGACTGTCGGTGCTAGGAACAAGCGGAATCCTAGAGCCGATGAGCGAGCAGGCGATTGTGGCAACAATCGAGACAGAAATCCGACAGTTACATGCAGTTGGTGAAGAGAAAGTGTTAGTGACACCCGGAAACTACGGACAGGCATACGCATCCGAATATCTGGGGCTTGATCTTGCAAAGAGTGTCAAGTCGAGCAATTATATCGGCGATACGATCGACCTTGCAATCTCATATGGCATGAAGGATTTCTTGCTGGTTGGAAATATCGGAAAGCTGGTGAAGCTGGCGGCAGGAATTTTCAACACACATTCCAAGGTGGCAGATGGACGAGGAGAAATCTTCGCGGTGCATGCAGCGATGGCGGGCGCCGAAGCGAAGGTGGTACAGGAAATCTACGACTGTATCAATACCGATCGGATGTTGGATGTGTTGGAACGAGAAGGCTTGCGGGAAGTGGTGATGCAGAGTATCCTTGCGGCGATCGAGAAGCATGTCGCAGGCAGAGTCGGCGATACGATGCGGTTTGGAGTTATTGTATTTTCGGAGAAGTATGGATATCTGGGGCAGACGAGTGATGCGGAAAGAGAGTTAAATAAATGGTACATTTTGTAGGAGCGGGTCCTGGTGCGTGTGATCTGATCACTGTGCGGGGCATGAATCGAATCAAGGAAGCGGACGTGATTATCTATGCGGGTTCGCTTGTAAATCCAGGGCTGCTTTCCTATGCAAAGGCGGATTGCAAGATCTATAACAGTGCGCATATGACACTCGATGCGGTTGTGGATGTAATGCGGGAAGCAGAGGCGGCAGGCAAAGGGACGGTGCGCCTGCATACGGGTGATCCGTCCGTGTATGGGGCAATCCGCGAGCAGATGGATCTGCTGGATGAATACGGAATCAAATATGATGTATGTCCGGGTGTGAGTGCGGTGTTCGGGGCTGCGGCATCGCTTGCGTGTGAGTATACGTTGCCGGATGTGACGCAGACATTGATTCTTACAAGAGCCGAGGGGAAAACGCCGGTGCCGGAGAAGGAAAATCTGCGGAGTCTGGCGGCACATCGCGCCAGTCTAGTGTTGTATCTGTCGTCCGGGCTTGCAAGAAAGGTACGGCAGGAGCTTTTGATCGGTGGATATGCAGAGGATACGCCGGTTGCTGTCGTGTATAAGGCAACGTGGCCGGAAGAGAAAATCATCCGCACGACACTGGCAAAGCTTCCGGAAGATATGGAAGCTGCGGGAATTACGAAGACGGCACTGATCATCGTATCTCCGGCACTTGGAAGTATCTATGAGAAATCAAAGCTCTATGACGCAGCATTTGCAACGGAATACCGCGGTGCGACGGAGATTGCCCTTCCGGCAGGGATCCGCCGCGTGCTGCTTATCACATGCAGTGTGCGTGGGTATGCAACAATGCAAAAATTGGCGAAGAAGCTGGAAAATATTTCCGGTGCAGAAATTATTGCGAAGGTAAAATGCGAGGCGCTTCCAGAGGTTTCAATGAAGGAAACAGTGAAGGCATGTGTTGACGAATATTTTGAACAGGTGGACGCTATCGTGTTCGTAACAGCAAGTGGAATCGCGGTACGGAGTGTAGCGGAACACCTGACACACAAATCCAAAGATCCAGCAATCGTGTGCATGGACGAATGCAGCAAACACGTGATATCGTTGGTGAGCGGGCATGCCGGCGGGGCAAATGCACTCACACAGATGCTGGCGGATGTGATGTGGGCAACACCGGTTATTACGACGGCGACGGACGTGGAAGGACAGTTTTCTATCGATGATTATGCGCGGGAACATAATTTAGTTGTGACGGACTGGGCGAAGGCGAAGGCAATCAGCGCAGAGGTGCTGGCGACCGGGGCGAAGCCTGTGTGGGTGGATGAAGCAGAGGCTTCGCAGGAAGAAGAGAAGAACGCATGCGGGAATAGAATCGATGTTCGGAGATTAAAGATAGGTTCGTATCAGGTTATTGTAACTCCACGAGATATCCTGCCAGATGAGAAAATGTTGCAGCTTGTTCCACTCTGCATCGTAGCAGGAATTGGATGCAAGAAGGGAACATCTTCGGATAAAATCGAGCATGCGGTGCAGGATGCATTTGCGAAAGCAGGCTTGCGGATGGAAGCGTTATGTGCGGTGGCGAGCATTGATTTGAAGAAGGAAGAGGCTGGATTGCTTGAATTCTGCGAGACGCGGAAAGTGCCATTTGAGGCATATACGGCAGAAGAATTGCAGGCGGTGTCGGGGACGTTTTCCGCATCCGAGTTCGTGACAGGCGTGACAGGCGTGGATAATGTTTGTGAGCGCAGTGCAGTGAAATATGCAAGCGAGCATGGCGCGAATGATGGAGAGCTGTTGCTTCGCAAGCAGGCGCAGGATGGCGTGACGGTAGCACTGGCGTATGTGGGTGTAGCGAGTGGAAAGTAAGCAGAAAAACCCACGCGGTGGGTTTGGAAGTCGAAAAACAAGCGAAAAAACCCAAACCGGAAGCTATAACATAGAAATATAGAGCAATAACGGAGAGAAATATGAGCGCAGATAGTAAGAAGGAATTGTATATTGTCGGGCTTGGCCCCGGCGCGAGACAGAAGATGACGCAGGAAGCAATCGACGTCGTGGAAGCCTGCGAAGTGATTGCGGGATATAAGGTGTACATTGATTTGCTGAAACCGTATTACCCGGATAAGGAATATCTGGTGAATGGTATGAGGCAGGAGGTAGAACGATGTCGGCTGGCACTGGAAACTGCGGCAGGCGGAAAGAAGACAGCGCTTGTCTGTAGTGGTGACGCTGGCGTATATGGCATGGCAGGAATCACATTGGAGCTGGCAACAGAATTTCCGGAGGTGGATGTACATGTGATTCCGGGCGTGACGGCAGCATTATCCGGTGCGGCATTGCTTGGCGCGCCACTTGGGCATGATTTTACAGTGATCAGTCTGAGTGATTTGCTGACACCGTGGGAGCTGATAGAGCGGCGTCTTGCGGCAGCCGCTGAGGGTGATTTCGCAATCTGTCTGTACAATCCGTCCAGTCACAAACGACATGATTATCTGCAGAAAGCGTGTCAGATTCTGTTACAGAAAAAATCTGGAGATACAATCTGTGGAATCACGCGGAATATCGGGCGCGATGGCGAAGAAAAACGAATTCTGACATTGGATGAGTTACTGGAGACGCAGGTGGATATGTTCACGACAGTATTTATCGGAAATTCCCAGACACGAAAAGTTGGTGACGCGATGGTGACACCGCGCGGATATAGAAGAGATAACGCATGAAAGTAGTCATATTTGGCGGTACAACGGAGGGGCGACAGCTTGCCGAGTATCTGATACAATTAAACAAGAAGCAGAAAATGCAGACTATCGAAGTCCATGTTTGCGTGGCATCGGAGTATGGTGCACAGGTACTGCCGGAGGATGCCGCGCTCAAGGTGCATGTGGGTCGGCTGGAGCAGGCAGATATGCAGGAATTCCTGCAGGCAGTACAGGCGGACCTCTGTGTGGATGCGACACATCCGTATGCGGTGATCGTGACACAGAATATCTATCAGGCGTGTAAGGCGGTGGAAGTTCTGTATATTCGCGTGCGGCGAGAGATGCATACCTGTGAAGCATCGGACAGTGTCTATGTTGAGGATACACAGGCGGCGGTTGATTATCTGAAAGGCGCGACCGGAAACATTCTGATTACGACAGGCAGCAAAGAATTACATTTGTATACGCAGATCCCGGACTATGAATCGCGCTGTACGGCGCGTGTGCTTCCAACGCAGTCTGTGGTAGAGGCATGTACGGAACTGGGATTTACCGGCAAGCATCTGATCTGCATGCAGGGCCCTTTTGATCTGGAGATGAATCTGGCAACTTTGCGCTATGCAAATGCTGATTTCCTTGTGACAAAGGCAAGTGGGAAGAACGGCG